>Ga0335070_10000568_pt1 | contig 41426 bp, 38 predicted proteins | sample Lox_Sample_13_FD_206722 | JGI IMG/M metagenome (GOLD analysis project Ga0335070, IMG submission 206722) | Soil microbial communities from Loxahatchee National Wildlife Refuge, Florida, United States - Lox_Sample_1.3 | ecosystem: Environmental > Terrestrial > Soil > Wetlands | place: USA... | reverse complement strand
AGCCGGCCGGCATCGATCGGTGTGACCGAGTGGTGTTCCTGGCTCGCGACGGCCACCTCGCATTTAGCGGCAGCCCGACCGAGGCGCGGCGCTACTTCGGCGTGCAGGATCTCGCCGGCGTGTACGAGCGGCTAGCTGGTGAGCACACCCCTGTGATCTGGGCGGAGCGATTTGCGAACAGTCTGACAAGTCAGAAACCCGGCCCGGCTCCGCCGGCCGTCCCGGCGACCCGTTCAAGCGTCAAGCGCACGGGCATGGTGCGGCAGTGGTGGCTGCTCACGCGCCGCAATGTTGATGTTCTGTTCCGCAACCGGCTGACGTTGGCAGTCCTGCTCGGTTCACCGGTGCTGGTCACGGCGATGATGGCGACGCTGTTCAAACGCGGCGCGTTCGATCCAGGTGACGCGGCCGACGTCGGCCCGGCCCAAATCGTTTTCTGGATCGCATTCGACGGCTTCTTCTTCGGCCTGACCTACGGTCTGCTCCAGATCGTCGGAGAGATCGCCGTCTTCCGGCGGGAGCGCCTGGCCGGGCTCAGTGTGGGCGCCTACGTGGCATCCAAGGTCACCGCCCTGCTTCCGGTGCTGGCCGCAGTGAGCGCGGTGCTCCTCGCCGTGCTGCGGGTACTCGGTCGGCTCCCCGACGTCGGATGGCACGTGTACGCCTTGCTGTTCGTGACGATGGTCATCGAAGCGACCTCGGCGCTGGCCCTCGGCCTGCTCGCCTCGGCCGCCGTGCACAACGCCGCTCAGGCCGCCCTCGCTCTGCCCATGCTTTGCTTCCCGCAGGTTTTGTTCGGTGGCGCCATCGTCCCCGTTGACAAGATGGCTTTTCCAGGACGTTTGATGAGCCTTGGCCTATCCAACCGCCACGCATTCGAAGCATTGGGGCACGACCTGGATCTCGACCGGTTCACCGCCACGCTGCCGGCCATGTCCGCCTATCGCGAGACTTTCAACGGAGGCACCGGTGTGAGTCTCATTGCGCTCGCGTCGTTGGCCGTTGTCCTCACGCTGGCCACGGTGTGGGTACTGGACCGGCGGTCCCGGTCCAGCGCATCCAGGCGATAACGACACCGCACGGCCGGCCCGCGAGACGTCTGCACAGTCTCGCGGGCCCGGCGTCGGCTACGCACACCCATCAGGGCATCGTCAAGTTGTTTGCCTTGGTGTGGTGCTGCCAGGATTGGTCGTTGTGGCGATTGCGACGAGGTACAAGGGCTACCGGTATCCGATCGAGTTCATCGGGCACGCGGTGTGGCTGTATCACCGTTTCGCGCTGAGTCTGCGTGACGTTGAAGAGCTGATGTTGGCCCGCGGTGTCGCGGTTACCTACGAGACGATCCGGTCTTGGTGCGCCAAGTTCGGGCCGGACTATGCTGCCCGGTTACGTCGTCGGCGACCCCGTCCCAGCGATAAGTGGCACCTTGACGAGGTGTTCGTGAAGATCAACGGCACCACTCATTACCTGTGGCGCGCGGTCGACCAGCACGGCAACGTGCTCGACATCCTGGTCCAGTCGCGTCGCAACGCAGCTGCTGCCAAGCGCTTCTTCCGCAAGTTGCTCAAGGGTCTGCGATACGTGCCGCGGGTGATCGTCACTGACAAGCTGGCCAGCTATCGGCTGGCCCACCGTGAGCTGGTGCCGTCGGTGACTCATCGCCGCTCGAAGTATCTCAACAACCGGGCCGAGAACTCCCATCCGGCCGACCAGGGTCCGCGAACGGGTGATGAAACGCTTCGCCTCACCTGGGCAGGCCCAGCGATTCTTGTTTGCGTTCAGAAACATCCGAGGGCACTTTCGGCCCCGTCGTCATCTGATCAGCGCATCCCAGTGGCGAACCGAGATGCGCGACCGTTTCGCGGTCTGGCACGACATCACAGCCGCTGCAGCGGCATGAAAGACACCGTCAGTCAGTAAGTTCCGCAACCTAATCCACTCACATCTACTGCACCACAAGTATTCTCAAATAACTTGACGATGCCTCGTCAACAAGCTTTGACGGGTTGAAAGACAATGAGTTCTGGCAGCCATGGCTGTGGAAGGGCGCGAAATTCCAGGCAATCAAGGACGCCAAACTGCGGGAAATGGACTTCTGGATCGGCGACTGACGCGGCCGCACCGCGAACATGATCGATCGATGTCGGCACAAGGCCATCCCAATGTCGGTACGGTTGGGCCGTCAGCTCTGACGGGCGGGGTTGTGAAGTCAACAGGGGAGCAGCAATGACCAACGAACAGCTGACGGTCGGGGTGGCGATATCGGGAGGCGGTCACCGCGCCGCGCTGTTCGGGCTAGGCGCCTTGCTGTATCTCATCGATGCCGGCAAGGGAGCCCAGCTGGGATCAGTGTCCTCGGTATCGGGCGGATCGCTCACCAACGCGTACTTCGGCACCACCGTTGATCTGTCGACCATCGAACCGGAGGCGATGTGGGCACACGCCAACGCGTTCGCCTACCGAATTGCCCGACGCGGCACCCTGTGGGCGGCACCCCAGACCTATGCCTACCTCGCCGTCATCGCGTTGCTGCTCGTCGCGGCGATCACGGTCAGTTGTCTGGGTCCATGGTGGGCGATCGTGGTGGCGTGGGTGATCGCGATCGGTTTGGGCGGCTGGCTATCCCAGCAGCGCAGTGCGGTGGTCGCCAGCGCGTTTGATACCACGTTATTGCACGGGGCCACTCTGGCATCGATGCAGGGCAACGTCGCCCACGTCATGTGTGCAACCGACCTGCAGATGGGTCGGGACGTCTTCTTCTCCAACGCGTTCGTCTACTCGTGGCGCAGCGGGTGGGGCTCGCCCGGCAACCTGCGGGCAGCGCAGGCAGCGCAGGCATCGGCCGCGCTGCCCGGCGCCTTCACCGTGGTGTCGTTGCCGCTGCGGCGCTTCGGCCTTCCCGAGCAACGCGTCGCGGCGAACCGGCATCCGCCGCGCAGATTCAAGCTGCTCGACGGCGGGGTGTACGACAACATGGGTACCGAGTGGCTGCTGAACATCGGTGACCGCATGGTCGACGGCACGCCGCCGGCGGCGCTCAAAACCGTCGACGAGGCGATCGTGGTAAACGCCTCGGCAGGCGATGCGGTGATCGATCGCCGCTGGGTCACGGTTCCTTTTGTCGGGGAGATTTCGAGTCTGCTGGCGGTCGCGGATGTCATGTACGGCCAAACCACCGCCGTGCGCCGCCGGCTGCTTAACGTCTGCTACCAGATTGGTCAGGATCGAGAATTGGCCCAGGCGGATGCGCGAGTTCTCGAGAATGCGTTGCGGGGCACCACCATACAGATCGACCGTAGCCCGTTCGAGCTACCCGAACGTTTCCTGGACGGTGCCGATGAGGTGACAGAACGAGCACGGAAGGCCATCAGCGCTCTCGATCAAGATCCGACTAACGATGACGCGAGGGCTTATTGGGCGGCCGAGGCCGACGCCAATCACAGTGTGAAGACGACGCTGTCGCGCATCGATCCGGAGCGCGCGCAGTCCCTCATCCGTCACGGCTATGTCCTGACCATGGTCAACAGCCATGTCCTGCTTGACTATCCGCTGTATCCGATCCCAGCCCCGGATCGCTTCGCGAGGCTAGTCGCGAACGACTAACAATGACTTCGGTCACATCTTCTGCCGAGTGAACGATGGGGAACTGTTCTCGGCGAACGAGTAGTGCAGTACTCGTGCCCGGGATGCGAGTGATACGTACCCTTCGAGCACGATTAGCTCCGCGAGGGGAGGCGTCTTGCCTGAACTGCCTATTTCTGCCCGACGAGTGCCACAGGTCACTTGCGTCTCAATAAACGACCCGGCGGCCGGCGCGTTCTACCGCCATTCCGACGTCGACGATCGGCCGGCTCACCCTCCGACGGCCGAGGCGGTCCGACGCCGACTCAGCGACACGACGAGCAGATAGGGGTTTCCGTGACCGAAGCACAGGTCCATATCGGCAAGATCATTGCGAATCGGCTGGGCGAATTCGACAAACCCGGTGTGCTGTCGGTCCGTCCGGGTTTCGAAGTCACTGGCAACTGGCTGACAGGCCGACCGGCGATCGTGGTGACGGTGCGCCGCAAACTGAGACGTATGCCCGCGGCGGACCTGCTCCCCGAAAATATCGACGGAGTGCCGGTCGACGTCCGGCAGGCCTCACCCCGGAAGCGAATGGAGGTCACCGAACCCCTCAAATACGCGGCACAACTTCGACTGGCGCCGGACACCGGGTCCGTGCCGCACTTCAGCGACGAGACGACCCTCGACGCGGCCCACCCAGCCGCAGCCGCCTCCGCCCACGCCCAACTGGCCAAGGTCGCCAAACCCGAGTTGCCCTACAGCGCCCCACCGGGCGTGCCGCTCACACCGATCGGGGCGCAAGCAACCCTGCTGCTCAGCGCCAGCCCAGACACCGGCTGGGCGGTCCTCAAGCAGTTCCTTGCCGCCACGACCGCCAGCCTGACCGTCGGCATGTATGACTTCACCGCCGCCCACGTCGCCAAGGCGGTCGAGGCCGCGCTGACGGACAAGCGGTTCGACCTCGTCCTGGATCGGCCGGCGCTCAACCCGACCGCCGACCAGACCGACGACGACACTGTCGCCGCGCTCAAGGCGGCTCTCGGTAAGAACATGAGTCAGGCGTGGGCGTTGACCAGGATGGACAAAGAAGCGTCCGCATGGATTTATCCGACCTCCTACCACATCAAGGTCGCGGTTCAAGACAGCGCGAGAATCTGGCTGTCCAGCGGGAACTGGAACAATTCAAACCAGCCCGCAATCGACCCGGCCAGCAACGCAGCCGACGCGACCACCGCTCGCCACCGCGACCGCGACTGGCACGTCGTTATCAGCGAACCCAAGCTCGCCAAGGTCTTCGAGGCCTACCTACGCAACGACCTGACCGTCGCGGCCGCGCACAACGAGCCCCCGCAAGCGCCGGGCGCGCCGGTGCCCCCGCCGGCGCTGCCTTCCAGTAGCACCCCGGCGTTCCAGCAGTTCTTTCCCACCGCCACCGTCACCGACAAGATCACGATCACCCCGCTCCTAACGCCGGACCCCGGTATCTACACCAACGCCATCAGGGCACTCATCGCAAGCGCCACGACCAGCCTGTACATGCAATACCAATACATCGAGTTGCCCAAGGCAGTCGACGCCACATCTCAAGCCTTCATCGACCTCGTGCACGCCGTCATCGACCGGCAGAACACCGGCGTCGACGTGCGCATCATCATGAGCGAGTACGAGACCGCCGGCTATCTCGAGCAGCTGCAGGGCATGGGCTTAAACGTCGTCGACAACGTCAAGATCCAAGCGAACGTCCACAACAAGGGCATCATCGTTGACGGGAAGACCGTCCTCGTTAGCAGCCAGAACTGGTCGACAGACGGGACGCTGTACAACCGCGACGCCGGCGTGATCATCGACGACAGAACTTCGGCACAGTACTTCCAGCAAATCTTCCTCCACGACTGGGATCACCTCGCCTTGAAGCGCGCCGCATCCGATTAACGGTCAGGAGGGCACTGTCAACTTGAGCCAACCTAATTGGCCGATGTGATGATTCGGGGTGATGAGCCGTGGGCTTGGACGAAACGTCCTGTCCCAGTCGCCGATTCAGCCGGCGGCCGTGGTCGCCCCGGTGATCTCGTTCCAGACCGCGAAGCGGTCGGCCATCACCTGTCGGTAGTCGGCCGCCGACAGCAGGTGCCGACGGGGCCGAAAGTGCGGCGAGATGCCGCCGAACGCGGACAGGAGCCGTTGCGCGTGCCGGATCGACGTGAAGCGTTTCATCGCCCGCTCGCGTTGCCGGGTCGGCTGGTGAGAGTTCTCGGCGCGGTTGTTCAGGTACTTCGACCGGCGATGCCGCACCGACGGCATGAGCTCGCGGTGCGCGACCTGGTAGCTGGCGAGCTTGTCGGTGACGATCACCCTGGGTACGTACCGCAGGCCCTTGAGCAGTCGGCGGAAGAACTTCTTTGCGGCTACCGCGTTTCGGCGCGGCTGGACCAGAATGTCGAGCACGTTGCCGTGCTGGTCGACCGCGCGCCACAGCTACCGCTGTGCGCCGTTGATCTGGACGAACACCTCATCGAGGTGCCATTTGTCGCCCGGCCGCGGACCACGACGGCGCAGCTGGTTCGCGTACTCCTGCCCGAACCGGTCGCACCAGGCCCGGATCGTCTCATAGGACACGTCGACATCACGTTCGAGCATCAGCTCCTGCACGTCGCGGAAGCTCAACGGGAACCGGTGGTACAGCCAGACGCAACGGCTGATGATCTCGGGCGGAAACCGGAACCCTTTATACGACGAGCCTGCAGGGGTCACGATCGTCGATCCTGCCCCGCCTCACCTTCCCGGATCACCAACCTGACAGTGCCCGACAACAACCGCATTCACCACTGGCAGATCCTCGACACCGGACACTGCTTGACCTGCTCGACACCATCGAGCGGCTGATCGCCACCACACCGCCGCTAGGCCCCGGATAGCAGGCGGACCGGTTCTAAGAATCTGGCCGTTTCCACCGCGACTGCGCGCAGCCTGCGTTATCAACTGCACCGTCTCACCACCACGATTCGATCGTAAATTTCTTCGCCACAGTTCATTTGAGGGTGACGGCCATCAAAGGGTCCTGCTCGGCGGGGCCATCGCGCGCACGTGCGCCCAGGCGCGCACCGCGAATGAGATCTCATCTCGCGCCCGCTCGCGCAAACACACTACGCCCCCCACACGGGCTGGCCCGGGCCCATTCACAGTCCTCCTACAGACCGATCACACGAGCCAAACCCGGTGACCGCTAACCCGCCGGAGAGGCGGTCACGTTCCTGATCGGCGAAGACTGAAGTTAGGCAACAAGACAGCTAAATCAATTAGCGATGCTAATGTTCCCAAATCCGTTCCCAAGCGGCATGAAAATGGCCCCAGAGGTCGCACCTCTGGGGTCATTTCCGCTGGTAGCGGGGACAGGATTCGAACCTGCGACCTCTGGGTTATGAGCCAACCCGCCGCGGTCTCCCCCAATACGCTCGGTCTCATAGCTGCCGGTCAGCAACGTTCAGCCCGTCCAGCGCGTTTCACTGCGTCGCGCTTGTTCGCATCGGTTCCACCCTGTTTTGTTCCCAAATCCGTTCCCAACTCAGCAAACAGTAAGTGCAGCCGCCTCGACGCGAGATCAGTTCGTGGATGCCCAGCAGATGGTCTATGCGGTGGCGATGCTTTGGGGAGGGTCGGTCGTAATTCCCATGGTTCACCCGCGTGCCGACGGCTTGAGTCCGCGGGCGTGCCAGATCCGCTGCACCGTCGAGCGGCTCACCCCGGCGTGGCGGGCCATCAACCTTGTGCTCCAATGCGTTTGGCCTTTCGGCGTGGAATGCAGCGTGTCGTGCACGATCTGCTCGACCTGCTCGGATGTGATCGACGGCTTGGGCCCACGCCCCTTGCGGACCTCGCCGAACTTGGCCAGGCCCTCCTGGGCGAAGCGAGATCTCCAGGCGCGCACCGTTGTCGGCGACACCCCCACCGCCGCGGCGATGTGCTTGTTGGCCGCCCCATCGGCTGCCATCAACAACGCCTTGGCCTGCTTGACCGGCCGATGCGGCGCGGTCTGCGACCGCGACAGCTCCACCAGCGTTGCACGCTGAGCATCGGACAGATTCAACGCAGCTGCCGGTCGATTCGCCAAGCGCACCATCATACCGACCAAACCATCAGTTATTTGTATGACAAACCACTAGTCCCCTAGCGTGCCGACCAGGATCGAGGGGTGCGCAACACCGGGCAATCAAGTCCCGTAACGCTCGGGTCGCGGGTTGGCCGCGCCGGCCGTACCGTTGCTTACGGGTTGAACGACTATCCGCGGAGTCAGCGGGCAGGTGGTTGAGATGGAGCGCGAAACCCGGTTGCAGCTCAAGCCTTATCGGGCGGTGTCGGAGCATCTCGACGGGGCCTGGTGGCCACGTTCGTTCAACTTGGTCGCCGAGCTTCCGGACTTGGTGACGTCGTTGTCCGACCGGCTGGGCCAGGTGGTGGTGGTGGGCTACCGCCGCAATGGCTGGCACGACACACCGCCACTGGCGGAGATCGGCGGTCGCACGATCGAATTGCTGGGATTCACCAGTGACGAGCCGGCCAGTGTCATCCTGATCGGTCAGGACGGCCGTCACATCACACTGCACTTGATCCGGCCAGACGCCGGCGAAGACGTCGCCCGGCAAGTGCTCGAGCACGCGGGAGTGCCCGCCACCGACGGTGTGCCGGCCAGCCGTGCAACGGTCGCGCGATCGGTGGCCGATGTCGCCGACAAGCTGGCCCGTCACGAGGGGCTTTGGCGACGAGCAGCGGACCGCTCAGATCAAGCAGTGGTGTGACCCGTACCATCGGTTGGGGGCCCTGCAACGGCAGCGGTCCTAGTGAGTGGGGCGTGTCGTGCTTACATCGCAACGTTTGGGGTGTGAGCGTCCGGCTGTGGGTAAGGTAGCGGCGGGAAGGGAGGGGAGTCACTTCAGGTGGTGGATCCGGTGCGCGGTTCCGCCCATTTCGTGGCGCGAGTCGTCGAGCTCGGGGCGGCAGGGGTCAATGAACTAGCCCGGTTAGGAAGTAACAGCCTGCTGGCGGCACTGCTGGCCCGGCTGGGGAGGACCGACCAGGAAGACGCGCCCGATGTGCTCCCAAACGCCACGGATGTGGACCTCGCGCCGGAGGAAGAGGCCTCGCTGGCGGAGATGATCACCCAGGGACTGCTGGCCGGGGACGGCCGCTATACCCGGCTGGAGGTCGCCGAGCGAGCCGGCATCGCCCTCGATGAGGCGCGACGACTATGGCGGGCACTGGGGTTTCCCGAAGTCGATGACGAGCAGCGGGTATTCACCAGCGCTGACGTCGCCGCCCTGACCGATGCGGCCGGGCTCATTGCCGCAGACATCGTGGACGGCGACGGGCTGGTGGAACTGGCCCGCCCCCTGGGCAACCTGATGTCCCGCCTGGCCGCAGCGCAGACGAATTTCATCTCCGAGGTGCTGGGCGCGCGGATCGCGGTGGGCCGCAGGGTTGAGGACCCACAGCTGCGCGGCCAGCTGGCGGCCCAAGCTTTCATCACTACCCGAGAATTGTTACCGGTGCTGGAGCGGACCACGGTGTATACGTGGCGTCGGCATCTGGGCGCTGAAGTGGGACGGGCGTTGTTTCCCAGCGGATCCGGCCTGGACGGCTACCCGGAGAGCCGACCGGCAGCGGTGGGCTTCATCGACATGACCGGGTACACGCGACTGTCCCGCAACGTTGACCTCACCGAGCTCGCGAGGGTGCTCGACCGGTTCGAAACGGCCGTGCTCGACACCGTGGTCGCCCACGGCGGGCGTGTGATCAAGAATCTCGGCGACGAAATCCTGTTCGTGATCGATGATCCCGCATCAGCGGCGGAGGCCACCTTGCAGTTGCTGGACGTTTTCACCGCCGAGGACACCCTGCCGCAGGTGCATGCGGGCCTGGCGTTCGGGCCGGTGCTTTACCGCGGTGGTGACGTCTTCGGTCCCGTGGTGAACATCGCCGCCCGACTCGCCAGCCTCGCCCGCAAGGGCACCATCCGGGTGGACCAGGCGATGGCCACCGAGCTTGGCGATGCTCAGCAGTTCACCCTGTCTGCGCGGGCGCCGCGCCGCGTCCGCGGCTACCTGCAGCTACCCAGCTATCGCCTGCGGCGAGCACACCCGCTCTGAATTCCGCGACCGCACCGGAGGCGTTTTTCGACCGCCGACGGCAGGACAAGTCGGAGATCCGCAAGGCAACAAAGGGACTTCGGACAACCGATTCGGGATGGTGCCGATCGAGGTGAAGAAGACAAGACCGCATACCGGTTGACTGACCTCAGTTCGTGCCGTCCACATCGAGGCCCACTCTCACTAATGCGTTAGCGCCGCACCCAGCCTGAGGTGTTGCGGTAGCGGGCACCGGAGCGGACCGATCATCAGGAGGAAGAAGGAGCAAGAAGATAGAAGGAGTCAGACCGGTCTTCTCGCGTGTCGGGAGTCGGTGCTATGTACTGTGAACACAGTGATCACGCCGCGCGGTCTGCCGGGTTTCGGCGTGCTGACAGCGCCGTTGCGGGCCGCCACAGCGGGCACCCGGATGGCGGTTACTACGAGCGCTGTCGTCGCGGGCACCGTCGCAAGCACCGCCCTGTTGGGCGGCAGCGCCGCGGCAAGCATGGGCAGGTCATTGGCCGTGCCACGCCAGACGTTTCAGCGCTGACCCGCGCGGCGGCGGGCGTGGCGATCGAGGCGATAGGTGGCCCACCGGCCCGGCGCAACAGCAGCAACGGTTTGCGGCGCTGGATCGAGGTGCGTGGCCTCGCTGGTGAGCACGCCTCGGTGATCGCCTGCCGCGGCTACGCCGAGAGTTGGAGCGACGCCTCGGGCCCGACGGCACCGATGTTTTGTTCGGTTTCGTCAACCCCGCGACGGCCGCGTTGACGCTGTCGCCGACGGCGGCGGCCGCCGAGACCGCTACCCGCACGATGCTGGCGGCCGAGGCGTGGAACGGCCGGCGGGCGTGGTCTCGGCATGAATCCGTGCTGGGCAGCCAGCCGGCGCCGGACGAGGCGGCCGTGCCACTCAGAAGCGTCCCGAGTCCGCCCGACGGACCCGCGGAACGCTACGCCGACCGCATCGGTGTGGCCGGTATCGGCGCCGGCGCTGCGGTCGTCCGCTGCGGTGGCGACTCTGGCGTCGGCGGTGGCGCCCGACCTGCTGGTCCGTGCTTCCGAGATCCGTGCAGCGCCGGATCACCGGCGGGACGTGGGCTGTTCCCGAACCGGACCTAGAGACGTTGCCGTAGAACGCCGTTCACGTTCCGTACACGGTGCGGTAACCCTCGGGGGCTCGGGTCGCGGGTTCGTCGTGATACCCGTAGCGTTACCCGTATACCCAATGAGCAGGTAGTTGAGATGGAGCACGAAAGCCGGTTGCGGCTCAAGCCGTACCGGACCGCGTCGGAGCACATTGACGGCCGCCATGTGGGCCAGCTGTTCGCCGAGTGCCTGCTCGTCGGGATCTGTCTCGATGGGGGCGGTGCGCCATATAGGGCTGCCCGGTGACCACCGTTGACCCCCAGGGCGCAACGCCCGAGGACCCCCAGGAATTGCGCCAACAGCTCGACGAGGCGCGAGACACGTTGCCCGCCATCCGGTCCGGGGCATTCGATGCCCTGGTCATCAACGCCGGCAGCGGCGATGAACTGTTCGCGCTCAGCGGCACCGAGCGGCCGCACCGGCTGGTTGAGGTCATGGCGGAGGGAGCGCTCGGCTACTTCCGGGCGGTGGCGGTCGATTACGACGGCACGCTCGCCGACGGCGCGGTCGCGCCCGACACCCTGACCGCGGTCGCCGAGGCGCGCACCCGGGGGATCCGGGTGATCCTGGTCACAGGGCGGATCGTGAACGAGTTGCGCGCCGTGTTCACCCATGTCGAGGATCACGTCGACGCGCTCGTCGCCGAGAACGGCGCGGTGCTGGTGACCTCGGTCGGCGTCCGCCGGCTGGCCGCGCCCATCGATCGTGGTGTGAGCTTGGGGCTGAGCGCCCGCGGTGTGGTCCATCGCAGCGGGCAGGTGCTGATCGCCTGTGACGCTGCCGATGAGCTGGCCGCGCTGGAGGTGATCCGAGGCTTGGGCCTGGACTGCCGCCTCGTGCGTAACCGGGGCGAGCTGATGATCCTGCCCGCCGGGGTGACCAAGGGCAGCGGTCTGCTGGAGGCGCTCGGCGACTTGGGTCTGTCGCAGCACAACACCCTGGGAGTCGGCGATGCCGAGAACGACCACAGCCTGCTGGAGGTCTGCGAGATCGGCGTGGCCGTCGCCAACGCCATTGATGCCGTCCGCGCCCACGCCGACCTGACGCTCGCCCTGCCCGACGGTCAAGGGGTGGCCGACCTGCTCCGCGGACCGCTTCTTGCCGGGCGCACCCACCTTCATCCGCGCCGTTGGCAAATCACACTGGGCATCGACGACCGCGGCGAGGCGGTGACCCTCCCCGCCTCCCAACTCAACGTCGCGGTGTGCGGCGGCACCGGGGTGGGCAAGTCCTACCTGACCGGGCTGATGTGTGAACAACTGGTCCGCCTCGGCTATACCGTGTTCGTCTTTGACCCAGAAGGCGACCACATCGGCCTCGGCGAGCTACGCGACGTGCTTGTGACTGGCGCGGACCGCCGCCTCGCCAGCCCCGCCGAGATCGTTCGGCTCTTGCCCAATGTGTCGGTGGTGGTCGACCTGTCCCACCTCCACGCCGCGGAACAGGCCAACTACCTGGCGGGCCTACCCGCCGAGATCGCAGCCCAGCGGGCCGTGACCGGCCTCCCCCAATGGGTTGTTGTCGACGAAGCCCACGCCCCGTTCGGGCGGGTAGGGGCAGCGCTGGGCGTGTTCAACCCCGCCGCCAAGGGCTACTTGCTCGTCACCTGGCGGCCCGAGGAACTCTCGGGCGAGGTCCCAGCCGCCCTGGACGCCGTGATCGCGCTGAGCTCACCGCAGCCCTCGAACCACCTCGTCGACCTCACCGCCGCGGTGGCCGACATGCCCCGCGCACAGATCGCCCGCCTGCTGGACGGGCCAACCGGCCGCGCCGTTTTGGCCTGGCGAGCGCAGCCCGGCCACGCCGTGGCATTCACCCTGGGAGCTCGGAGCACCCCGCACCTGCGCCACCAGCACAAGTATGACCTTGCCGGCATCGAGCGCGGCCGCTGGTTTTATTTTCGAACCGAAGCCGACACGCTCACCGGGGCGGTCGCCGCCAACCTCGCCGAACTCGAAGACGAGCTCATCCGCTGCGACCCGGGGGTATTGCGCCACCACTGCCCCGACCACGACTTCTCCCGCTGGGTCGCTGCCGTCTTCCACGACCAACCACTGGCCGCCGAGCTCGCGGCCGCCGAGGCCCACCTCCCCACCCAGAGCCCCGCCGCGATCGTCGAACAGGTCCGGCTAGCGCTCGTCGCCGCACTCCGGGCCGGCCAGGCCACGAAGTGGTAGTCGCCGAGTCCGCTTGCCGGCTCGCAGGCCAGCAAGCACTCGAGCGACCACGACATAGTGCGTTTCGCCGTGGCTCGCGGATTTGATGCACGCACGGTGATGAAGGAGGGGCGGCGTGTCATTATTATCACTATTTGAAAATGGTTGGGAGACAGAAAGTTCCAGCCCTACCTGACATAATCTCTATATCAGGCAATGCTGTTGTCTTGCAACGTATTCCATTAGGTAACATTCTTAATGTCCTGCCAGAGTTTCTAATTCGATATGTGCGTGCGGCTCGAAGGTGCTGGACGGCTGCCACGGGCCTAGCATCTGCGGCGCTGATCGTCCGACATGGTGTGCTGCGGTCCCACCTCGATGTGGTGCATGGAGCCCAGTCCAGTCGTTGCCATCGCACCGGATGGATCCGGATATCATCAATCTGGGGGCGACGGCGGTGTGTCGTCACCTCTTCGGGGCAACCGCTAACAACCTTTCTGAAGGAGACCCACGCGACGCGGCGGAAGCGTGGAAATCGCGGGTTACCGCGTCGGTTCGCGGTGGCCCATGATCGCGGGCTTCGGCGGTGGTATTTGCGGCGCGGATGTGGTCGAACACGAACGCACCGAAGGCGTCCGCGCGGATGAACTCCCATTCCTGCGGTGTTGATCGGGGCGTTCCTTCGGGCGGAACACCGCCGGGTCCACCAAGACGGCGAGGTGCGCTGCACGGCAACCGCTATGAGGTGCTGGTCGGGGGCAAGGTGCAGTTGGTATTAATGCGTGCAAGGTATGTTCGCAGGCGCTTTCCAACCAGTAGGTAGGCGGGTTCATGGCAGATCATCACGCGGAAATCGATCTTCCGGACTCGCTTCACGGTATGGACGACCTCGCACTCGACATGCGGCTCATCTCGTCGCATCGCGCCGACCGCGTCTGGCATCGCGTCAACCCCGAGCTGTGGGTTGCGTCGCGCAATCCCTGGGCGGTGCTCAAGTCGATCGGCCAGCTCGAGCTCGAGGAGCTCGGCAACGACGACACGTTCAGCGCTGCGGTGCGGGCCCTGATCGACGATCGCACCAGGCGCAAACAGCGATCCGTTCTGGTTTCCTCAGTCACGGGCGGCGAAAACCCTGAATCTGACGGCGTATTTCAGCATGGAGTTCGGTCTTTCCGAAGCGTTGCCGATTTACGCGGGCGGGCTCGGCGTCCTCGCGGGCGATCACATGAAGTCATCGACTGATCTCGGCACGCCGGTGGTCGGAGTCGGCTTGCTGTACCAGCAGGGATACTTTCGTCAGGCCGTCGACTCGCAGGGAAATCAGCGCGAACTCTACCCGTTCAGCGATCCCAGCGAGATCCCGGTGCAGCGGTTGCGCGGTAAGGACGGCGCGTGGATTCGCATCCCGCTCTATTTTCCGGGCCGGACCGTGTATTTGCGCGCCTGGGCCGTCAACATCGGCCGGCTGTGGTTGTACTTGCTCGACAGCAATGATCCGGCCAATGACCCGTCCGACCGCGGTATCACAGCGCAACTCTACCAAGCTGATCCCGAAGTCCGTTGGCAGCAAGAGATGGCGCTCGGGTTTGGCGGCTGGCGGCTGCAGCGCGAGTTGGGACTCGATCCGGACGTCTGTCACCTCAACGAAGGGCACGCGGCATTCGCCGTGTTGGAACGCGCCCGTTGGATCGTGCGGGAACACAGCGTACCGTTCGACGTCGCGCTGACCGTCGCGCGCGGCGGCACCGTTTTCACCACCCACACGCCGGTCGCCGCTTGTACCAGCAGATCTTTTCGGCTTCGAGCGGAAACGACGCGTCGGGGTGATACGGGACGACGCGAGGGGTGTACACCTCGGGCGGTCGTGGCCCTTCGACGTGGACGTGGTAGCTGAACGTACCGCGAATGACTTCGTCGCCACGTTCCATCGGTATCCGTTCGGTTGGACCATGCTCCCAGGCGGCGGCGTAGAGCTGCACTTGCACCGCGTCCGGTCCGATCGCGCCGAGCGAAACGAGGACTCGGAACTGGTGCCCGGCTCCTGCCAGCTCGACGTGGAGGGTGCCGAACGACACGTCGCTCCAGTAGTTTGCGATCATTTCCCGCCAGCCTTGCACGTCGCTCCCGACCCGGCAGTGGTCGGCGAGGCGCGTGCGGTAGTCGGTCGCCGCGGGGGCGTAGAGCTCCTCGACGTACTGCCGAACCATGCGTTCCGACGAGAACTGGGGCGTCAGCGTCGCCATGCTCTCGCGCACGCGCCGCATCCAGTCTTCCGGGATCCCGTTCTTTGCGCGCGTGTAGAACATCGGGACGATCTCGTTTTCCAGCAGCGCGTAGAGGCATTCCGCCTCCTCGGCGTCCCACCCCGGGTCGTTGTGTTCACGTCCGTCGCCGATCGCCCAACCCACCTGCAGGTTGTACGCTTCGGCCCACCAGCCGTCGAGCTCCGACAGGTTGAGGCCGCCGTTGACGAGCACTTTCATGCCGCTCGTCCCGCTGGCTTCCCAGGGCCGGCGCGGTGTGTTGATCCAGACGTCGACTCCCTCGACGAACTGTTCGGCGAGGAGCAGGTCGTAGTCGGCAATGAACGCGACGTGGGAGCGAAGTTCCGGGCGTTGCGAGAACTCATACCAGCGCTGGATCATCGCTTTCCCGAACGTATCGGCCGGATGCGCCTTCCCGGCGACGGCGATCTGCACGGGCCGTTCGGGATTGGTGAGGATGCCCGCGAAGCGGTCGGGATCGTGCAGCAGGAGCGCGGTGCGTTTGTACTGGGTGAAGCGCCGGGCGAAGCCGAGCGTCAGGGCCTTCGGATCGAAAATGCGCCGGGCTTCATCGACGCGATCCGCGCCGGCGCCGGCGATCGTGAATTGGAGTGCCAGCCGTTGGCGCGCCCAGAGCACAAAGCGCTCGCGGTTGTGATTGCGCATCCTCCACAACTCGGCCGTCGGGATCTTCTCCATCCGCTCCGCGGTCGGCGTCGGAATGCCTACCCACTGCTGGCGCATCTCGGCGTCCGTCCACACCTCGTCGGCGGCCGGCGAGTCCCACGATGGAACGTGGATGCCGTTGGTGACGTACCCGACTGGAACCTCATCGATTGGGCACCGCGGAAAGAGATCCGCGAAGAGTTCACGGCTCACCTCGCCGTGCAGCCGACTCACGCCGTTGATGCGGGACGCCCCACGAATCGCGAGGTACGCCATGTTGAACGGTTCGGAGTCGTCGTTTGGCTGCAGGCGACCCAAGCCGAGGATCTTGCCGATGCTTACACGCATCTCGGCCGCGTACGGCGACAAATAACCTATGACATAGCTCGGATCGAACCGGTCGAAGGCAACCGACAAAGTGCGGATTTTCGCCCTTTCGGATGCGATCTCGAGCCCACCAAGATCACAGAAATGCGTACCTGACCTGCACCGTCTCGAAGTGGTCCCGGCTGGGATCGAACCAGCGACCTTCCGCGTGTGAAGCTGAAGCGATGTCGGAAGCGAGACGTTCATGCTGGTCAAGCTGGACGAACTGGACCCGGTTTGAGGGTTCAGAACACGTGATACGAACGGCGCGGCGGATGTGGAGCGGATGAAATCGAGCACCTGTGGGCCCGGGCCTGAGTCACCGCCCAACGGATTCGAAGAAGTCATGCTCCATGGTGGACAGCGGGCCGACAGCCGGCGGGTAGGCGCGCACATACTCCTCAACGCGCCCACCGACCCCCGCCGAATCACCCGCCGCAGTCAAAACCTGCAAAACCCTTGCCGCATCGGACTGGCTGGCGTGCGCCGATAATGCCCGCAGCTTGTCCGCCCAGAACGGCGCGATATCGATGACGGTGGTGATCTGTGCATCGTCGACGGCCATTTCATCGGGGGGCACCCATGCGCCGGCGCCCAACACAGCGAATGCACTGGTCTGCGCGGCGCGCAGCCGTGTCGCCGACAACGCAACGTAGTACAGCTTGGGTCCCCGTGGTAACGAATCGGCGGCCGGACCCAGCCCTGCTTCGTGCCAGCCATTGGCGACGATGTTGGTGTGCGCGGCGACCACCAGATCGTGAGCGCGGATGTGATCGGGATGTCCGGACAATCCGTTGGGCGGGTAGGTCACCACCACATCGGGCCGATAGCGCCGCATCAACCGGACCAACCGCGTCACCATCGGCCTCAGCGCACGCCGGCTGAAGGAGTCGGCCGCGGCCGCCTCGGCCCCATCTGTCGATAATCCCGAATCCGGATAGCCGAGCTTGACAACAACACTCACGCCCAACATCGCCGCCGCGCGAGCCAGTTCCCGCGAGCGGCGCGCGGCCACCACGCGCGGGTCGTGGCCGGGCTGATTCGGTTTGATGCCGTGAACCGCGTCGCCCTGTCCCCCGTCGGTGCAGGTGATCAACACGGTGTAGCACCCAGCGGCCGCGTACCGGGCCAGGATGCCGCCGGTCTGGCTGGACTCGTCATCAGGGTGCGCGTGCACCACCATCAGAACCGGCGCCCCGCCCTTGTGGTGGCTCACGGAGGACATCCTCACAAACCGCCTCCTTGTGTCGTTGACATCAGCGCGCCCGCCCCGCCTGGGCACTGTGTTGGGCGTCGGAGTGTTGCGAGTGTTGCTGGTGAATCCCTGCTGGGCGCCACGCCGGCGTTTGGCTAACGCCGCCTAAAGACGACCGCTGGGATTTCGCGGTCAGTCCGGCACTGGTGATTGCCAAAGTCGGCGTATGCCTCCAGCAGTCGTGGCCACAACCGCGCCGGCTCCTACGACTCGGGCGTAACCGCTCTGACCGCAGGGCGATCGGCACCGATCCCGATGTGGGTATCGGGGTGGGCGACCACGCCAGCGCCTGCCACGCGGTCAACCCCACCGTGGGTATCGTCGCGGCTGGGACATGATCGAGGCGCTGCGGCTTCGGAATGAAGACGCGGAGCGACGCGACCACGTACTGGGCGTGGGCGCCGTGCCCCTGCGCAAATGGCAGCATGCCGAATACCTCGTCACCAAGCTGATAGAAGCTCACGCCCAAGCCGACAGCCGCCACCCCGCCTGAGACATCTCAGCCGAGCATGAACGGCGGCTCACCGACGACCACGCCGCTCTGCTGGGCCATTACGTCGACCGGGTTCACACCCGCAGCGTGACACGGATAAGGATCTCACCCATGCCCGGCTGACGACCTTGCCGAACAGTGAATAGCGCCTCATGCCAGCTAACCTCCGCACATGTTTCTACAGGCCGCGCTTGTGTCCGAATGACGCCCGGCCGTTGCGTCGCACCATCGCGACCGTCGTGGCAATGCGACCCCGATTCAGGTCGGGCTTGCGACCGGCGCCGACGCGATGCAGCTGGTCGGCGTGCCAGGAAAGTTCGAGAATCCCGTCCAGTGGCTTGAGGTCGACGAACTTGCCCAGTATGCGGCGCATCCCGTACCGCATCTGGTGTGCGGTGAGGGTCTCGGCGCGCCCGGCAAGGATCACGTCGGCGGCGTCTGTCGTTGTCGCGGTCGGTCGGCCGAGACCGATGACGTCGCACTCACCCGTATGCACTGCCTCATGCATCGCGGCGCGAGAACGGAATCCACCGGTGACCGCCAATGGGATATCGCCGATAAGGCTACGAACCGTGCGCGCATACTCCAAGAAGTAGGCCTCGCGGGCGCGTGTGCTGTCCGCCGCCTTGCCCATCATGGCGGGCTGCTCGTAGCTTCCGCCGCTGACTTCGATCAGATCGATGCCCTCTTGAGCCAATGCCGCCAAGACACCCCGCGACTCATCCTCGGTGAACCCGCCACGCTGGAAGTCGGCCGAGTTAAGCTTGATGCCCACCGCAAAGCCGGGCGACACCCGCGCGCGGATGCCGCGAACGACCTCGATCACGAAGCGCATCCGCCGCTCGGGATCACCCCCCCACTCATCGTCACGCTGGTTCGACAACGGCGACAGAAACTGAGCAACTAGATATCCGTGTGCGCCATGTATCTGCACACCGTCGAATCCCGCTGTCTCACATACCGCCGCGGCGGTCGCGAATCGCTCGATAATGTCGTCGATCTCGTCAGGCGCCAGCTCACGAGGCGTGGCCGCACCGGGGAAGTTGAGGGGCACTGCGCTGGGGGCAACGGGGGTGTGCCCAAGCGCGAGCGGGTTCGACTGGCGTCCCGGATGATTCAGCTGCACCCAAATCGGGACGCCGGCGTCCTTCGTGGTCTTGGCCCAGCGGGACAGCGCGTCGAGGTTGCGCTCGTCCTCGATCACGACGTTGCCCGGCTCGCCTAGCTGCGTGCGATCGATCATGACATTGCCGGTGACGATCAGACCGTATCCACCTCGGCTCCAGCTTGTGTAGAGTCGCTCGAGACGCCCGTCAGGCGAGTTCTGCTTGTCGGCTAGTCCTTCGCTCAACGCGGCCTTCATGATCCGGTTAGGCAGCACCTGGCCACAGGGCAGTGTTAGCCGGTCGTGCAGGGAGGGCATAGGGATATTCCTTTCAGGTGGGCTGCGTCTCGGTACAGCGATTCATCCACGCAGTGACGGGTTGACAGTTGCCGGGTGAGCCGCAGGGCGACTTTCTCGTCCTCGGTCAGATCGCCGGGCAGTCCGCCCGCCACCAGCGTTCGGGCTGCGTCGTCTGACAATGCCGCCTTGCGCGCGACAGCCAGGCGGGCATACAAGTCATAATCGGCCTGCCAAGCGGCGCCGCAGGCGACGATGACGACTTCGCGGACGCGCTCGCTCAACGACGTGTGGACTTGCTCGGCGAACTCCAAATCCAAGAACGATGAGGCGATGGCGGGGTTGAGCACATCGGGGTTGAACGGACCGATGAGTCGTCCGTCCTCGGCGGTGCTTTGGAAATGGGCATCGTAGGCCCACGGGGCAATCCGGCTGGCCATGCGGTCGAAAATCTCCTGTTGTGCGGGGTTCAGAGCCGAGGGATCCGCAAGTGGCAGGCGTCCGCCCAAAGCGTCAGTTTGATCGGACATCGCGAGCTTGCTCCTTGGCGGGCGCCGGGTGGAGTTGGCGGGTGAGGAAGTCGAGTTGGTCGCGTACCAGTGCGTCGAACGCATCGCCGAGGTAGAAGTCGAAATGACCGGCGTCGTAGCGTTTGATCTCGCCCCGGGGTGCGGTGCGCGCGTATCGGAGCGTCTGGGTGGGTGGCGTGACGGTGTCGGTGTTGCTGACGCAGAACAGGATTGGGAACTTGATTTTCTTGACCTCGCGTCCGGGCCGGTAGGCCATGATGGTCGGCGTGACCCGCGCCGCTACTTCGTTGCGAAAGGTCGTGCTGGCCGGCACCAGGGCCTGATAGCCGGGAAGGGCGTCCGGTGCGTTCATCAGGGCCAGCGAACCGGCTGCGCCAGCCAGCGGAATCATGACCGGTGCCCTGCCGCCGATCATGGAAACGAAATCCTTTGCGACAGCAGGCAACGCCTTGAGGGATGCAGCCGGGCCTAGCGCGAGCGCGGAGGCTAAGCCGTCGGTGAATGGGCATTGGGCCACGGCGGCTCGCAGTTCAGGATGGCGTGAGGCGACGGTGATCGAGTGGCCTCCGCCAAAGGAGCTGCCCCAGACCGCGATACGGGTGCGGTCGACGTCGCGACGATCCTTCACGTAGGCGATGGCGGCTTCCCAGTCGGCGAGCTGTCGCTTGATCGACAACAGCTGGCGGGGTTGGCCGCCGCTATCGCCGAAGTGCCGGTAGGTGAAGGCCAACGCGGCGATGCCGGCCTGTGCAAAACGCTCGGCGAAGGCGTCCAAACGCATTTCTCGGGTGGCGCCGAGGCCGTGCCCGAGGATGACCACGGGCGGCGCTGTCACGCCGGTGGGCAGGTAAAGCCATGCGGCACAGGTGTCGTCGCCGGATTCAAACGAGACGTCGTGACGGGAGTACGGCCGCGTGGTGCTCATTACCGGTTCACCGCACCGTTGGTCGAGCCGACCCTGGGCACCCGGCCCGATTCAAGCGCTTGCGCGTAGGTATCCGGCCGATAGAGGGGTAGCTCGCCAGTGGACTCCGTATCCGAAAGGTATTGGAGCATCAGTTCCTGACCGACCTCGGACTGATCGGTTTGGAGAAACTCGGTGCGCTCGACATGGAGCCCCGCTGACAGCGACATCGACCCGCCGAAATAGACCGATCTCTTGATGGCCTCCACCGAGCCTTTAGTCCGCTTGCCGAAGTAGTCCGCAAGCTCAGCCGCCCGGGTGACGACGTCCTGCGGGGCCACGACGTCGTCAACCGCCCCATTGGCCAGAGCCTGTGCGGGCGTAAACGGCTTGCCCTCGAGGATCGCGACGAGCGACTTGTGGGTGCCGATCAGCCGGCTCAGTCGCTGGCTGCCGCCACCGCCCGGCATGATCCCGAGGAGGACTTCCGGCTGACCGATGAAGAAGTCCCCATCCGCCATCACGCGCAGGTCGCACGCCCAAGCGAATTCCGCGCCCAGGCCCAGGGCCGAACCGTTGAGTGCGGCGACGAAGATGACGCCGCTGGCGTTCATGCGCAAGAACGTCGCGTGCAGTCGGTCGAGCTGGGCGGCCCCCCGCAGCGGGGTCTTATTCAGCACTGGCTCGGGGACGCGGGCGCGGTCCACGCTCCTAGCCAGGCGCAGAACGGCCGAGGCGCCGCGCCGGTTCAAGTCGGGGACCGCAGCACCCTCTGCCTGAAGCCACCGCACGTCGGCATGGCTGACGAACCGGCCCGGGCGCGCGCCGGTGAACACGACTGCATGGACCCTTGGATCACGGTCGACGCGGCCGACCAACTCATCGAGCTCGTTGGCGATGTCGACGCCGAACAAGCTGTGCGGCCCGCCGTTGACCCGCACGATCAAGGTGGCGCCGCGGTCCTCGATCTCGAGGTGGCTGTTGTCTCGGTGTGTCATGAGTGTCCTGTCGCTGTCGCGTTGGCCCAAGAGTTTGAGGGCGAGCGGTTTCCGGAGCCCGGCACAAGTTGGTCATGCCTGCCCAATGCCTCGACCTCGCGCTCGAGTGCCGGCGTCACTTCGGCGGCGAATCGCCTCATCCACGGCCACGCTGCCGGCGAGTTCAGGGCGGCCTTGGCCCAGTTGGCTACGACAACAGCGCGCGGCACGTATACGCGGCTGCGGCGGCGCACGAGTCCGCGGACGATTGCGGCGGCAGCCCGATCGACGCTCGTGGTGACATTGCCCGGATACGGCAGCCGCGCGCGCAACTCCTGGAATGAGGGCAGGTCCGCCTCGGCGCCTCGGACGAGGTCGGTGTCGATCCACGACGGGTGGACGAGCCCGACCGTGATGCCAAGGTGGGCTACCTCCTGGCGGTAGGCGAGGGCGAGCATTTCGACTCCGGCCTTGCTGGCCGCGTAGGAGGCCAGCCCGGCAATCGGCGTGAAGGATATTGCCGACCCGACCACCATCGCGTGGCCTCGACTTCGCTGCAGATGTGGCGTCGCGTACTTGAGCGTGCGGAAAACGCCGTTCACGTTGATGTCCAGAACTCGCTCAAACGACGCCTCGTCCGCTTGCCGCACCGTTCCGTACGCGGCAACCCCGGCATTGGCGACGACGATGTCGATGCCGCCCATGGCCTTCGCGCAATCGTCGATCGCCGACCGCAACCCGGCGCCATCGCGCACATCGGCTTCCCGCCAGGAAGCAGTGCGGCCCAGGTCCTCGGCGAGGGCACGCAGCCGATCGGGCTCGAGTCCGATGACGGCCACATGAGCCCCTTGGGCGGCGGCAAGACGTGCCGCCGTCTCCCCGATTCCCCTTGCGGCTCCGGTGATTACGAGCTTTCGACCCGATAAGTTACGACGCATGAAATGACCTCTTCTGCATTGGCACCGGCGTTGTCAGGCGGTGGTCGTGACGGATGGGCGGTATTGCGGCGGAACGCGGTATCCCCCAAGAACATCCGTCAGCAGGGACGCGAACTCCACTGTGGTGCGGTCTCCCCCGGGTGGTCCCATCGCCTGGATACCGATGGGTAGGCCGGCCGCGTTAGTGGTGATGGGCATCGTCGTGGCCGGCGCTCCGGCGATATTCGCCAGGGCGCTCCATTTGGTGTTTGGTCCCAGTACGAGCGTTCGACGCCGTCGACGTCGATCTTGCGGGCAAAGCGGTCGTGATCTTTGTTGTGGTGACCGGGTGCAGCCGTGGGTGTGACAGGCAGCAGTAGGACGTCGAATTCTTTGAAGAACGCGGCCCAGCGCTGCGCGATCTCACGACGAGCCGCATCACGGAACAACCACGCCCGATGGCTCTGCATCGTTCCCCGCATCGCAGCGGCGGCGTCGCCGCGCGGGTTTGTGAGGGAGCGGAATGCAAGGGCGGCACCGGAGCGCGGACTGAGCGTGGAGCGGTCGACGGAGAACGCACCATAAACCAGGTTCAAAAAGATGTCGTGCGAGGTAGCCATACCCACCGGAATGCTGGCGGGACGCTCAGCCACGCGTGCGCCTGCGTCGCGCAATACAGCGACAGCATCGTCGATGGCGCTGCGCACATCGTCATCAACAGGACATTCGGGGTCCTCGGCCCATACCGCCACCCGAAAGTCCCTGAGCGACGTCGCTCTTGGAGGAGCGAGCGTATAGGTGAACCCCCCGTCGCGGTTCAGCGGGCCGACCGTGGCTTGCAGCGCGGGGATGATGTCGCGTGGACCACGAACCTGCATGCCCGCGCATGCCATATCGCTTTCTCCCCATCGACCCGGATTTCCCGGAGCGCTCGGGATGTGCCCGACGAGCGGAATCGACTGCCATGTCGACTTGTGGCCGTAGAGGCCGCAGAAGTGGGCTGGAATCCTCGTCGATCCACCGATTTCGGACCCGAAGTCGAAGCTCGCCAGACCGGCCGCGGTAGCGGCGGCACCGCCACCGGCTGAACCGCCGGATGTGCGGGTTCGATCCCATGGGTTGTTGGTCCGGCCGAACACCGGGTTACTGGCCTGCACGTCGGCGTTGCCGGTCGGCATGTTGGTCTTGCCGACAATGATGGCGCCGGCGTGTCGTAACCGGGCGACCGCCTCGGCGTCCTCCGTGGGCACATAGTCGGCCAGGTCGGGTCGGCCGCAGACCGTCCGCATGCCGGCCGTCTCGTAGCTGTCCTTGACGGTGATCGGCAGGCCATGCAGCGGGCCGAGGTCATCCCCTCGCGAGCGTGCCGCGTCAGCCTCTATCGCGGCCCGTCGTGCCGCTTCCGCGTCGACGGTGACGATCGCGTTCAGCGATGGGTTATGGGTGCTGATGCGCGACAGATAGAGGTCGACCAGTTCGACGCTCGACAGCTCTTTGGCGTTCAGCGCCGCGAGTTGTTCGGTGGCCGGTAACCAGGCCAAGTCGTTCAGAGCCAAGGAGGACATCGGCGCCCCTCTCCAACGGTAGCTTGAGGTACACCATTCGGTCTACCTCAAGGCACGGTAGTAGACCGAATGGTATATTGCAAGTATGCGAGTACGGGAACGGCTCACCACAGCGACCGCCGAGCTGATGCAGCGGCACGGAGTCGCCGGCACCGGCATTGCCGAGATCCTGTCGACCAGCGGCGTCACCCGGCGGTCGATCTACCTGAACTTCCCCGGCGGAAAGGCCGAACTCGTAGCCGCTGCCACCCGGTCAGCGGGTGATGAGATGACCACTACGTTGCGGGCTTATGTCGAGCAACCGGACCCGATCGGGGCGTTCACCCGCATGTGGAGCGAGGTCCTGGTCAACACGGACTTCGAGGGTGGTTGCCCGATCGTGGCGGCGGCATCGAGCCGCGACGAAGCGCCCGAGGCCGCCAGCACGGCCGCCGAAGTGTTCGCCGAATGGGCACACCTGTTTGCCGACAGGATGGAGTCGGACGGCGTCAAACATGCTGTGGCGCAGTCATTATCGACGACGATCGTCGCAGGAATTGAAGGCGCCGTGATGCTCTCCCGCGCCGCGCGATCGACAAAGCCGCTGGAGCAGGTCTCCCACCACCTGAGTGAACTCATCTCCCAGCACCGTCCGCCTCGACGACAAGACCGGTGGCGCTCGCAATAACCTGACGGGCCCGGTGTGCGTGGCGCATTCGTCGCAACGTAAACCCATCGGTATGCTTTGGGAATGAGTACGCAGTCTGAAGCGCACACCACAGGACGAGGCGGCCGTGGTGCACGCCGGCGCATCCTGGACACCGCCACCAAGCTGTTCTACCAGGAGGGCATCAACGCCACCGGAGTGGAGCGACTTGCCAGCGAAGCATCAGTGTCCAAACGTACTCTCTACCAACATTTTCCGAGTAAGGCCGCTGTGGTAGAGGAATACCTCCGCGCCATTCAGCAGGGCGTGGGCGACCCAATCCGCCCCGGGCCGGACGCCGCCAATCGATCACCTCGCGCGCGCATACTTGCCCTGTTCGATAGTCCATCGCCAGACGGGCAGATGCGGGGATGTCCCTTCCACAACGCAGCTGTCGAGGCCGCCGATGCAATGCCCGAAGTCCAAGGCATTGTTCATATTCACAAACGCAACTACATCAACGGCCTGACCAAACTGGCCAAGCAAGCCGGCGCCCGCAATCCGAAGTTGCTGGGTAACCAGCTCGCCCTGCTCTACGAAGGCGCAGCCGCTCTGTCCACCTCCCTCGACGACCCCACTCCGTGGGCACACGCTCGAAAGGCGGCACAGACAATCATCGACGAAGCGGTCAGCCGATGATCGGGTCTGTCTCAGAAAGGGGCCAACGCCATGGCGAACGACGAAACTGTGGCCGAACGACAACCTGAGACCGAGCCAGCCGCTGCGGCCGTTGTGTTCGTGACCACCGAGCATTTCACGCTCCAACTCAGCGAGAAATGATCGCCCGACGTGCCGCGTCAGACGCTGACGCCCTCGGGCAGCAGCGCATCGCCGAGCATGCGCCAGTAGGGCATCGCGGATGTACCCGGCTCGATCCCGATGACTTGTACACCGACGTGGTCGGCGCCCGCTTCGGCGTGGCCGCGCAACTTGGTGACGATCGTGTCGAGATCGCCCCAGAAAACGAGATCGTCGACGAGGCGGTCGCTTCCACCGTTGGCGATCTCGTCCTCGGAGTAGCCCAAGCGCCGGAACTTCGCCACGTTGTAGGGGGTGTTCAGATAGACGTGCAAGTGCTCGCGGGCGATCGCACGGGCAATAGCGGCATCGGACTCGAATAGCACGGCGTGTTCGACACCGAGAAATGCGTTGGGCCCCAAGGTTTCCCGCGCGTGGTGGGTGTGTGCCACGTTGACCTTGTAGGTATGCGCGCCTGCGGTGCGGTCGCGGGCCAACTCGAGCATCTTGGGCCCGTACGCGGCCAGGATGCGGCGAATCGGCACCTGCGGCGCGGGGTTTGGTGTCGCGAGCGCATCGAGTTCGTCGAGGTATGCGTTCATCGCCGCCAGCGGTGTCCCCGTCGGGTGCGACCCGCTGACTCCGAGCCCGAGCACATGGCGGTCGGGGTAGGCGTCTGCCAAGAGGCGGCTGCCGCCATGGGTCCATCGGGCCCCGCGCGACCAGATCTGGGCAATGCCGTTGATGACGTGCATCTTTTCGGTGCAGGACAGTAGGAAGCCGGCATGCGTGAGCGCCTCGCGGCCCAAAAGCTCGGGAATCCAGAACGCCCGCCAGCCCCGCTGCTCGAGCTCTTGAATCGACGCACGGATCTGCGCGGCCGGCTGGAACTCGAAGTCAAAGGTCCACACCCCGAACTTGCCGAGGTCCAGGCCGTCAATGGTGCCCATCAAGCGACTCCTGCCTGGTGTGTGGCGTTGGCGAGGAACGCGAGCACTCGGGCGGCGAAGTCGTCGGGACATTCGATCTGCGGCATGTGCCCTGCGCCGGTGAACAGGTGGGTCTCGGCGTGGGGAAGCAGTCGGCGTGCGGTGTCGAGGTGGTGTACGGGTGCGATGCGATCGCGGTCACCCCACATGATGAGAGTCGGTCGAGCGTGCTTCACGACGGCAGCTGTCAGCTCGGCACGCCAGCCGCGCTTGACACCGCGGAAGGTCGCCAGTGCGCGAGTGGTCTCGAGCACAACGGTGCCCGTGTCTGGCTGGCTCGCGATCGCCAGGGCGTGGTCGATACGCGCCGTGGTCGCCAGCCTCCGGTCGGCGTACAGCATGCGTTCGGTCATGCGCGCGCTGCCACGCGTGGTTCGTCGGCCCGCGAGATCGCCGAGGACCGGCGTGGCCAGCAGTCGAAACGGCAGCGCGACGTCGTCGCCGAAGCCCGCGCTGTCGGCCAGTACCAGGCTGGCAACCCGTGCGGGATCCAATACGAGCAGCTGCATGGCGACCGCGCCCCCAAGCGAGTTGCCGATCACGTGCAGTGGCCGCTGCTCGCCGAGTGCGTCGAGGGTTTCGAGCACGCCGCGGGCGAGCACGCTCAGTGTGGTGGGTTCGGGTGAGCGGGCGGAGAACCCCGAGCCGGGCAGGTCAAGCGCGATGACCCGGTGTGTGCCCGCCAGGCGCGGAACCTGCGCGGCCCAGTCTTCGAGACTGCGGCCGATCCCGTGAATTAGCACCGCCGGCGGGTTGGCAGGATCTCCGTCGATGCGGACGCGGGTGCGGCGGCCATTGACGGAGACGACGGCGGGCGTGCTCATACGGGTGCTTCCGCGTGGGTCACGGCGACCACGGCGTCGGTGAATCGCAGCGCGGGATCCTCGACCGGGGACTTGCCTAGACGGGCGCGGTCGAGTGCATAGTTCTGGTCAACCGTCCATGAGCCGTGTGAGCCCTGCTGCGGGTACAAGTGCATGGATCGGCTGACCCATCCGCTCTCCATCTCGAGGAACGGCCGCCGGGCGAGCGACGGATCGTCGGAATGCGGTGTGACAGTGGCATACCCATGGCGATCCATGTGCGCCAGCAGCCGGCATAGGTACTCGGCGACCAGGTCTACCTTGAGCGTCCACGAGTAGTTGATGTATCCCATGACAAACGCGAAGTTGGGCACGCCACTGACCATCAGCGACTTGTAGATCAGCCGCTCGGGGAGATTGACCGGTTGCCCGTCGACGTGCAGTGTGATCCCGCCGAACGGCACCACGGTGAACCCGGTGGCGGTGACGATGATGTCGGCGGCCAACTCGTCGCCCGACTCGAGCAGGATCCCCCGCTCGGTGAACCGCACGATGCGATCGGTGACCACCGACGCCGCGCCGCTCGAGATGGCTTTGAACAGGTCGGCATCAGGAACCACGCACAGCCGCTGAGACCACGGCCCATAGCGCGGGTTGAAATGCGTGTCGACCGCATACCCCTCAGGAAGCGCGCGCGCGTTGAGCGCACGGATCAGACGGCGCATCTGGTTTGGGTAACGCTGACTGAGGCCGTAGAGCAGCCTCATCCTGTTCATGTTGATCGTTCGTGTGAGCCGGTACGCGGCGCGGTCCGGCAGCATGCGGCGCAGTGCGTTGGCAATCGGGTCCCGGCGTGGCAGCGGCAATATGTAGGTCGGTGAGCGCTGCAGCATGGTGACGTGGCCGGCCTTGTCCGCGATCGCCGGCAGCAACGTCACGGAGGTGGCACCGCTGCCGATGATCACGATGTTCTTACCCGCGTAGTCGAGATCTTCCGGCCAGTGCTGCGGGTGCACGATCTGCCCGCCGAAGTCTTCTCGTCCCTCGAAGTGCGGGGTATGGGCGTTGTCGTAATCGTAGTATCCGGCGCCGGAGATCAGCAGGCCGCAGGTCACATCGACCTGTGTGCCGTCGCTCGTGCGCTCGAGCGTGACCGTCCAGCGTGCCTCGTCGGACGAGAAGTCCGCGCGAAGCACCCTGTGCCCCAGATGGATATACCGAGCTAGATCGTTCTCGGCGATCGTCTCGTGCAGGTAGTCAAGGATCTCGTGGCCGTCGGCAATCGCATTGTCGTTGGTCCACGGCTTGAATGCGAAGCCGAACGTGTGCAGATCGGAGTCCGACCGAATGCCCGGGTAGCGGAACAGGTCCCAGGTCCCGCCGATGGCGTCGCGGGCCTCGACGATGGCCAGTGTCCGACCCGGCTGCTTTGTGGCGAGGTGGTAGGCCAGGCCGACGCCGGAGATACCTGCGCCGACGATCAGCACGTCGACATGCTCGAATCCGATTGCCGCAGAAACCGTTCCCGGCATATCACTTCACTCCCATTGGCAGAATCTGGTCGACGAGCGCCTCGACAATCGAGATGTCGGGGACCTCGAGGAAGGCGGGGCGCTGGAAGGCCGGGTCGGGGTATTCGTAGTACCCCTTACCGGTCTGCAGTCCGAGCCGTCCGCGGTCAAGGAAGGTCGTCTTGATGTACTCGGCATTGGCGCTCATTTGCATATCGCCGGTCTTGCTTCCCCAGTGGCGCAGGACATCGTGACATGTCTTCATGCCGATCATGTCCATCATCCCGAACGGCCCGACCTGTGCGCCGGTGAGCAAGTAGGTGCGGTCTACGTCCTCGGGTGTGGCAACGCCGTTGGTCACCAGCGTCTGGGCGGCATTGAGCAGTGGCACGACCCAGCTGTTGGCGACATAACCGTTCTGCTCCTTGCGAACGGCGATCGGTATCATGCCGATCTCGACCGCGAATTCCGTTACCTGGGTGAGTGTTTCTCGCGAGGTCCCTGGATGCGCCATCACCTCGGCGCAGTTCATCGTCCAGATCATCACCGCGAAATGGAGGGCACAGAAATTGGCCGGGCGGCCGGTGGCCGAGGCGAAGTCGCTGGGAAGCAGTGTCGAGGAGTTCGTCGCCACCAGGGTATCCGGCGGCAGCAGCCCGGCCATCTGCTCGTAGACCGCGATCTTGATATCTGGAATCTCCGGCACAGCCTCGATCACCAGGTCGGCCTCAGCGACGGCTGCCGCCAGATCGGTGCCGTAGCGCAGGCGCTGCCTCGTCGCAGTGATGTCCGTGTCGGCGGCACCGAGATCCGCCTTGTACAGCGCGGCGTACTGGTCGTGCGCAGCCATGCAGCGGTCAATCGCGTCCGCGTCGACGTCGTAGACCGTGACCGTCTTTCCCTTGAAGGCGCTGTGCCAGGCGATCTGCCCGCCCAGCACGCCCGCTCCGAGGACGGTGAGCCTGTCGAGAGACGACATGACGTGCTGTTCCTTTCACCGGCTTGACGCATGACTTCCGTCTCGAAAGCGTGACAGGTCGACGCCACAGGCGCTTGACTTCATGCGACGAATACTTGACAGTTGGCGACTATGGTGAATCTGGTCAGGGGCACGGCCCTGTTTGATTTCCCCCGGCTGGTGTCGAGCCTTGGCGGTGATGCCGCAGCGTTGATGCGTGCGCACGGCATCGATCCCGACGCCGTGGGCGACTATGACCGGTTTCTCAGCTACCCCGCGGTCTGTTCGGTGCTCGGTGCGGCCGCTGAGGAGCTTGACTGCCCTGACTTCGGTATGCGGTTGGCGCGCAGGCAGGGCACGGAGATCCTGGGCCCCGTCGCGGTCATCATCCGGCACTCCGAAACCGTGGGCGACGCCATCGAGGGGGTGACGCGCTATCTGCATAACTGCGCCCCTTCCGATGTCACCGAACTAAGGAGGGGACGGGGCGCGGCCGTCTTCAGCCTCGCGATCAATGTGCGGCAACTGGCGCATCGGGATCACATGGTGGAGAAGAACCTTGGCACCGCGATGGCCGCGTTCCGGCTCATGATCGGCGAGGACTTCGTTCCGCTGCGCGTCACCATGCAGCATCGGCGCATCGCACCCGCCGCGCGGTATCGGGACCTGTTCGGGTGCCCGGTGGAGTTCGGATCCGAGCTCAACTCCGTGCACATTCCCAATCACCTACTCCCCCAGCCGATCCGCGGCCGCGACGCCGCGGCGCTGACGTTGGCCGAGAACTACCTCGCCCAGATCAGACCCGACCACGCATTCGCTGATCACGTCCGGGAGATGACCACGCGGTTGATGGGCGTCAACCAGGCCAGCCTGATCGTGGTCGCGAAGGAAATGGCCATGCATCCGCGTGTGGTTCAGCGCAGGCTCGCCGAATCGGGAACGTCGTTCGAGGAGATCCTCGACGACGTGCGGCGCTCGATGGCGTGGCAACTCTCCGCGACCGGCATCCAGGCCTCGCAGATCGCGACCATGCTCGGCTATTCCGAGCAAAGCAGCTACGCCCGAGCCTGCCGGCGCTGGTTCGGCGAGTCGCCAAGGCAATTGGCGGCGCGCCGGCTGGCCGCCGAACCGTCGCGGGTATGACCGAGACGCTAGGGGACTGCGTCGTCGGTGTACAAGACGATCTTGCCGATCGTCTCCCGCTCGGCAACCAGTTCCAGCGCCTCGGCGGCTTGGTGCATCGGAAGTTGATGGCCGATGGTCACTTTCAGTTCGCGCTCGGAAGAGAGCTCGAATAGTCGGTCGTTGAGATCACGGACGGCCTCAGCGTTCTTGCCGATCCCCCAGCCGCCGAAGAAGACGCCGATGACAGCCGCGTTCTTCAGAAGCATGAGGTTGGTGGCAACGTGCGGTATGCGACCGGTGGTGAAACCCATGACCAGCACGCGGCCCAGCGGGGCCACGCAGTGCGTGAGCTCGTCGAACACGTCACCGCCGAGGAAGTCGAGTAGGACGTCCGCCCCGCGCCCGCCGGTGAGTTCCCTGACGCGGTCACGCAGGCGCCCGTCGGTGTAGGTGATGGCATGGTGCGCACCGGCTTCCAACGCCATCGCCGCCTTCTCGCGGGTGCTGACGGCCGCGATGACCGTTGCGCCCATGCTGATGCCGAGCTGCACCGCCGCGGCCCCGACCCCGCCGGTGGCGCCGGTGACGACCAGGGTCTCGCCTTGCCGCAGATCGCCCCGGACCGAGAGGGCGAAAAGCGCGGGGTTATACGTGAGCCGGAACGCCGCCCCCTGATCGAACGGCATGCTGTCCGGCAGCCGTACCAGCGTCGAGCCGGCCGTGACGATCTCCTCGGCGAACGCCCCGAAGTAGTTCAGGAAGGAAACTCGCTCCCCCACGGTGAAGTCCGTCACACCGGCTCCGACCTCGCTTACGACGCCTGCCCCGCACGCGCCAGGTGTGTAGGGGAGGTCGGGCTTGAGCTGGTACAGACCGCGAGCCATCAGGTTGTCCATGAACCCGACGCTCGCCGCGCGCACCGACACCCTCACATCCTCGTGCCCCACCTCGCGGTGCGGCCGCGACAGCCACCGCAGATCGCTTACCGGTCCGAAAGCCCGACAAACCAAGCCTTTTGGCACCATGTCCGGGTCAGGCACGCGCCGGCGTCGACGCGGCGGGAAGGCCGACGAGCGACCGGTACTCGGCGTGGTCGGGGATGTCGCGACCGAGAAGTGCCGCGAGATCCCTCGCCATTTCGAACATCCGCAAGTTCGACGGTACGAGGTCGTCTCGGTGCGGCCACGTCCACACCGTGTCCTCCATGCCCACCCGCACATGCAGTCCGAGAGCGGCCGCCGCGGTGACCAAGTACGTCGACGCCCGGCCGGCCGCGCAGACCAGGATGGTCGCGTCGGGGTCGACGTCGCGTACCAACGAGGACAGCCGCAGCAGTCCCTCGAACGCTTGTCGCGGAGTGGCCATGGGGCTACATCCTGGCAGCGCCGGGAGCAGGCACCAGTACGAACCCGACTGCATCAGACCGGATTTGAAGAGCAACCTGTCCGCGTTGCTGATGTCGCCGTCGGTGTAGCAGGCGATGATGGGTTTGGCGCCGCTCTCCAGGATCAGCCGCGTCTTCTCGAGGATCACCGGGATCGGCTTGGCGAACAGCGCATCGCCCACGTACGTCGCTGCCGTGTTGATCGGCACCGCGTCAAGCAGTCCTTCGGCGAGGACTTCCTTCATCTGCTCCCACTCCCCGTCCAGTGCCGCAACGAGACATCCGTCGACAGCGAGGTTCGGGAACTCCTCCTTCAGCGGCGCAATCACTTCTCGGAACCGGTCGGCGCTCAGGGTGTTGTAACCCTTGTCGTCACGAACGTGAATGTGCACCGCGCTCGCGCCGGCAGCGGCGACAGCGCGAGCCTCCTCATAGATCTCTCGCGTGGTAACCGGTTGATTCGGATTCTGTTCGCGGCCGAAGAAGGCGCCGGTGATGGCGACCGACACCGCCATCTGCTGCGGGATATCCCAACGCGGTGAGACTTCCCCGTCGAAGAATGCCGAGCGATTCGGATCGCTCACGGTCGGCAGACCGTAAGGGCGCCATATCATTCGGTGCTGCTCTCGGGTGAGTCCTCGCTCGACGCGGTCCCAGTTGACTGTGCTCATGGTGTGCGGTCCTCTCGTCGTTCGCCGCTACTTAACGGCGGGTTGGTGGTGAAAATCGTCTAGCCAGGCGCTCAGCGCCTGCATCACCGTTAGGCCCTCCGCCGATCCGATCGCCGCCCGCACCTGGTTGCGCACGGCTCGACGATCCAGCTTTCCGGTGCTGGTACTTGGCAGGGTCGTACTGGCCCCAGTCCAAAGCGGACGGAAGGGCCTGCCCATGTCGGCCTCGATGGCCGCACTGACCTGCGTCGCCAACTGATCGGTGTCAGCGCCCGGCGAAGCCTCGACGACGACGATCAACACGCTGTGCCCGTCGACCGCGGCGTCCATGGCGATGCATGCCGTAGCGCCATCGGCCGCGATCGCGACGTTCTCGATCTCACTCGGGCCGACGCGGCGGCCGGCAATCTTCAGGACATCGTCGGCGCGACCCTCGACGAACCATCCCGATGACGTGCGCACGGCCAGATCCTCCTGCGACCACACCCCCTCGCCGAACCGGCGGAAGTACCCCGCGATGCCATTGGCGTTATTGAATATCTCGATGGCTCGCCCCGGCCAGGTGTTGCGGGCGACGAGCAACTCCCAACGAGTCGCTGACCGACGTGCCGAGGTCGTCCACGATATCGGCATCCACGCCGAGCGCCGGACCCCCGAAGCCGGTCTTCGGAGGATGGTCGCAGGGCAGCGTGGCCAGCAGGCAGGTACCGACTTCCGTGCCGCCGCAGATATTGATGATCGCGGGACGGTTATCGGACAGGGTGCGTTCCACCGCCGCCCAGGCTTTGGCGTTGAACGGCTCGCCCGACGCCCCGATGATTCGAGGACGAAGACCGTAGGTATCCGGACCGTCGGCGACCGCAGCCAGGAAGCTCGGCGATCCACCGAGGATCGTCACATCGGACAAGCCCGAGGAATTCCCATGCCTGGCAAGGGTTGCCGCCGGATTTCCATCGAGCAGCGTCAGTTCGGCACCCGCCGCCAGGGCACCCAGCAAAGTGAAGGGGCCGACCACCCAGCCGGGGTCGGCGGGCCACAGCACCCGATCACGCGGCTGCACGTCGAGGTGCAGGCGCCACTCGGACGCGAGCTGGTGAGCCCATCCGGCGTGCGAGAGAACGACACCTTTGGGTCGCCCGGTAGACCCGGAAGTGAACAGGACGATCGCGGGCGCTCCGGACGGTACCGCCTCGGGAGCCCACAGAGCAGCGCTGTTCGTGAGCGTAGCGACGTCCCATGACGTGGTGTCATCCGAGTGCGTCGCCCGGGTTTCTAGCGTGATCACCCCAAATGGGGGCAGCGCACCCACAGCGGCACGAACCTGCTGCGCGATGTCCTGCTCGGCGCCCTTGCGTAACGTCGAGCCCTGAACGAGCAGCAGATCGGGCCCGCCTGCCTCGACCCTGTCGTGCAAAGCGCCTGCTCCATACCCGGAGAACAGCGGCAGGCACGACGCGCCCGCGGCGAGGATGCCGAGAATGGCTGCCGAACCGGACCAATGTGGCGTGGCGACAAGGCCGACCGTGTCGCCCGGACCGATGCCCAGTCCCCAGAGGCGGCGGCAGATCTCGGCCGCGGCCGCCCGAAGCTCTGCGCGCGTCAGCGTAAGCGTCGCGCCGTCTTCGCTGAGCCAACGCAGAGCCGGCAGCGTGTCGCCGTGCGACTCGCTGAGTGCCCACGCCGCGATGTTCGTCTCCCCGCCGGGGAACCACGATTCAGGACCAGTTGCGTCGGATCCGCGCACGCTTTCGTAGGGCGTCGACCACGGTGGTCCGTATACGCGCGACACCGCCGACCAGAACTCGTCAGGATGCGAAACCGACCAGGCGCGCAGCCCGTCGAGCGGGACACCGACATCGTCCGCGAAGCGTTCAACGTTGGAGTTCACGAATGCTCCTCCTTGGGGGCCCACAAGCCGGGGAGACGGGACCACAGGCTTGACGGGGAACGGCGGATGCCGAGAACTGCAGCGCGCCAGGCCTCGTACATGCCGGGCGAAAGTTCGGTGATCCACTCGGTGCGGGCACGCACGCTGGCGTCCAGGTCGTCGCCCTTCTCGAGCTGCTTGAGCAGTCCAGCCGACAGGGCGTCCTCAGCGCTGAAGCCGCTGGCTAGTCCGCGCCAGAGGAATTCGGCGCCTGATCGTTCAAGGCTCGAGCCCGTCGGCATGATTCCGAACTTCCATTCGGGCCAGTGGAAACTGGCCACGTCGCTGCCGATTGCCCAGTCGCAGTGAGCGACGATGTCCGTTGCAAACCCGTAGACGGGACCATCCACGACGGCCAGCGTTGGTAGCGGAAAGCTGGCGAATGCTTGCAAGAGCTGCAGCCCGTCGAGCTGCGCGCGGCCCAGCCCGCGTGCGCCGCCCGCCGCCTCCCTGGCGGCGAGCATCTGAAGATCGTTGCCGGCGCTGAATACCGGGCCGCGTGCTTTCAGCAGCATCACGCGGCTCGCCGGGTCCGGTTCGGCGTGCAGAAGCGCGAGAAGTGCGTTGCGCAGGTCGTCGTCTAGCGCGTTGCGGCGTTCTTCGCGGTCGAGGGTGACAACCAATGCACTGCCGCGCATTTCGCAGTCCAACGATGTTCGGGTCATGTCACGCGGTAGATGCGTGCGTTTACGCCCGAGCTCGGCGCGAAGCGGCCCTGGTAGATGAACAGGGCGTAGTTGACCCAAGCGTAGCGGGGGTCCCCGGTCTCCAATACAACTGCGGCGCGCATGTACTGGTCCTCGAACTCGGTCCCGCCACCGCTTTCCACCGCGCGCTGAACGATCTCGTTCATCTCCACGGGTCCGGTGTAGGACGCGTAAATCACTGCGCCGTCGAGGGTTTCGATCTGGGCGCGAGCGTCCAGCCGGCCCCAACCATCCGGACCGACCAGGAACCAGTCCCCCCCTCCGCCCAGAACACGCCCTGAGACCCGCTCGCCGACCACGTCGCCGTCGATCGTTTCGAAGTACATCCTCATACCGCGCGGGCCGGGCCCAACCACCACTGGTGGCTTGACCTTTGCGTGGAACTCGAACTCCAACTCGAGCCCGGCGTCCCCGGCTGCATCCGTTGCGCTCATCAGTTCTCCCACGGCTGCAGGACGACCTTGCCCGTGGTCTTACGGCCCTCGAGAAGCCGGTGGGCTTCGGCAGCCTGCGCCAGTGGAAGCACCGTATCGACTTGAAGCGACAGCTTTCCTTCCGCGACGTACCCGATGAGTTCCATCAGTGTGGACGCAGTTTCGGGAAAGGCGGTGTACGCGCTGATATAAAGACCCGTCACCGTGTGATTGGGCGCCGTCAATCTCCACGGGTCGATGGACGCCGCCTTGCCACTGGACTGACCGATGAAAACCATTCGCCCGAAAGGCGCCATCGCGTCGAGCGCCTGACCGACCGAGTCACCGCCGGCCGACTCGATCACCACGTCCACTCCACGCCCGTCGGTGAACTCACGCACCTTTCCGCTCCAGCGTGGCGCGGTGTAGTCGACCGAAGCATCCGCGCCGAGACGCTCAGCGAGCGCACGCTTTTCGGGTGTGCTCGCCGCTGCGATGACTGTGCCGGCGCCGTCGAGCTTGGCAAGCTGGACTGCGACCGATCCCACCCCGCCTGCGGCGGCTTCGACAAGGATGCTCTCACCCTTCTCCAGCCGCGCAGACTTGCGAAGTGCAACCGCGGCGGTCAATCCATGTACCACCAGCGCGGCGGCGTTCACAGGACTTATGCCACCCGGCAGTAGGATGACCGCCGTTGCGGGTACGCAAACGTATTGCGCATATCCGCCCAAACCGGGTGTGGCAAAGACGGCGTCGCCGACGTTCAGCCACGTAACCCCTTCTCCCAGGACGGCAACGGTTCCCGCCACTTCTCCCCCCAATGTGAACGGAGGAGGTGAGGGCTCCGGATAGTCGTCGCCTCGCCGACGCATCACGTCTGAGAAGTTCAACCCGACGGCCTCGATTCGGATCAGAACCTCACCATCCGCGGGCGTCGGATCCGGCACGTCTTCGTAAACCAGGACCTCCGGCCCTCCAGTGCTGTGGAACCGGACCGCCTTCATGATTGACTCCCTTTCACAGTGATTGCGACTTTTCCTTTTGCCCGCCCCGTCTCCACGTAGGCCATGGCTTCGTTGGTTGCCTCGAAGGGGAAGACCTTGTCCATAACGGGTCGTATGACCCCCGAATTGATGAGCTTGGTGATCTCCTGTAGCTGTTCACCGCTGGCCCGCATGAAGAGGAAGACGAAGCGTGTGCCCAGCCGCCGTGCTTGTCGTCGAGTCCCAAAACTGAGCAGCCCAAACAGCAACCTCACGAACCACGGTGATCCCATCTCTTTGCCAAATGCGGGATCCGGTGGACCCGAGATCGAGACGAGTTTTCCGCCAGGCTTCAGGATGCGCAGCGACTTCTTCAGCGCCGCATCGTCCTGGCTGTGCAACACCACGTCGTAGTTGCTCAGGACAGTCTCGAAATCCTCTGCCTTGTAGTTGATTACGACGTCCGCACCGAGGCCCTTGACGAGGTCGAAACTGGCCGGGCTGCACGTTGTGGCCACCATTGCACCCAGATGCTTGGCCAATTGGATCGCGATGGTGCCCACGCCACCAGAGCCGGCCTGGATGAACACCTTTTGCCCGCGCTGCAGGTTCGCGATCTCGACCAGCGCCTGCCACGCGGTCAAGCCAACCAAGGGGATCGAGGCCGCTTCGTCCATGCTGAGGTTCGTCGGCTTATAGGCTACGTCGCACTCATCCATCGCGATGAAGTTTGCAAACGTGCCAATTCGGTCCTTATCGGGCCGCGCGTAGACCTCGTCACCGGGCTTGAATCCCCGCACTCGGGAACCGACTTGCGCGACGACGCCGGCGACGTCGTTACCCAAGATGAGCGGCATCCGATAGCGCAAGACGAGCTTGAACTCGCCGTCTCGGATCTTGGAGTCCAGGAGGTTGACACCGGCCGCGTGCACCTCGACCAAGACGTCGTTGTCTCCTAGCAGCGGTTTCGGCATCTCGGCGGCCCGTAGTCTGCCGCCTTTCCGGTATCGGTCGATAGCGAAGGCCTTCATCAAGCGTGGTTCTTTCGGTTTGGGTCGGGACCAGCCAGCGGTGTACATCGGGTTCGGATCAGCCACCTCGCGGTCCGCGGTGCCGACATTCGACAATGAATCACGTCTTACACCAATCACATTCAGTCCGACGACGGCACCTCCCGTCGGAAGACGACATGCGTTGGCATCCTCTCGCCCGCTGGGCGTTGCAAGTTCGCTCCCACGATGGTGGCACCGCGAGGTCACCCGGACTTGTCTTGACGCGACGAATACTTGACATTTCGCGACCGCGATGATTTTCGCCGAGGGTCCCGCGTCGACGTGGCGAACGCAACTCCAGGCACCCATCCTCGTCAAGCACACCGATTGGTTTACATAGATCGCAATTGGGTGTAGCCTCGCCATCCAGGAGTACACCATTCGGTATACCAAACCAGTCGATGTGCCGCAATAGGCGTGGGATGGTGCCGGCTACGGGAAGGACATTGCAGGTGAACGAGACTCAAACGCCGGTCGCGGCGCAGCCGAAGAGTGGGCGGAGCCGCAGAAAGTTCCAGGAGCATACTGGCGGTGCTTGCGGTTGTACCGATGGCCAGCGGTGCCGGGGAGATCGTTCGCGGTGCGCACGGTGTGCCCGGAGGTTCGCCAGATGTGATCGCCACGGTGGATAGTTCTCTTCGATATGCCAACGTGTTCAAGTTCGCGGTGGGGCCTGTCATCTGGTCTCAGCTCACACGCGTCGAGCGATCGCCAGCCTTGACGTTCGCACTCTCAACGATTTTCGTCGGCGGCCTGGCTCGCCTGAGGTCATGGCAACAGCGCGGGCGGCCGCACCCGTTTGCAGTGGTAGCAGTCGCACTCGAGACAGTCGGGGTGCCGATCCTGCTCGCGTGGCAGAGGCGGGTTGCGTTGAGTGACAGCTGATTACAAGCATCCTGACCAATTGGCCCCCGACAACGAAGAGGAGTGAACCGATGCCCTCCGTATTGGTGACCGGCGCCAGCAGAGGCATCGGTCTGGCCATCACAGAGCACATGAGCAGACGGGGTTGGGATGTCTTCGCCACCGCGCGATCCGATGCCGCTTTGCGCAGTCTCGGCCGACTACCCAACGTGCAACCGATCTCGCTCGACATCACCGACAGGTCCACCATCGCAGCACTGCCCGATCGGCTCCCCTGTGCACTGAACGGCGTCGTCAACAATGCCGGCATCGTCGTGAACGGCCCCGTGGAGGGATTGTCCCTCGATGCCCTGTCACGCCAACTCGACGTCAACGTGACCGCTCAGATCGCAGTGACACAGGCGGTGCTCCCGAAAATTCGTGCGGCTCAGGGACGGGTGCTGTTCATCTCGTCGGTCAGCGGGTTGATCACCACCCCGGGCACCGGCGCCTACAGCGCATCGAAGTATGCGGTCGAGTCTCTGGCCGATGCACTGCGCGTGGAGCTGCGCCCGTGGCGCATCCCCGTCTCACTCATCGAGCCAGGCCCCATCCGCACCGATATGTGGGGTTCCGTCCTCGACGAGCACGACCGCATGACCGCACAACTGACGGACGAACATCGGAGGTTGTACGCATCACACCTTGCCGGGACCCGGAAGTTGTTGGGACGCATCCAAAAGCTCGCAGCCGATCCCCAGAGGGTGGTGAACGCTATCGACCACGCGCTGACATCGAAGCGACCCAAACGCCGCTATCTGTTGGACACCGCCAGCCGCACGCAGAAGCTGATCTTCGCCATCACGCCCAGCGCCATCAATGACGCCGTCCTCGCGGCGGCCACCACATCCAAGTGACCGCCAGCCCAGCCCAATCTGCTTGACAGAGACAAGTACCCGATCATCATGTCGTACATCTCGCTCATCCTCATTATGCTGATGGTGTCGTCGCCGCTGCTCGTCCCTATCGGCGTCACTGTGGTGCACAACCTTCGAACCTGGCGGCTGCCGCTGCCTTGATGGCTGTCCTTGCCCGACGGCGTCCACACCGGCTCTGGAGCAGCTCTGGAGCGCCGTCGAACTGGATGGTCAGCCAACATCATCGTGCGCTGACGGACGGGCGGCGGCGGGGATCGCCTTGTCCACCCCCGGCCAGCAGCCTGTGCGCGAAGTCGGCCGCGTCCACGCTCGGTTATTCGGTGACGCTCTCCGGGTTCGTCCAGGAAGGTGCTGATCACCGGCGCGAGTTCGGTCGCGTTGTGGATCAGGTCGATATGCCCACCGGAATGCAGATGCAGCCTGGAGTGTGACAGTAGCCGATTCATGACGTGCGCGTTGACAACCGGAACGATTGATCGGGGTAAACTCCTCTGCAGCAGCAAGATTCATACCCAGATTCGACATGACGACCTCCAGATTGGGTGTCTGATCGGATGCTTCGCAGGCGCAACGTAATCGGCGCCTGTGCCCTTATAGGCGGTCAAGTTGTCTCCTGAGCGGCTCGCTTTGGCTAGGTGTTCGATCGTGATCAGCCGCGCATCGCGGAGGCGAAAATCGTTGGCAACTTGGACCAGCGTGGCTTGGACGCGAACTCGGTCAGCTGCTTTCCGGTGGTCGCGGCCGTCTTATTGGTCACGAACCACGGCGGCTTGGGTGAGAGCGGGAACTGTCCGCTCAAAGCCGACCGTGGGGCGGGCCGGAACGGCCCGTGCACGAGGGTGCGTTCGGGTCTGTCGATCAGCAGACCGTTGTGCACCACCCCGATACCGCTCTGCACATCGTCGATGGTGTGGCCTGGGAACGCGCCCCAGGTTGCGCTCGCGGTGAGGTACCCGAGGCCGGTCCACGCGTTTATGGCGATCGTGCCGTAGCGAAGATTTTCGACTGCGGCATCGAAAGCGGGGCCGAGCTGCCGAATGGTCGAAGGGTGCGCGATCAGATTGACACCGAGAGTCCCAGAGCACATCGTGTTGACGAACTGCACTGCTGCGCGGGCGAATTGTTCTCCGGTGTGGGGGATTTCCACGACACCGAGGACGGGCGCGAAGTACTCGGTGTCCAAAAGGGGCTGCGGCTGAGCGTAGTTCAGACCCGTGATCAGGATCCGCTGCCCACGCGGGCCGAGCCGCTCGGCGTCGGGATAGCAGTCGAGCGCGGAACGGATACGGTCGTCGCTGCCTGGATAGTAGGCGCGGCGCTGGGGCGCCCGATTCATCGCTGACCTGAGCTCATCCAGGAATCGATCT
>Ga0335070_10000567_pt1 | contig 41479 bp, 43 predicted proteins | sample Lox_Sample_13_FD_206722 | JGI IMG/M metagenome (GOLD analysis project Ga0335070, IMG submission 206722) | Soil microbial communities from Loxahatchee National Wildlife Refuge, Florida, United States - Lox_Sample_1.3 | ecosystem: Environmental > Terrestrial > Soil > Wetlands | place: USA... | reverse complement strand
CCGCCCATGTCGGTCAAGGAGTTCGAGTGGACGGCGTGGATGACGCTCCCCGCGCCGAGGAAGAGCAGCGCCTTGAAGAAGGCGTGCGTCCCGAGGTGGAAGTACCCGGCGAAGGCCGAGCCCGCGCCCAGCGCTGCGATCATGAAGCCGAGCTGCGAGCAGGTGGAATAGGCCAGCACGCGCTTGATGTCGTTCTGCACCAGCCCCAGGAGGGCGGCGAAGACGGCAGTGATGGTCCCCACCCAGAGCATCCCGCCCTGGACCCAGTGCGCCTGGGCAAAGAGCGGATCCGCCCGGACCACGAGATAGACGCCGGCGGCGACCATCGTCGCCGCGTGGAGCAGGGCGGAGACCGGGGTCGGGCCCTCCATCGCGTCGGGGAGCCACACGTGCAGCGGGAACTGGGCCGACTTGCCCATCACCGCGAGGAAGATCAGCGCCGCGGTCGCCTCGGCCACCTCGGGGCGCAGCGCCACGTCCCAGGAGAACGCCCCGGTTCGTGCGTACAGCAGGAGCAGCGCGAACAGGAAGCCCATGTCCGCGAGCTTCGTCATCCAGAACGCCTTCACCGCCGCCCGCGCCGCGCTCGGGCGGTCGAAGTAGAAGCCGATGAGGAGGTAGCTGACCAGGCCGACCAGCTCCCACCCGGCGAACGCCTGGAGCAGGTCCGGTGCCAGCACCAGGGTGTTCATGCTGAAGAGGAACAGGGCGTGGTAGGCGAAGTAGCGCCCGTAGGAGCGCGGCGTCTCCTCGTGCATGTAGGCGATCGAGTAGACCTGCACCGCCAGCGCGACCAGGCACACCACCGCCAGCATCGGGATGGAGACCGCGTCGAGGCGGACCCCGATCTGGCCGAGTCCCCGGCCCTGCACCACCATCCAGGGCACGGTGGCGCGGATCGCCCGGCCGGCCAGGTCCTGCGTCAGGAGAACCCCCGCCGCGCCCGTCGCCAGCAGGCTTCCGAGGATGGTGAGCGTCGCTGCGGGAGCGCCGCGGTGGCGCAGCGCGGGAATGAGCACCGAGAGGAGCGCCGCGGCCAGAGGAGCGGCGAGCGTCACCAGCGCAAGGACGACGGAGGGGCTCATCCCTTGGCCTCGCTCGCCATCTCGAGCAGTGTGTCCCCGTGCCGGCGGTAGAAGAGCAGCACCAGGGCGAGGCCGACCGCGACCTCGGCCACGGTGATGGCCAGGGCGAAGAGGACCAGCGGGTGCCCCGGCGCACCGCCGTACCGGGCGAAGGCGACGAAGACCAGGTTCGCGGCGTTGGCCATCACCTCGATGGAGAGCAGGAGTGCCACCGCCTGGCGCCGGGTGACCAGACCGTAGATGCCCAGGCTGAACAGCGCGGTGGCCACCAGGAGGAGCGCGCGGAGGGTCACGGCACGCTCCCTTCCCGGAGATTGACTCCATCCGCGGGCTCGACCGCGTCGGGCGACGGGTCGCGGCGGCGGGCGAGCACCACCGCGCTGATGATGGCGGCGAGGAGAAGGACCGAGGCCACCTCGAAGGCGATCAGGTAGCGGTCCAGCAGCGCCATCGCCAGGTCCTGGGTGGACGGCGTCTCGACCGGGGTGAAGGACGAGAGGTCGGTCCGGACGATGGCGGAGGCGACCACTCCGAAGAAGGCCAGGGCCAGCACGGCACCGCGGACCCGGTTGGCACCGTCGATGGCGACGGTCGTCCCTTCGTGCTTCCGGGTGACCATCACCCCGAACACCATCAGCGTCACCACCCCACCCACGTAGGTGAGCACCTGGACACCTGCGAGGAAGGGCGCGTGGAGCAGCGCGTACAGCACCGCAGTCCCGAGCAGCGTCACCGCGAGCCAGAGGACTGCCCGGACCAGGTCCTTGCTGGTCACCACCCGGAGAGCCGGAAAGCCCACCAGGAAGAATGCGAGGATCCCGAAGCCCAGCTCGGCCGTCACGGAGTGCCCTCCCCGGTCGAGCCGGGCGGTGTCGAGCCACGCTCGGCGGCCGAGGCCGCCGGGGCGGTCGCGCCGGTCTCACCGGACGCACTCTGGCCGGACGCGGACGCCGGGACCGACGCGGCCGGGCTCGCTGTCCCGACCGGGGCGGGAGCAGTGACCGGGGGAGTCGATGAGCCCGATGCGGTGGTTGACGACCCCGACGCGAGAGGACTCGCCACCACCGGTGCTGCGGCGCGAGCGCTCGCTTCAGCCGCCGTCGGGGCGCCTGCTGCCGGCGCTCCCGCGGGGGCCGCGGCCTTCGGAGGCTTCGGCGGCGTCTGCATCGCGTTCAGCCGGGTGGCATCGCCCCACGCCCGGTGCTTCGCCTTCTCGTTGGCGTAGAGCTTCGCCATGGTGAGCACCAGGTCCTCCCGTCCGAAGGCGGGCAGCTCGGGCTCACGGGTCATCACGATGGCGTCGGTCGGACAGACCTGGACGCAGAGCTCGCAGTAGATGCAGGCGTTCAGGTCGAGCACGAAGTCGTCGGCGTAGCCGCGCTTCTTCCCGGTGATGGGCGACTCGCGCTTGCCGCCCGCCTTGATGGAGATGACCTCCGAGGGGCAGATGCGCTCGCACTGCAGGCACCCGATGCACGCCTCGTCCCCGTCCTCCTCGTGGAGCAGGGCAAAGCTCGCCCGGTAGCGCTCGGCGCGGGGCCGGATGACGTCCGGGAATTCCACCGTCACGGGCCTGCGAAAGACGTTGCTGAAGGTCACGGCCAGCGCGCGGGCGGCGGTGACGAAGTAGCTCTTCACCGAGACACCACCCAGGCGGCGGAGGCGCCCACCAGGAGCACGCTCGCGGGCACCAGGTACTTCCAGCACAGCCCCATTAGCTGGTCCGACCGGAACCGGAGCAGCGACCAGCGAATCCAGTACACCGCCGTGAAGAGGAGCAGCGTCTTCAGCACCATCCAGTGCAGACCCGGCCAGAAGGGGCCATCCCAGCCGCCGAGGAAGAGCGCCGCGCCCACCGCCGAGGCGACGATGGTGTGGATGTACTCGGCCATGTAGAAGAGCGCGAACTTCATCCCGGTGTACTCGGTGGTCACGCCGGCCACCAGCTCGCTCTCCGCCTCGGGGATGTCGAAGGGGATCCGGTTGGCCTCGGCGAGCATCGCCAGGAGGAAGATGCCGAACGCCGGGATGCCGATGAAGAAGGGCCACACCACGAACCAGTGATGGTCGGCCTGCTCCTGCACGATGGCCCCGAACCGCATCGAGCCGGAGAGGATGATCGGCACCATCGCCGAGAGCAGCAGCGGCACCTCGTAGGAGATGGACTGGGCCACGGCGCGCATCCCGCCGAGGAGGGCCAGCTTGTTGTTGCTCGACCACCCTGCCCCGAAGATCGGCAGCACGGTCACCGCGCCGATGGCCAGGATGTAGAGCACGCCCACGTCCAGGTCGGAGGCGACCACCGTCGGCGAGAACGGGACCACCGCCGCGGCGCCCAGGGCGGCCAGGGCGGCAAGCGGCGGCACCAGGTTGAAGATGGCCGCGTCGGCCTTCTCCGGGACGATGTCCTCCTTCTGGAGGAGCTTGAGGAGGTCGGCCACCGGCTGGAGCAGGCCCGAGGGCCCCACCATCGTCGGACCGAGCCGGGTCTGGAGCCGGGCGGCGAACTTTCGCTCGAACCACAGCGCCATCGCCGTCGCGGTGAGCACCACGGTCACGATGAGCACCGAGTACACCGCCCCGTGGACGAGGCCCTCGCTCACCGATCCACCTCGCCCATGATCGGGTCCACCGAGCCGAGGATCGCCACCGCGTCGCTCACCGTGCCTCCGGGAATGATGTACGGAAGGGCCGAGAGCGCGTGCAGGCTCGGTGGCCGGATCTTCAATCGGTACGGGAACTGGGTGCCGTCGGAGACGAGGTACGTCCCGAGCTCGCCGCGCGGCGTCTCGATCGCCACGTAGACCTGGCCCGGGGGAATCTTGGTCTGCACCGGGAGCTTCACCGGCTTGCCCGAGTTGATACTGCCCTCCGGAACCGCATCCACCATCTCCCTCACCAGGCGCACGCTCTCGCGCAGCTCGCCGAGCCGCACCTGCGCCCGGGCCAGGCAGTCTCCGCCCGGCGCGGTGACCACGTTCACCTTCACCTCGTCGTAGGCGTGGAACGGAGCATCGCGCCGGAGGTCATGGTCCACGCCGCAGGCCCGGAGGACGGGACCGGTGATGCCCAGCTCGAGCGCGAGGTCCGCGTCCAGCTTCCCCACTCCGATGGTCCGGTCGAGGAAGATGCGGTTCTCCAGCGTCATCGCCTCGTACTCGTCGATGCGGGGGCCGATGATGTCGAGCGCCGCGTGGACCTTGGCGCTCCAGCCCCCGGGCAGGTCGTGCCGGTTCCCGCCCAGGGTGTGGGTGTTGTAGTGGAAGCGCGCCCCGGTGACCTCCTCGAAGAGGTCCAGCACCAGCTCCCGCTCGCGAAAGCAATGGAGGAACACCGTCGACCCGCCGCCCAGCGCTCCGCCGAGGTCGAGGGCGAAGGTTCCGAGCCATAGGAGATGTGAGGCGATCCGCTGCAGCTCGGCGAAGAGGGTCCGCATCCACCGCGCCCGGCGCGGGACCTCGAGCTTGAGGGCAGCCTCGAAGGCCATGTTCAGCGCCTGCTCGTTGGTCATCGGCGCGACGTAGTCGTTCTTGTCGACGATGGGGGTGATCTGCACGTAGGCCAGCGTCTCGCAGAGCTTCTCCACCGCCCGGTGCAGGTAACCCACGTGGGGGACGACCTTCACCACCCTCTCCCCGTCCAGGTAGAGGTCCATCCGGAAGACGCCGTGCGTGGATGGGTGCTGCGGCCCGAAGTGGAGGAGCATCAGCTCCCCCTCGGGGTCGTAGGTGTCGATCGAGAGGTGCGGATCGACGCGCCGGGTGATCTGCACCGTCCTCAATGCGGTCATCGCCAGGGCGCGTACGGGAGGTTGGCCGGCAGATCCCGCCGGAGCGGGTGGCGGTCGTAGTTCTCGGGCATCATCAACCGGCGCAGGTCCGGGTGGTCGGCGAACACCACGCCCACCAGGTCGAACTGCTCGCGCTCCTGCCAGTCCGCGCCGGCGAAGAGCGGCACCAGCGACGCGACCGGCTCACCCGGCGCGAGCCGGACGGCCCAGGTGGCCACCCGCGAGCCGGCGCCCACAGTGCGGAGGAGGTAGCTCACCTCGAAGTGCTCGAGCTCGTCCGGGGCCTTGCCCTTGCGCCCGGTGCCCGGGATCCAGTGGGTGGCGACGATGGAGACCAGCTGGCGGTACCCGCGCGTCTTGAGTCGGCCCGCGACCTCCAGGTGCCGGGACCCGGGGACGAGCGGAGGTCCGAGCTCCAAGGTCGCCGGGATGCCCAGCTCGCCGAGGACCGCCGGCAAGTCGGGTCCGGCGACGTTGGACGCGCGCTCCGCCGGGTCGGGCGCAAGCGAGGCGCGCACAGCGGGCGTCACCTCCACCTCAGTGGCGATGTCGGACGAGGCAATCTGCGCCTGGTCCATCTCCGCCGTCCGCTCGTGGTCGACCAGCCGCGGGATGGACGGCCGCGTGACGCGGAGCAGCTCGGGGTTGGGCTCGGGAACGACGCTCTCGCCCTTCCGGCTCTTGCGGATCTTCTCTTGCAGCCGGAGGAACCCGTGCATCAGCGCCTCCGGGTTCGGCGGGCAGCCCGGGACGTACACATCGACCGGGAGGAACGTGTCCACCCCCGGCACCACCGAATACAGGTTCCGGTAGAAGTCGCCGGAGATCGCGCACGACCCCATGGCGATGCACCACTTGGGCTCGGGCATCTGGTCCCAGAGCTTCTTCACCCGGGGCGCCATCTTCACGGTGATGGTCCCGGCCACCACCATCACGTCCGCCTGGCGCGGCGTGGCCCGGACGATGGTCCCCATCCGGTCGATGTCCACCCGGCTCGCGGCGGTGGCCATGAACTCGATGCCGCAGCAGCTGGTGGCCATCGGGAACACCCAGAGCGCGTTGCTCATCCCCCAGGTGAGCACCTGATCCAGCGCGGTGGTGGCCACGCTCAGGCCGGGCACGCTGAGGAGCGTCCGGTAGAGCGGATGCTCGAACGCCGCACCGTCGTCGACCGTCTTCACACCCACTCCAGCGCTCCCTTCCGGATCGCCCAGGCCCAGCCGAGCATCAGAACCCCGACGAACGTCCCCACCGCGACCAGGCCAGGGGTCCCCACCTCCCGGACGATGGTGCTCCAGGGGAGAATGAGCGCGGCCTCGATGTCGAAGAGGACGAAGAACAGGGCAACCACGTAGTAGCGGGCGTGGAAGCGCACCCAGGCCATGCCCCGGGGCGTCTCGCCGCACTCGTAGGTCTCGCGCTTGAGCGGGCTGTCGACGCGGGCGCGCACCCGGAGCAGCCGCGCCCCGACGAGCAGGCTGCCCACGGCGAGGAAGGAGACGGCGAGGAAGGCGAGGAGGGCGAGGCCCTGGGTCATGCATGAGCTCCCGAGGGGAACGTCCTACTGCGCGTTCGGGTCGTCCGCATAGGCCTCCGAATCGTCCGCCTTCTCCGGGCAGCGCGCCAGCTCGGCCTTCACCAACGACTGGTGGTGCACCTCCTCGTCCCGGAGCTCCTGGAACAGCGCCTTCAACTCGGGGTCCTTGACGCGAGGCACCGCCTCGCTGAAGAAGGCGTAAGCCTTGACCTCCGCGGCGAGCACCGTCTCCAGCGCCTGGCGCACCCCCATGAAGGCCCGTGCGTCGTCGTAGGCGGGAGCCTCCACGTCGAAGACCATCCGCCGCTCGACCGAGGAGGGGGCGTCCCCGAACATCGTCCGCCTCCGCTCGAGGAGCTCCCCGCGGTGACGCTCCTCGATGCGGGCCATGCGGGAGAAGAAGTCGGCTACCTCCGGAGTGTCGTGTGTCGCCAGCTGCTCGGCGAACTCCCAGTAGCGGTCCCGGGCCTCCTCCTCGATGAGGACCGCCAGGTCGAGCGCGTCCCGGAGCGTCATGCGCTCGAAGTCAAAGCCGGCGATGGGACCCATGGCGGTGCCCTCCTCTAGGTCTGCAGATATCGCTCGAGCACCCGTGCCCGGGGCCGCGGCTCGCCCCGCTGGAGCTCGGCCTGGCGGTGGCGGATCAACGCATCGTACGTCGGGGGCGGATCGGGGTTCCGGTAGAACACGCCGGTGTACAGCTCGGTTCCATAGGCCCGGGCAAGGTCGAGGGCCGCGAGCTGGTTCGCCGGGTCGTGCCCCAGGCTGCTCAGCGGCTTCATCCGCGCCTTGTGCGCCCGGAGCTGCTGCTCCTCCTCGCCGAACGTCACGCAGGGCGACTGGATGTTGACGAAGGAGAAGCCGGGGTAGCGGAGGGCCTCCTCGATGAGGGTGGTCATGCCCGGCATGTCGGCCGGGGTGGCCTGGGCCACGAAACCCGCGCCGTAGGCGAGCACGGTGAGCAGCGGGTTGATGGGCTGCTCGAGGCTCCCCATCGGGGAGGTCACCGTCTTCAGGCCGCGCGGCGACGTCGGCGACAGCTGCCCCTTGGTGAGCCCGTAGACCTGGTTGTCCATCACGAGATACGTCAGGTCCACGTTACGGCGGATGGCGTGCGGGACATGGCCCCCGCCGATGGAGAAGCCGTCTCCGTCCCCGCCGGCCACCACGACCAGGAGGTCGGGGTTGGCCAGCTTCACTCCCTGGGCAATGGGGAGCGCGCGGCCGTGCACGCTGTTGAAGCCGTAGGCGGTGGTGTAGCCGGGGATCCGGCTCGAGCAGCCGATGCCAGAGATGAAGGCGATCTCGTGCGGTGGCCGGCCGACCGCGCTCAGCGCCCGGTAGAGCGCCTGGAGGACGCCGTAGTCCCCGCAGCCGGGGCACCAGATGGGCTTGAGTGGGCTCTTGTAGTCGTTTGGGGCGAGGAACGAGTCCATCACGAGGCCTCCGCCAGGCCCTGGAGACGTTCCAGCACCTCGTCGGCGCGGAACGGCTGCGCACCGCTCCGGGCGAACGACGTCACGTCCCGGGGCACGTCGAGGTACATCCGGAGCACCCGGTAGAGCTGCCCCTGGTGCGACAGCTCGAGCACCAGCCCGCGCCGGACCGAGGCGAAGAACTCCCGGTACACCGGCTCGGCCACCGGGTAAAGGAGGAACGGGACCAGCAGCTTCACCCGCATCCCGCGCGCCCGCGCCAGCCCGAAGGCCTCGCGGGCCACCCCGGCCGAGCTCCCCCAGCTCACCAGGGCGAGCGGCGCGTCGGGGTCGCCCTGTCGCTCGAAGAAGTCGTCCCGGCTCTGGAGCGGATCGAGCTTCCGGAAGCGCTTGGCGTTCATCGCCGCGTGCACCGCTCCGCTGGCGGTGGGCGCTCCCTTGGCGTCGTGCTCGATGCCTGCAGCGAGGTAGTTCCCGCCCTTCATCCCGGGGTGGCTGAGGGGGCTCACCCCGGACGGGGTGTCCGCGAAGCGCTGGTAGCCGCGGGCGAGCTCCTCGGCTGTGGGTCGGAGCCGCTCCAGCACCTCGAACCGGGACACGTCGATGGGGTCCACCGTCTCCTTGCGCTGGGCGATCTCCTGGTCGGAGAGGATGACCACCGGCGTCTGGTACTTCTCGGCGAGGTTGAACGCCTCGACGGTGAGCCGGAAGGTGTCCTCGACGCTGGTGGGAGCCAGCACCGGGCGGAGCACGTCGCCGTGGGCGCTGAACGCCGCCTGCAAGAGGTCCGCCTGCTCGGGCTTGGTGGGGAGGCCAGTGGACGGTCCGCCGCGCTGCACGTTGAGCAGCACCAGCGGGAGCTCGGCAATGGAGGCCAGGCCGAGGATCTCGGTCTTCAGCGACATGCCGGGACCGGAGGTGGCGGTCATCGCCTTCTTCCCTGCGAACGACGCGCCCACCGAGGCGCCGACTCCGCTGATCTCGTCCTCCGCCTGCAGCACCACCCCGCCGTGGCGGGGCAGCTCCCGGGAGAGGATCTGCATCACCTCGGTGGACGGGGTGATGGGATAGCCGCCGAAGAACTGGCAGCCGCTGAAGATGGCCGCCGAGGCGCACATCTCGTTCCCGTCGCACAGGAGCTTGGACGAAGGCGCCTGGGGCCGGGCCAGGGAACGCGGCGTGGCCAGGGGACGCTGGGTGGCGTGGGCGAGCCCAGCGGCGAGCGCCTTCCGGTTCGCCTCGAGGAGGCCCTCGCCCTTCTGCGAGAACTTCTTCTGGAGCCCGCGGTCCAGCGCCTCGAGCGGCACCCCGAACCAGCCGGAGATGAGGCCGAGCACCACGGAGGTCTTCGCTCGGTCCGTCCCCGCGGCGGTCTTGGCCAGCTCCGCCAGCGGGACGGCCAGCGTCTCGCGGGGTCGCTGCCCGGGTGGCGTGAGGTCCTCGGGAGGGGGACCGGCCTTGGCCTCGTGAATGAGGACGGTGTCCGGCCCCACCGGCAGCTCGGCCCCGAATCGCCGGAAGTCTTCCCAGTTCAGCGCCACGGCCACGTCCAGCACGCCGCCCGGGTTGAGGACCTTCCGTGTGGAGAGCCGCACGCGGCAGGACGACTCACCCCCGCGAATCTGAGAGCCGAAGCTCTTGGTCATCAGGGCGTAGAAGCCCTGCGACGACGCCGCGCCGAGGAGCGACTCGCCCGCGCTCACCACGCCATCTCCGCCCGATCCGGCCAGGCCGACAACGAGATCCTCCCGCATCCTGAGGCCTCGCAATGTTGGATGTTGAACTGTTGACGCGCAGGTTCCCGCCTCGCCCCTGACGATGCAAGCCACCGGCCTCGCCGGGACGGCATATGGGGCATGCACCAAGGGCTCCGGCGCGCAGAGCCTGCGCGCAGCGGACGGCGAGACGCGAGGGCTGCAGCCGCAGCGCGGCGATGCCGGAAACCGGTCGCCTCGTGAGGCCGCGGGGGCTCCCTGGCCTGCGGGTCCGTCAGCTCCGGGGGCGGAGCTTGCCCTCGCCCAGCGCCGCCAGCAGCGACGAGAGGTCCACCCGGGCGGTGCGCAGGAAGATCCGCAGCGCCCGCTCGGCGCCCGAGGCGAGCGCCGCCAGCTTTTCCAGCCGGGCGAGCCGGTCCCGCCCCACCCCGCTGGCCGAGGCGAGCCGCTTGGCCTCCTCGAGGTCCTTGCGGATGCCGGAGATGAAGACGCTCTCGCGCTCCTGGATGACCCGGCTCACCATCTGTACCAGGTTCGTCTCGGCGCGGAAGTGCCAGGCGCCGGTGCCGGGCTGGCGGATGCGCACCACCACGCCCCAGCGCTCCAGGTCGCGGACCAGCATCGAGACTGCGCCCTTGCTGAGGCCCAGCTCCTCCTCGAGCTGGGTGGCGGTCATGGACGTGCCCCGGAGGTAGAGCACCGCCCAGACCCGGCCCTGGTTGTGCTTGAAACCCCAGAACTCGATGACGTTGCCCACCGCATCGATGGCCAGCGCCTCCCAGCGAGGGAGCCCCGGGGCGGGATCGGGCGCCGCCAGGCGGGGCGCGTCGGACCAGCTGTAACCCTTGGACGGCATCGGTCGTCTTCTCGCTAGCGGAAGGCCGCCCCGAGGCGCCGGGCCCAGTCCATCAGCTCGTCGGCGCCGGGTGAGTCGCGGAGGGGACCGAGCGCGTCGAGCGCCGCCTCGATCTCCCGGTCCATGAGGTGGAGCGCGGCGCGTGGGGCGTCGGTGGCGAGGACCGCGACGCCCAGCTCGCGCACCCGCTCGTCGGCCATCGAGCCGAACGCCCAGAGGTCCTTGATCCGGCGCCGGAGCGGCTCGTCCATCTGCGCCGCGAGGAGGATGGGCAGCGACGGCGTCCTCGACTTGAAGTCGGCGAACACCGGCTTCCCCGGGTCGCCGCCGTTGAGGTCCTTGAGGTCGTCGGCGATTTGGAAGGCGACGCCGAGATGCCGGCCGAAGGTCTCGAACCTCCGCGCGACCTCGTCCTTGCCCGCGAGCCGGCCGGCGGCGGCGCCGCAGAAGCCGAAGAGGGCGCCGGTCTTCCCTTCCATGATGCTCCGGAAGCGCTCCACGGAGAGCGAGAGGTCCCCGCGGGCCTCCACCTCGCCGATGGTCGCCCGGGTCATCTCGGCCACCGTCCGCACCGCGGCGAAGGTGATCTCCCGGTCGAGCACGGCCAGCTCGTCGAGGGCGAGCGTGAGGAGGAGGTCCCCGCCCATCACCGCGACCACGTTGCCCCAGAGCGCGTTCACCGTGGGCCGGCCCCGGCGGTACATCCCGGCGTCCACCACGTCGTCGTGGAGCAGGCTGGCCGAGTGCACCAGCTCCGCAGCCACCGCCACGTGCATGAGCCCCGGCTCCGGCGCCGCCGCGGCGAGGCCGAACAGATGCACCATCGTCGGCCGGACGCGCTTTCCGCCGCTGCCGACGCACAGGTGCCGGCCGGCGTTGAGCAGCGTGTCCGACTGGGCCACGTCGCCCGAGCCCTGCGAGAGCACGGACGCGAGGCGCGCCTCGGCGCATTCCAGGAACCGTGCTGCCGCGGGCGTGGTCTCCATCTGGTTCACCCTGTTCAAGACTACTTGAACTCCCTCCGCCCCGCCGCGCTTTCTGCGCGCCGTGGCTTCTCGAAAGAACAAGGCCCACTTGGGCCCGTCACCGCGGCCTGCACCGCCGCGCGATCGACCTTCCCCGACGCCGTGCGCGGGAGCGCGGTGGCCGGGACCACCTCGGCCGGAACCTTGAAGGCGGCGAGCCGGGCGCGCGCCCAGGGCCGCAGGTCGTCGAGTGAGCCCGCCGCCTGCCGGGGCACCACCACCGCCACCGGCACCTGTCCCCAGCGCGGGTCGGGTCGGCCGACGACCGCCACCTCCGCCACCGCGGGGTGGGTGGCGAGCACCGCCTCCACCTCGGCCGGGTAGACGTTCTCCCCCCCGGAGAGGATGAGGTCGGTCCTGCGGGCGAGGACGGTGAGGCGGCCCGCCCGGTCCAGCTGGCCGACGTCCCCGGTGCGGAGCCACCCATCGCGGAGGACCTCGGCGGTGGCGGCGTCGTCGTCGAGGTAGCCCCGCATGAGCGTGGGCCCGCGGACCGCGATGGTGCCCTCCTCGCCCGCCGGGACCGAACGGCCGTCGGCGCCGACGATCTGGACCTCGAGGCCCGGGAGCGGCACGCCCGCCGTGCGACCGTCGGCCTGGCCCGGGCGCTCGGTGGTGACCTGCGAGCAAGCCTCGGTGAGCCCGTAGGTGAGGAGCACGGGGATGGCTGCGGCGCGCGCCCGCTCCACCAGCGCCGGCGGGACCGGGCCACCACCCACGAGCACTCCGCGGAGCCGGCCCGCGCCGAGGCCGGCGTCGAGGCACTGCTCGAGCGTCCGGGCGACGAGGCTGAGGTGGGTGATGCCGTCCTCCCGCACCGTCCGCACCACCGCCCCGGCGTCGAAGCGGGGATGAAGCACCAGCGTCGCCCCGTCGTGTGCGCAGCGGATGGCCGTGCCAAGGCCACCGACGTGGAACAGCGGGAGGTTGCAGAGCCAGCGGTCGCCGGGGCGGGGCCCGAGGTTCGTGGCCGAGGCTCGCGCGAGCGCATCCAGGGCCCCGACGGACAGCCGCGCAGCCTTGGGCTGCCCGGTGGTGCCGGAGGTGAAGAGCAGCGCCCAGTCGGCGGAGGCCTGGGAGTCGTCGCCGCGCCAGGGCACGGTGGCGAGGTCCGGCCAGTCCTCGAGCGGCACGGCTCCGGGGAGCACAGCGAGCCGGTCGGCATCGGCGAGCAGCACCCGGGGACGGACCCGGTCCAGCTGGGCGCGGAGCTCGGTCGGAGCGAGCCGGACGTTGAGGGGCACCAGCGCGGCACCCACCCGGCGGACGGCAAAGAGGAGTACGACCGTCGAGGGGTGGTTGGCGGCGAGGACGGCCACCCGCTCGCCCGGGCACACCTTCCCTGCGCGCAGGAAGCCGGCGACGCAGGCCACCTCCCGGTCGAGCGCAGCCCACGTCCATCGCCGGTCGCCGGCCACGACGGCGAGCCCCTCGGGGTCCTGGCGCATCTGGGCGCGGACGGGGCAGCCGGGGATCACCATCCGAGCACCTCCGGATCGATGCCCAGGCCTGGCGCGTCGGGGAGATGGCACAGGCCGTGCGAGATGGCGTACCCACCCCCGTCCGACTCGAGCAGGTGTCCGGTGGCGAGCCCGTGGGCCGGTCCCTCGAGCGGGAGCGTGCAGGCGAGGTGGGCGGCGCCAGCGCGGGACACTGCCCCGTCGAGCGCGCTGGTGACCACGACCTCGATGCCCATCTCCCAGGCCAGCGCCGCGTACCGGCGTGACCGGAGCACGCCCCCCATGACCGGGAGCTTGAACACCAGCACGTCCACCGCGGGCCGCTTGCCGCCGAAGATGCCCTCGCGCGCGCCGGGAACGCCGAGCGACTCGTCGGCGGCGATGCGGGCCAGCGAGCGGAGCTTGCGGAGGCTCTCGAAGTCCGCTGCCGGCACCGGCTGCTCCACGTACTCGAGCCGCGCGGAGGCGAGGGCGGTCAGCCGTTCCCGGGCCTCGGCTTCCGACCAGGCGCCGTTGCCGTCGACACGGATGCGGACGTTGGGGCCCACCGCCGCGCGCACGGCCGCCAGCCGGACGGCGTCCTGCCCCGCGGGCTGCACCCCGACCTTGATCTTCAGGGTGTCGAAGTTCTCGTGGGCCCGCGCCCGGGCTTCCGAGGCGAGGGCGTCGACCTCGTCGTCGGTCAGGAGCGCGTTGACCCGGACCGAGCGGAGCTCGGCGCCAAGCCACGCGGCGAGCGGGGTGCCGGCGTGGCGGGCCCCGGCGTCGAGCAGGGCAAGCTCCACTCCCGCCCGGGTGGCGGGTGTCTCGCGGAGGATGGAGATGCCCTTGATGCGCGAGGCGACCTCGTCGGGACTCCCCGGGGGAGCTGCGCCGCGCAGTGCCGAGGCGGCCTCCCCGAGCGCGGCGCGGGCCCGGTCCACCGGCTCGGTCCCGAACCCGGGGAGCAGCGTCACCTCGCCGAGTCCGTCGCCCAGCCGCACCCAGAACCCATCCACGCCGACGCGCATCCCGGCGCCGGTGGAGAGGCCCGAGCGGAACCGGAGCGCCCGCGGGCGGATGAGGAGCTCGGTGGTCACCCGTGTCCCAGCCATGCTCCGAAGGCGAGCAGCAATCCGAACGCCGCCTGGAACCTGGCCGTCGTCCCGAGCGCCGGATTCAGCGCCGCGCTGGTCCTCCCGAGGACGCGCGACAGCGGCGGCCAGGCCAGGGGCGTCGCCAGGAGCGCGAGGAGCACCGGCCAGCGTGCCCAGCCCATCGCCACCATCAGGACGGGCATGGCCAGGGCAAGAACGAGCAAGCTCACGTACTCGGCCCGCCCGAAACCGCGGCCGAAGCGGACGACCAGGGTGTGCTTCCCCGCGCGCGCGTCGGTCTCCATGTCCCGCAGGTTGTTGACCACCAGGATCATCGTCCCGGTGGCGCCCACGGCCACGGCGGCCGGCCAGACGGCAGGAACCAGCTGGAGCGCCTGGGCGTAGAAGGTGCCCGGCACGGCGATCAGCCCGAAGAAGACCAGCACGAAGAGATCCCCGAGGCCGTTGTAGCCCAGTGGGTACGGTCCACCGGTGTAGGCCCAGCCGGCGAGCACCGAGGCGAGGCCGATGCCCACGAACGGCCAGCCGCCCCGCGCCACGAGGTACACTCCCACCACCACCGCCAGGGCAAAGCAGGCGGCGCCGGCGGAGAGCACGGCCTGTGGCGCGATGAGACCGCTCTGGGTGACCCGGGTGGGGCCGACCCGCTCGTGCGTGTCCGCGCCCTTGCGGAAGTCGTAGTAGTCGTTGGTGAGGTTGGTGCCGATCTGGATGAGCACCGCCCCGGCGAGCGCGGCCAGTGCCGGCCACGGCGATGCCATCCCCCGGCCCAGCGCGAGCCCGGTCCCCACTACCACCGGCACCACCGCGGCGGTGAGCGTCTTGGGCCGGGCGGCGAGCAGCCAGGTCCGGAGCGACGGCGAGGCGGTCGGGGCGGCGGCGGTCACGGGCGGCGCGGGAACTTCGAGAAGTCGGGCTTGCGCCGCTCGACGTACGCGTTGCGGCCCTCCTGGGCCTCCGCGGACATGTAGTAGAGCAAGGTGGCGTTGCCGGCGAGCTCCTGGATGCCGGCCTGACCATCCAGGTCGGCGTTGAAGCTCGACTTGAGCAGCCGGAGCGCAAGCGGACTGAGCTGCAGCATCTCCTCGCACCAGCGAAGCGTCTCCGCCTCGAGCTCGGCGAGCGGCACGACGGTGTTGACCAGGCCCATCTGCAACGCCTGCTGCGCGTCGTACTGCCGGCAGAGGAACCAGATCTCCCGCGCCTTCTTCTGGCCGACGATGGCGGCCAGGTAGCTCGCGCCGAAGCCACCGTCGAAGCTGCCCACCCGTGGGCCGGTCTGGCCGAAGCGGGCGTTGTCCGCGGCGATGGTCAGGTCGCAGACCACGTGGAGCACATGACCGCCGCCGATGGCGTACCCGGCCACCATCGCCAGCACCGGCTTGGGCAGCGAGCGGATCTGCTTCTGGAGATCCAGCACGTTCAGCCGCGGCACGCCGTCCTTCCCGACGTAGCCCTCGCTGCCGCGTACGCGCTGGTCACCGCCGGAGCAGAAGGCCTGGTCGCCGGCGCCGGTGAGGATGACCACGCCCACCGAGGGATCCTCGCGGGCGTCGTTGAACGCGGAGCTCATCTCGAACAGGGTCTGGGGCCGGAACGCATTCCGGACCTCGGGCCGATTGATGGTGATCTTCGCGATGCCGTTCCACTTCTCGTAGACGATGTCCTTGTCGTCCCGGACCTTCTTCCAGTCTGCCGTCATCCGCCTTGCTCCCCTCGCTCGCTGTCCACGAGCGGCCGTTCGATCCACGGAGCCGTGAGGAAGGAGGTCACCTCGCGGGCCCACTCCTCCGGCGACTCCAGGTGTGGCGCGTGCCCCGCGCCGGGGAAGACGTGCCCCCAGACCAGCGGCATCTCCGCCGCCATGGCCCGGGCGATCTGGGTGAACTTCGGGTCGCGGCTGCCGGTGAGCAGCAAGGTCGGCGCGCGCACCGTCCAGAGCCGCGTCCAGTAGCTGGGCTGGGCGCCGAGCGAGAGCGCGCGCAGCGAGCCCGCCAGCGCCTCGGGCCGGTGGGAGAGCCGGCGCTCGTGCAGCCGTCGGCGCAGGTCCTCGGGAATGCTCCGCAGGCCGTCGAACAGCGGCAGCGCCTCCCAGCGCCGTACGAATGCCTCGAGCCCGTCCCGCTCGATGACCTGGGCCAGCACCGCGTCGTCCCGCCGGCGCTCGCCCCGCTCGCGCCGGCGGCGAAGGCCCGGGCTTCCGGACTCGAGGACCAGGCGGCCCACCCGGTCCGGCGCGCGGAGGGACAGCCCCAGCGCGACGCGGGCGCCGAGCGAGTACCCCGCGACGTCCACCCGCTCGAGCCGGTGCGAGTCGAGGAGGGTCAGCAGCGCTTCGAGCGTCCGGTCGAAGGTGGTGTCCGCGGCGATGGGGCTCTCGCCGTGCCCCGGGAGATCCGGGGCGAGCACGCCGAAGCGCGGCCCGAGCAGCGGTCGCAGGTGGGTCCAGGCGTCCCGGTTCCCGGTGAACCCGTGAAGCAGCAGCAGGGGCGAACCTTGCCCCCAGGTGACATGGGTGAGCAGGCTCATGGGCCGCCCTCCTCGAGCGCACGGGCCACGGCCGCTCCGAGCGCCTGGTGAACCTCGACGTTGGTCGTGCGGTCGACGACGCGCGCCTCGATGATGCGGAGACCCGGGCCTCCGGCGTCCTCGAGCGCGGCGGCGAGCCCGGCCGGCGTCTCCACCCGGACGAACCGGGCCGCGCCCAGCGCTGCGGCGGCCGAGAGGTCGGTTCCATGCGGAGTGCCGAACAGCGCCTCGAAGCGCGGCGTGCTCCGGGCGATGGGGAGGAAGGAGAAGATGCCGCCGCCGTCGTTGTTCACCACCACCACGGTCAGCGAAACACCGGTGCGGCGGGCGTGGACCAGAGCGCCCAGGTCGTGGAGGAACGCCAGGTCGCCGACCAGGGCCACCGTCGGTGCGCCGGACGCGACGGCGACGCCGAGGGCGGTGCTCAGGTTGCCGTCGATGCCGTTGAGTCCCCGGTTGGCGAGGACCCGCACCGGCCCCGCGGGGGCGGAGGCGAAGGCGTCCACGTCACGGATGGGCATGCTGCTCCCGAGCACCAGGCGCGCGCTGGCCGGCAGCGCGGAGACGACCGCCCGCGCCACGCCGGGCTCGGTCAGCCGGGCCTCGGAGGCCAGAGCGGAGGCGAGCGTGGACCCGGCACGGGCGTCCGCCCGGGAGAAGCCGTCGGCCCAGGCCGCGCGCCTCGGCGCCGTCGCAGCGGTGAGCGCCTCGCAGATGGCGACGGCGTCGCCTTCGAGCACCAGCGCGGCGCGGTGCGCTGGGTCCACGGGCTCGGCGCCCTCGGAGATCAGCACCACCTCGGCGCCCGAGGCGTCGAGCCACTCGGAGACCCGGCGCGAGCAGAGCCCCCCGCCGAGGCGGACTACCAGATCTGGCCGTGCCGCCAGCGCCCAGCCCTCGTTCCGCAGCAGGAGGTCGAGGTGGGAGATGGCGGGCTGGCCCGGCGCCCAGCGGACGTTGCTGGCAGCCTCGGCCAGCACCGGGTAGCCGTGCGAGGCCGCGAGCGCGCGTACCGCGGTGGCGAGCCGGTCGGCACGGGCGCGAGGGCCGACCACGACCACGCCTCGCTCCGCGGCCGCCAGCCGACGCCGCACCGCTTCCAGCTCGGTCTCGGGCGGGAGCGGGGCCGGGGCGACGGTGCGGACGAAGGGTGCCCCGGCCCTGCCCTCCAGCGCCTCGCCGTCGAGCCCGGCCGGAGTGGGGGCGTCGGGCACCGGGGCGAGGGGCTCGCGGAACGGCACGTCGAGGTGCACCGGTCCCGAGGGGCGGGCCAGCGCGGCGGAGAGGGCGCGGGAGACGACGGCGCGCAGATGGCGGAACGCGGAGGAGCTGGCCTCGGGCGAAGGAAGGGCCTCGGAGGTCCGGACGAAGCGGCCGAAGAGCCCACCCTGGGGCATGGTCTGCGAGGCGCCGAACCCGTGCAGCTCCCAGGGTCGGTCCGCGGTGAGCGCCACCAGGGGAATGCCCGAGGCCCATGCCTCCACCACCGCGGGAAGCAGGTTCGCTCCGGCGCTCCCGGAGGTGACCAGCACGGAGGCGGGCCGGCCGGACTCGAGCGCGAGGCCGAGGGCGAAGAAGCCGGCCACCCGCTCGTCGAGCGCCACCTGGACCCGCACCCCGGGGCTCGCCTCGGCGGCCGCGAGGGCCAGCGGCGCGCTGCGTGAGCCCGGGCAGACGACGACGTCGCGCACGCCGCCGCGGTGCAGCTCCTGCATCAAGGCCCCGGCCCACAGCGTGTTGAGCGAGGGCATGCCGCTCAGCCCTCCACCCCGAACGCGCGAAGCATGAAGCGCGCCTTCACCGCGGTCTCGGCCCACTCGCCCTCGGCGGTCGAGCCCGGCACGCACCCCGCGCCGGAGAAGAGCCGGGCGCCGTTGCCGCGGATGAGCGCGCAGCGGAGCGCCACCCGGAGATCGGCGCGGTCGGGACCGAGCCAGCCGATGCCCCCTGCGTACCAGCCCCGCGCGAGCCGCTCGTGGCTGCGGAGGAAGGCCAGCGCCTCGTGGCGTGGCGTCCCGCCCACCGCGGCCGTGGGGTGGAGCGCGCGGGCGACGTCGGCGGGCGTCACCCCGGGGCGGAGCCTGGCCCGGACCGGGGTGCGGAGGTGGGTGACGTACCCCAGCGCGAGCGGCTCGGGGGCCGCGCCGATCTCCACCTCGGACGAGAGCGGGAGCAGTGCGGTGCGGATGCTCTCCACCACCGCCGCATGCTCCCGGGCCTCCTTGCGGCCCCCGGTGAGCCGGTCCATCTCGTCCGGCGCGGCGCTGCTGGCCAGCGCCTGGGTCTCGAGGCGTCCGGCGTCCAGGGTGAAGAGCCGCTCGGGGCTCGCCCCGAGGAGGGTGGTGCCGTCGTCGGCTCGCAGCTCGTACCCCACCGCTGGACCGGCGATGGCCCGCATGCGCGCCCGCACCGCCGGGACGTCCAGCGTGGCGTCGGCCTCCAGCTCGAGGGCCCGGGCGAGGACCACCTTGCGCAGATGACCGGACTCGAGGGCGGCGAGGGCCTCGGACACCAGCGCGTCCCAGGCGGCGCGGTCCTGGGGACGCACCTGCGGCGGGCGCCCCGCTGCGCGAGTGGAGTCCGGGACGGGCGGCTCGAGCAGGGTTCGCCGGGCCTGCCGGAGCAAGGCGCCTGCCCGCTCGCGCGCCCCGGTCAGCCCGTCCTCCTCGACACGCGCAAAGGCCACCAGCTCGGCGTCGCGCCCGTCGGTGCCGAGGAGCAGCCGGGGCACCAGCGCCCAGGCCACGGGGAACGCCTCCCACCAGCGGTCGATGGCAGCCGCGGCATCGAAGGCGAAGCCGCCGAACCACGGGGCGGAAGGAGCGATCGAGCCTCCCTCCACGACGACCTCCGAGCGAGCCACCGCGTCCAGGAGCGGGCCGTGCCCCGGAGCGCGCAGGGAGGCCGACACGCCGGTTCCGGCCCAGCTCCACGCACCGTCGGACCAGGAGAGAGTCCAGGGCTCGGGCAGCCGCGCGGTCGGCGAGACCGGGGCCGAGATGCCGAGGACCTGCACGCGACCGGGGGTGATTCCTTGCATGAGGTGACGCATCGAGTGCTGGACGCGGATGCAGTTGAGGTTCTACGTCCCGCGGGCTATCCCTGCACGGAAGTTCAAGAAGCCTTGAACCCCTTGAATTCCACAACTCGATGAGACCGACAAGTCCTGCCGCCGATGCCTCCATCCCGGCGAGAGTCTTGAGGTCCGCTCGCCCTTCCGGCACGCGGGTCGCCGTGGGACCGGTGGAGATCGGCGGGTCGGCCTTCGTGGTCGCGGCCGGCCCCTGCGCGGTGGAGAGCGCCGCCCAGACCGAGGAGGTGGCCGAGGCGGTGGCCGCTGCGGGCGCGCACCTGCTCCGCGGCGGGGTGTTCAAGCCGAGGACCAGCCCCTACGCCTTCCAGGGACTGGGCGAGCCGGGGCTGTCCATCCTCGGGCGCTCGGGCGGGCGCCACGGCCTGCCGGTGGTGGCGGAGGTGCTGGAGACGTCGCAGCTGGCGTCGATGATCGACCACGTGGATGTGCTCCAGGTGGGCGCCCGGAACATGCAGAACTTCGCCCTGCTCCGGGCGCTGGGAAAGGTCCGGCGGCCGGTGTTGCTGAAGCGGGGCTTCGCGGCGACGGTGGAGGAGTGGCTGCTGGCGGCCGAGTACCTTCTCGATGGCGGCAACACCCAGGTCATCCTCTGCGAGCGCGGCATCCGGACGTTCGAGACCGCGACCCGCAACACGCTCGATCTCGCGTCGGTGGCGCTGGTGAAGCAGCGGAGCCACCTCCCCGTCCTGGTGGACCCGTCGCACGCCACGGGCCTGCGCGAGCTGGTCATCCCGATGGCGCTGGCCTCCGCGGCCGCGGGGGCGGACGGGCTCCTGGTCGAGGTCCATGCGAAGCCGGAGGAGGCGCTCTGTGATGGGCGGCAGGCGCTGACCCCGGAGCTCTTCGCCGAGCTGATGCAGCGGCTGCCCGCGGTCCTGCAGTCGGTGGGCCGGTCGCTCCACCCCCCTGCCTCCAGCGCCCCGGCGGTGCGGGCCATCTCGCCATGAGCGAGCAGGTCCGGGAGATGTTCTCGTCGATCGCGACGAGGTACGACGTCACCAACATCGTCCTCAGCTTCGGGGTGGACCGCTGGTGGCGGCACGCCACGGTCAGGACCGCCCGGAGCGGCCGAGGCTCCCGGGTGCTCGACTGCGCGACCGGAACCGGCGACCTGGCGCTCGCCTTCCGGCGGACCGGTGCCGAGGTGGTGGGGACCGACTTCTGCGCCCCGATGCTCGGGCCCGCGCGGGAGAAGGCGCGGGCGGCGGGGCTGGACGTGACCTTCGAGGTGGCGGACGCGATGGCGCTCCCCTACCCCGACCGGAGCTTCGACGTGGCGTCCATCTCCTTCGGCATCCGGAACGTGGACGATCCGGTGACGTGCCTGCGCGAGATGGCGCGGGTGGTGAAACCCGGAGGGCAGGTGCTGGTGCTCGAGTTCGGGCAGCCGCGCGGGCCCTGGGGCGCGATGTATCGCTTTTACTCGCGGGTGGTGATGCCGGCGGTGGGCGGGCTGCTCACCGGCAACCGCGCCGCCTACCAGTACCTGCCACGGACCGCGGCGGCGTTCCCTGCCGGCGACCGCTTCCTCGAGCTGATGGACCGCTCGGGCGCTTTTCGCGAGCGCTCGGCACGGGCGTTCACCGGCGGCATCACCTGGCTGTACCGGGGCATCGTCGCCTGACGGGTTTGTCCGACCGCAACGGGGCGACGTGACCTGTGTCATCAGGCCGGGCGGCAGCCGATCCACCTTCCCGGTGCGGTCCGACTAGGGTGCGCCCTCCCACCTCCCAGGAGAGCTTTCGATGACCCCCATCAGATGGATTCTTCTTTGCCACGTACTGGTCGTGGTCGGATGCGCGACCAGCGAGTCGCCGGCCCCGAGCGCCGCGGCGGCGGCCGCCCCTGCTCGCCCGAGCGTGCCCGAGGCGGTCGCGGCACCGGCGAGCGCGACCCTGGTGATGCAGCTCGCGGCCAAGGGAACCCAGAACTACAAGTGCCAGGCGACGCCGGCCGGTGCCGCGGAGTGGAAGCTGGTCGCCCCCGAGGCGGACCTCTCCAGCCAGACCGGAGGAGAGGTTGTCGGGAAGCACGGCGCCGGTCCGTCCTGGACGTTGAACGACGGGAGCGGCGCCAAGGGTGACGCGCCGAACGCCAAACGCGCGCCGTCTCCCGAGGCAGGCGCGGTTCTCTGGCTGCTCATCCCCGCGACCTCGAATGGGCAGCCCGGCGGCCTCCAAGGCGTGACCCTCGTCCAGCGCATCGACACCCACGGCGGTGCCGCGCCCGCGACCGGCTGCGATGCCTCGAGCGTCGGCGCCGAGACGAAGGCGCCCTACACCGCGACGTACGTCTTCTACCGGTAGCGGGCGACTCTCGACAGGGTCGTGCGACCCGGCCTGGATGGGGCGCCCGACCCCCAACTGCTCCACTCTGCCACGGCACGGACCGGGGCCAGGGCGGTGCTTGCCCCTGAGAGCGGTTCCCTCGCCGTCCGGCTCGCCCCGGGGCAAGCCTCGAGCTCGGCCCGCGCCGCGGCGCTCCGACCCCTCCTTGAAGGGCCGGCGCGGCCTCAGAGCCTCGACGACTCGAAGTCGTAGATCTTGTCCACCGCGATCTGCCGGTACCGATCCGCCTTGAGGGCGCGCTTGGCCGCCTCCCACGTCAGCTGGACCGGCGGCGCCTCGGGCATGACCTTCTTCCGGCGCTTCACTTCCTTCTTGATCGCCTTCACCGCCTCCCGGGGGTGGAAGCAGAAGGCCGCGCTGAAGACCAGAGCCCCGTCGAAGGGAATCAGCCGGGCCTCGATGATGTCGCCCTTCTCCAGCCCCACCGTGTGCCGCCGCTCGGTGACATCGAACTCCTTGCCCCCGAAGAGCTCCCGCAGCCGCACGACGCCCGGCTTGATCTTCCGCACCTCGAAGAGCCCATGCACGGTCTCGGTGAAGGCGCGGAACGCCGCGACCTCCGCCGCGTCTCCCGCTGCCGACCTCGCGTCGAGGAACTCCTCCGCCGGCGTCCGCCCGCTCTCCGCCTGCCTCCGATCGAAGAGGTAGTAGTCGAGGAACGACGCCATCCTCATCTCGAACTGCTTGTCGTCCTCGAAGACCTCGCCGGTCCGCTGGAAGTACTCGGCCTTGGCGGAGAGGAGGTCGGGCTTCCGCTCCTCGGCGCTCGCGTGCGCGATGAGCTGGTCCAGGTACGGCTGATAGGGCAATGGATGCATCCGCGGGTGGAGCCGGCGATCCTAGCGTGCCATCGCCTGCGTGAAGCGGGCGAACAGATGCCGCGCGTCATGCGGCCCCGGACTCGACTCGGGGTGGTACTGGACACTGAAGGCCCGGGCGTCGGGGATCTCGAGGCCCTCCACGGTGTGGTCGTTCAGGTTGAGGTGGGTGACCTTCGCCTTCCCCTTGACCGAGGCCGCGTCGACCGCGAACCCGTGGTTCTGGGCGGTGATCTCCACTTTCCCGGTCAAGAGATCCTTCACCGGCTGGTTCGCCCCGCGGTGGCCGAACTTCATCTTGTAAGTGGTCCCGCCGATGGCCCGGGCGAGGATCTGGTGTCCGAGACAGATGCCGAAGACCGGCACCCTCCCCAGGAGCGCCGCCACCGCGCGGTCCGCGTCCGGGACCGCCGCCGGGTCGCCGGGGCCGTTGGTCAGGAACACACCGTTCGGACGCTTCGCCAGGACCTCCTCGACGGGCGTCGCCGCCGGCACGACCGTCACCCGGCACCCGGCGTCCACCAGGAGCTGGATCATCGCCTTCTTCAGCCCGTAGTCGTATGCCACCACCTCGAACCGCAGCTGGGGCGCGGGCCGGGCGGGCGTGAACACGGAGGGGCTCGGCTCGGTGAAGAGGTAGGGCTTGGGGGTGCTGATGCCGGTGACGAGGTCCTGTCCCTCCATGCCCGGGGCCCGGCGGGCGCGCTCCACCAGGGCCGCCGCCGAGTGCCCCTCACTGGAGATGACCCCCATCTGGGCCCCGCGGGTGCGGATGTGACGGACGAGCTTCCGGGTGTCGATTCCGTGCAGGCCCACCACCCCGTGCCGGTGGAGATAGCGGTCCAGCGTCTCGGCAGCCCGCCAGTTGCTCGCGGCTTCGGAGAGCGAGCGAACGACCATCCCCACGGCGTGCGGCCGGGCGCTCTCGTCGTCCACCGGGTTCGTCCCGACGTTGCCCATCTCGGGCGCGGCCATGGTGACGATCTGGCCCACGTAGGACGGGTCGGTGAGGATCTCCTGGTAGCCGCTCATCGAGGTGTTGAAGACGACCTCGCCCACCGTCTCGCCGGTGGAGCCGAAGGCCTGCCCCTCGAACGTCGTCCCGTCTGCCAGAGCCAGGATGGCTCGCCTCATCGCTTCTCCTCGGGAGGCCACACCGTCCGGCCCCCCACCACCGTCCGCACCACCCGTCCAGTGACCTTTCGGCCCTCGTAGGGCGTGTTCCGGCTCTTCGACTGGAACCGCGCCGCCTCGACGGTCCACTCGGCGCCGGGGTCCAGTAACGTGATGTCGGCAGGCGCGCCGGGGGCGAGGTGCCCGCCGGGCAGCCCGAAGGTCGCCGCGGGCCCCGAGGTGAGCAACTCCACCGCCCGGACCGGCGTGAGCACCCCGGCGCGGACCAGCTCCAGGGTGAGCGGCAGCGCGGTCTCGAGCCCCACCACGCCGTTGGCCGCCTCGGCGAAGGGCACCTGCTTGTCCATGACCCCGTGAGGGGCGTGATCGGTGGCGATGGCGTCGATGGTCCCGTCGGCCAGCCCCTCGCGCACCGCCGCCACGTCCTCGGCGTGGCGGAGCGGGGGGTTCATCTTGGCGTGGGTGTTCCAGCCCTCCACCGCCTCGTCGGTGAGCGTGAAGTGGTGCGGCGCGGCCTCGGCGGAGACCCGGAGCCCCCGGCGCTTCGCCTCGCGGATCAGGGCCACGCTCGCCGCGCAGCTCAGATGGGCCACGTGCAGCCGCCCCCCGACCTCCTCGAGCAATACGAGATCTCGGGCCACCATCGCCACCTCGGCGGAGCGGGGAATCGGCAGGAGGCCCATCCGCGTGGCCCGCGGCCCCTCGGTGAGCGCACCACCGGCCGAGAGGGTCAGGTCCTCCTCGTGCACCATCACCGGGAGCCCGAGCGGCGCGGTGTAGATCAGCACCCGCCGCATGAGGCTGGCGCTCATCACCGGCCGCCCGTCGTCGGTCACCGCCACGCAGCCCGCGTCCCGGAGCGCGCCGATCTCCGCCATCTCCTCGCCCAGCAGGCCCTTGCTGATCGCACCCACCGGGTAGACCCGCGCCAGGTCCGCGTCGTGGGCGCGCTGCCGGATGAGCCGGGTCACCAGCGCCGAGTCGTTCACCGGCTGGGTGTTCGGCATCGCGGCGACCGAGGTGAAGCCGCCGGCCACCGCCGCCCTGGTCCCGGAGAGGATGGTCTCCTTCGCCTCCTCGCCTGGCTCGCGCAGGTGCACGTGCAGGTCGATGAAGCCGGGGGTGACCCACAGCCCCTGGGCCTGGATCTCATCCGCCCCCTCGAGCGGAAGCGGTTTCTCGGAGACCGCGGCCACCCTCCCGTCCTCCAGCCGCACGTCGCGCACGCCGTCCACGCGATTCCGGGGGTCGATGACCCGGCCGCCCCGGATGACCATCGGCTTCCTCATCCGCACGCCTCCAGGATGGCCATCCGCACCGCGACGCCGTTCGCCACCTGTTCGAGGATGACGTTTCCCGGACCGTCCGCGACCTCGGGCGCGAGCTCCACGCCCCGGTTCACCGGCCCCGGGTGCATCACCACCGCGTCGGGCTTGAGCGCCCGCGCCCGCCCGAGCGTCAACCCGAAGGCCTTGGCGTACTCACGCGAGCTGGGGAACATGGATTCCTTCTGCCGCTCCAGCTGCACCCGGAGCATCATCACCGCGTCCGCCTCCTCGAGCGCGGCGTCGATGGAGGGCAGCACCTGGGCGCCGAGCGCCTCGAGCCCGACTGGCACCAGCGTCGGCGGACCGGCCACCACCACCCGCGCGCCGAGCGTGGTGAGGCAGTAGAGGTTGCTCCGGGCCACCCGGCTGTGCAGGACGTCACCGACGATGGCCACCGTCTTGCCCTCCAGCGTGCCCCAGCGCTCGTGGAGGGTGAAGGCGTCGAGCAGCGCCTGCGAGGGGTGGGCATGGGTTCCGTCGCCGGCGTTCACCACCGAGCAGCGCACGTGCCGCGAGACCAGGTGTGCGGCCCCCGAGGCCGGGTGCCTCAGGACGATGATGTTCGCCCCGAGCGCCTCCACGTTCCGTACCGTGTCCACCAGCGACTCGCCCTTGGAGACGCTGGAGGTGGAGGCGTTGAAGTTGAGCACGTCGGCGCCGAGCGCCTTGGCCGCGCGCTCGAACGACAGCCGCGTCCGGGTGCTGTTCTCGAAGAAGAGGTTGGCCACCACCCGGCCGGCGAGCGAGCGGAGCGGGGTCCCGGCCCGGAGGCCGCGGGCATGGAGCCGGGCCCGGCCGAAGAGCAGCTCGACGTCGTGCCGGGACATCCCCTCGGTGGTCAGCAGGCTGCGGGGCGAGAGCGGATTCACGGCTTGAGCACTCCCTCGCGGGTGGTGTGGAAGCGGATCGTCCAGTAGCGCGCGAGCGGCTTCAGCTTCACCCTGCGGCCGTAGTCCACCGTCAGCCGGGCCGACCTCCCGTCCGCTCCCCGCTCGACCTGCACGTCGTCCGGGTCCAGCCCGAGTCCCGGCACCTCGACCTGCTGGCCGTCCTGCTCTTCCCAGTGCGAGCCCACCTTCCCGAGGCGCGCCGCGACCATCCTCTGGACGGCGGGTGCGTCCATTCCCGAATTCTCCGAGGTGAGCTGACCCACCCCCGCGGCGAGCGCCTCACGGACGTCGAGGTCATCGAGCCAGAGCGGGACATAGATCCAGGCCAGGTAGGCACTGGAGACGACGGCGAGGAACAGGGTCAGGTTGACCAGATTCACCGCGCCGCGGGGTCGTCGCACGAGCCCGTCGGATACGCTGCCTGTCCCCCGCCGTCAATGGCCGTGCTCTCAGCCCCCCCGCACCAGGGGGACGTCTGCGGGAGCGGGCCAGTGACCCTCGCTCAGCGCACCTGGCGGAAGAAGCGCTCTGCCCGGAGACCGGTGCCTCCGAAGAGGTCCGAGAACAGGCCGCCGTGGGAGAGCGAGAGCCAGATGATCATCGCCTTGCCCTTGATGTTGCCGTAGGGGACGAAGACCACCTTCCGCGGGCCTCCCAGGCCGAACCGGCTGTCGAGGCTGTTGTCGCGGTTGTCGCCCATGACGAACACCGATCGGGGAGGGACCCGGATCGGGTCGCGAGGCGGCGGCTCACGGCGAAGCTCCTCGTCGAGCAGGATGTCGTGCTCGCGCCCTCCGAGCGTTTCCTTCCACAGGTCGGGGTGCTGGAGGCGCCAGGGGCTCTCCTCGGGCTTGTCCCACACCTCGACGTGCCGCTGCACCAGCTGGGCCGGCACCACGTGCCCGTTGAGGTACACCCCGTCGTCCTTGAGCTCGATGACGTCGCCGGGGATACCCACCACCCGCTTGATGTAGTCCTGCCCGGTGATCGGGTTCTCGAAGACGATGACGTCTCCCCGCGCCGGGGGCCGGACGATGACGAAGGGCACCACGTTCGCCCAGGGGATGTGGACCCCGTAGATGAACTTGTTCACGAAGATCTGATCGCCGATCTGCAGGGTGGGGAGCATCGACCCGCTGGGGATCCGGAAGGGCTCGATGAGGATCGCCCGGATGAGCAGGGCCACCGCCAGCGCCTTGGCGATGCCGATTCCCACCCCGATCGCGTTCTGCTTCCGGAACCCGGGGATCAGACGGGTGGCCTGATCGGTGAGGGCGTGGATCTCCCGGTCGAGCGTGGCGGCGTCTCCGGCCGCGGCCGCGGCGTCCACCCGGGCAGCGTTGTCCACCAGCCGCTCGCGCATCGCCGCGTCGTGCACCGAGGACAGGCCGGCCGACAGCTCGCCGGTGAGCTCCCGGGCGTCGTGCCGGAGCCGGCGGAGCGTGGTCCGCTCCCGGTCCACCGACCGCCAGGCCACGAGCCCCACGAACCAGGCCACCATCAGGAGCCCGAACCCCTGCATGACAGGCAAGGCGGCCGGCGCGGTCGAGGGGAAGGACTCGATGAGGACGAGGTACGGGATGAGCGCCAGCGCGAGGACGGTGATCGGGCTCCACAGGCTGGTGGCGAGGTCGAACCAGTGCAGCCGGCGGCGGCGCGCGGCCTGCTCCGCGGTTCTCCGGGCCCCGAGCTCCGCCTCGAGCGGCGGGCGTTCCTGGACGCTGGTGGCCATGCCCTAACCTTCCGTCTTCAGCACGGCCAGGAAGGCCTCCTGCGGGATCTCCACCGAGCCCACCTGCTTCATCCGCTTCTTGCCCTCCTTCTGCTTCTCGAGGAGCTTGCGCTTCCGGCTGATGTCGCCACCGTAGCACTTGGCGAGCACGTTCTTGCGCATGGCGGAGATGGTCTCGCGGGCGATGACCCGGCTGCCGATCGCCGCCTGGATCGCCACCTCGTACATCTGCTTGGGGATGACTTCCTTGAGCCGGGCACACACGTCCCGCCCGCGCTGGTAGGCGCGATCGCGGTGCACGATGACGCTCAGGGCATCCACCGGGTCTCCGTTGATCAGCACGTCGAGCTTGACCAGATCCGAGGTCTGGTAGCCGGCGAGCTCGTAGTCGAGGCTGGCATAGCCTCGGCTGACGCTCTTCAGCTTGTCGAAGAAGTCGAACACCACCTCGGACAGCGGCATTCCGTAGGTGACCTGCACCCGCTTGCCGGAGCTGCCCAGGTACTTGATGTCCTTCTGCACCCCGCGGCGGTCCTGGCAGAGCTTGAGGATGGCGCCCAGGTACTCGTCGGGCACGTGGATGTGACAGGTGAGGACCGGCTCCTCCATGTGCTCGATGTGCTGCGAGGCGGGGAGCTTGGCCGGGTTGTCGATCAGGGTCTCCTCGCCCTTGACGGTGAAGACCTTGTAGACCACCGAGGGCGCGGTGGTGATGAGGCTGAGTCCGTACTCGCGCTCCAGCCGCTCCTGGACGATCTCCATGTGGAGCAGGCCGAGGTAGCCGCAGCGGAAGCCGAAACCGAGCGCGGTGGACGTCTCCGGCTCGTAGGTGAAGGCCGAGTCGTTCAGCTGGAGCTTCTCCAGCGCGTCGCGGAGGTTCTCGTAGTCCGCCGAGTCAATGGGGAAGACGCCGCTGAACACCATCGGCTTCACTTCCTGGAAGCCGGGGAACGGCTCGGCGGTCGGGCGCGCCGCCTCGGTGATGGTATCGCCCACCTTGGCGTCGTGGATCTCCTTGACGTTGGCGACCAGGACCCCCACCTCGCCAGCGATGAGCCGCGAGACCGGGCGGCTGAACGGAGCGTAGACCCCGAGCTCCTGCACCTCGAACCTCTTCCCGTTCGACATGAGGAGGATCTGCTGCTTCAGCTCCATCGTCCCCTCGAGCACCCGCACCAGCACCACCACCCCCCGGTAGCTGTCGTACCAGCTGTCGAAGATCAGGGCCTTCAGCGGGGCCGCCGGGTCACCCTTCGGCGGCGGGACGCGGGCCACCACCGCCTCGAGGACCTCCTCGATGCCGACGCCTTCCTTGGCCGAGGTAGGGACGGCGGTGGAGGCGTCGATGCCGATGACGTCCTCGATCTCGGCGCGGGTGCGCGCCACGTCCGCCGAGGGGAGATCGATCTTGTTGATGACCGGGATGACCTCGAGGTTCTGGTCCAGCGCCATGTACACGTTGGCCAGGGTCTGGGCCTCCACGCCCTGCGAGGCGTCGACGACCAGGAGCGCACCCTCGCACGCCGCCAGCGACCGGCTGACCTCGTAGGCGAAGTCGACGTGGCCCGGGGTGTCGATGAGGTTCAGGACGTAGTCCTTCCCGTCCTTCGCCCGGTAGTGCATCCGGACCGACTGGGCCTTGATGGTGATGCCCCGCTCGCGCTCCAGCTCCATGTTGTCCAGGAACTGGTCCTGCGCCTCGCGCTTGCTCACCGTTCCGGTCTTGTCGAGCAGGCGGTCGGCCAGCGTCGACTTGCCGTGATCGATGTGGGCGATGATGCAGAAGTTGCGGAGGTGGGCGTTCTCGGCCGGCATGCCAGGGGTCTCGTGACTCGCGGCGGCTCCCTAACACTCCGGGGAGCCAGGGCGCCACCGTCCCCGGCACCAGGGGGACGCCGGCGGAGCGGCGCAGCGGCGCCGCGCGTCCATGCTCACCAGCGAGGGGCGCTGCCCGTCCGGGCTCTGTCGCGGAACCAGCCGACGGTGCGCTGGAGCCCCTCCTCGAGCGCCACCGTGGGGCGCCAGCCGAGGACCTCCGCCGCGCGGGAGGGGTCCACCGAGCTGCGCATCTGCTCGCCCGGCTTGGCCGGGGCGTGCTGCGCCGGACGGTCCACCCCGGCGGCCTTGGTCAGGAGCGCGTAGAGCCGGTTCACGTCGGTCTCCACCCCGGTGCCGATGTTGATCGGCCCCTGCACGTCGCGCTGGGCGGCGAGGAGGTTGGCCCGCGCCACGTCCGGCACGAAGACGAAGTCGCGCGTCTGCTGGCCGGTGCCGTTGATGGTGCAGGCCTCTCCGCGGAGCAGCCGCTCGGAGAAGATGGCCACCACGCCCGCCTCGCCGTGCGGGTTCTGCCGCGGGCCGTAGACGTTCGCGTAGCGCAGCGCCACCGAGGCCAACCCGTCCTGCGCGCGGTAGTTCCCCAGGTACAGCTCCCCCGAGGCCTTGGAGACACCGTAGGGCGAGACCGGGCGCGTGGGGTGCGACTCGGGCGCGGGGAAGACGTCCTGCTCCCCATAGATGGCCCCGCCGGTCGAGCTGAACACCACTTTCCGCACCCCGGACTTCCGCGCCGCCTCGAGGAGGTTGAGGAAGCCCACGATGTTCACCTCGGCGTCGAACCGGGGGTCGGCCACCGAGCGGCGAACGTCCATCTGCGCCGCGAGGTGGCACATCACCTCGAAACGCCCGGACTCGACCAGCCGCGCCGCCTGGGGCGAGCGGATGTCGGCCACCACCAGCCGCACCTCGGGGCGGAGGTTCTCGCGGCGCCCGCTGGAGAGGTCGTCCAGGGCCCACACCTCGTGGCCGGCCTCGAGGAAGACGTCGGTGACGTGGCTGCCGATGAACCCCGCTCCTCCGGTGACCAGGACCTTCACCAGCTCGCTCTCTTGGCCTCTGCCGGGCGCGCCGGGACCCCCGGCACGCCACGGAAGTAGGCGATGGTCTGCCTCAGCCCATCGGTCAAGCTGGTGCGTGGCTCCCAGCCCAGCAACTGCCGGGCGCGCGTGATGTCCGGGCGCCGCCGCTGCGGGTCGTCCGTGGGCAGGGGCAAGTGAAGGATGCGCCCTCCCCCGCCGGCGGCCGCACGCACCGCCTCGGCAAACTCGAGGATGGTCATCTCCTCGGGGTTCCCGAGGTTCACCGGGTCCTGCTCCCCGGAGAGGGCGAGCCGGACGAAGCCGTCCACCAGGTCCGAGACGTAGCAGAAGCTCCGGGTCTGGCTGCCGTCGCCGAAGACGGTGAAGTCCTCGCCGGCGAGCGCCTGGGCGACGAAGGCCGGCACCACCCGTCCGTCGTCGAGCCGCATCCGCGGTCCGTAGGTATTGAAGATGCGGGCGATGCGTACCGAGAGCCCGTGGGTGCGGCGGTACGCTGCCACCAGCGCCTCGGCGTAGCGCTTCGACTCGTCGTACACCGAGCGCGGGCCGACGGGGTTCACGTTGCCCCAGTACGACTCCTTCTGCGGATGCTCGAGCGGATCCCCGTACACCTCGGAGGTGGAGGCCTGGAAGAAGACCGCTCCCTTCCGCCGCGCCAGCTCCAGGCCGTGCTCGGTGCCGCGCGCTCCGACCCGCAGCGTCTCCAGCGGCAGCTGCGCGTAGTCGATGGGCGAGGCCGGCGAGGCGAGGTTGAAGACGTAGTCGAGCGGGCCGTCCAGGTCGAAGGGCTCGCAGATGTCGTGCGTCAGGTGGCGGAAGCGCGGGTTGCTACGGAGCTCGCGCAGGTTCGCCTCCGAGCCGGTGACCAGGTTGTCCACCGACACCACCGAGGCCGCGCCGTCGTGGAGTAGCCGCTCACAGAGGTGAGACCCCAGGAACCCGGCGCCCCCCAGGACCGCCGCGTGCTTTCCGTCCATGCCGTCCAAGTGTCAGAGGTCCTCGAAGGTGGCCTGCCCCGGAAGATGGGACCGGTACTTCTCCAGCACGAGGTCGATGCCCTGCCGGATGTACTCCGCCACCGGGACCTTGGTCTTCTCGTTCAGCAGCTTGAGCTGCGTGTTCTGTTCCGGGGTGATGTAGATCGTGGTGGACAGCTTCTTCCTTGGCATGGCCAGCGGTGAAGGTACATGAAGGGTCACCCTGCGGCCACAGCGGGTCCCTCGCGTGTACCCCTGGTGCGCCGCCCACCCGTTCGGAGAGAATGCACGCCCATGAAAACGCTGGGATGCGTGCTGCTGACCGGAGGGCTCGCGCTCACCGCCGGGTGTGCCGGCCAGAAGGCGGCCGTGGCTCCGGCCTCCGGCGCGGCGAGCGCGGGGTCCGGCATCCACCAGCCGACCGGGGACGAGCACGTCCAGGCGTTCGACCTGCACCGCAGCGGAAAGCCGGACGTGTGGGTCTACTCGATCACCACCCAGGACGCCTCGGGCCGCCCGGTGGAGCGGCGGGTCCGCAAGGAGGCCGACCTGAACGGCGACGGGAGGGTGGACATCGTCTACTTCTTCGACGCCGACGGCCAGGTGACCAAGGAGACGATGGACCTCGACTACGACGGAAAGGTCGACGACACGCTCTTCTTCGAGAAGGGCAAGAAGGTCCGCTCGGAGAAGGACCTCGACGGCGACGGCCGCGTGGACACCTGGAGCTACTACGACGGAAACGAGAAGCTGGTCCGCAAGGAGCGAGACGTGAAGGGCTCCGGCAAGGTCGACTACTGGGAGTACTGGGAGAACGGAGTCATCGACCGGATCGGCGAGGACCTCGACGGCGACGGCCAGGTGGACCGCTGGACCAAGGGCGGCGACGCGGCGACGGCCGGGAAGTAGCCGGCGGGCTACGGCTTCGAGGTCCCGGCGCGCCCGTACGAGTCCTCGAGCCGGACCACGTCCTCCAGCTCGGGGGTGCTCACCTCGAGCACGTCGCAGTCGGTGAGCGCCACCATCCGGTGCTTCATCAGCGGCTTCACGTGGAAGCTCTCGCCGGGCTTGAGCTCGCGCTCGACCAGGCCGTTGCCCTCGTCCACCAGGAAGAGGAGCCGCCCGCTCTGGACGTGGATCGTCTCGTCCTTCCTCTGGTGGTACTGGAGCGAGAGCTTGTGGCCCTGGGCGATGTGCAGCAGCTTGCCCACGTAGCGGTCGGTGTGCGCCCAGATCAGCTCGTAGCCCCAGGGCTTCTCCACCCGTCGTGTCGTGGTCATCGCTTCCCTGCTCACCTGAAGTCCTGCAGGTAGCGAGTGGCGGCATCCTTCGTGGGGAAGCTCCCCATCCGCACCCGGTACCAGGTCCCCTTCCCGGGAACCTCCGCGGCCACGATGTACGGCGCGTAGCCCTTCTCGCGCAAGCGACTTGCCTGGCGCTCGGCGTCGTCCCGGCTGGGGCTCGCTCCGAGCTGGAGGGTGAAGGCCCCGGTGGGGCTGGTCGTCTCGGGCACCTTCGGCGCGGAGCTCGCCGCGGCGGGCGCAGAGCGGGTCGCCACGGACTCGGCGTGGGCAGGGCGTGCCGGCTCCTGCTTCTTCTCCGGCTCGGCCTTCTTCTCGGGCTTCGGGTCCGCCGCGCCGATGGTGGTCGTGGCCACTGCTGCGGCACGGCGCTGCGACGCGGCCTTCCCCCCCGGCCCAGAGGTGCCATCCGTTGCGCCGGCGTTGGTCGCCGCCGCCGGGGGAGCGGCCGCAGGCGCAGGCGCCGGAGCGCGCACGACGGCGGGCGTGGCGGCGGTCCCCGCGGAGGTCGGCGCGGGCGACGGGGCGGCGGTGCGGGGGACGGTCGGAGGGGCCGGCGTCGGCCGGGTCAGCTCCTCCTGGAAGGTGAGCGGCGGCGCGGCCCGGGCACGCTCCAGCGCGTCCGACTTGTGATCGAGCGCGGTGAGCAGGTCCGGCGCGCGGTCCGACCTCGGGGTCCCGGCGAGCTTCTTCCCCACCAGCACGCCCAGGACGAAGACGGCGCCGAGCACGACGATGCCGCCGATCAGCAGGCTGACGACCTGCCGGCTGTCCAGCGACAGGTCGTACTTCTCCCGCATCCGGTGGGCGTCGCGCATCAAGACATCGAGAGGATTACGCCCGGCTCCGGAGTGGGTCAAATTCCCCGGTGCTCGATCCGCGCTCCCGCGACAGCGCGTCCCAGGCGCCGCACCCTGGACAGCGGAAGTCGAACGTTCGAAAGCGCGCCCGGCAGCTTCCGCACCGGAACGCGAGGAGCGGGTCACCCAGGCGCCGCAGGACCTCGCGGTACTGGTCCCGCACCGAGTCGAGCCGGCCAGTGGACAGGAGCAGCTCCCCCAGGGCGCGACGGGCCTCCACCGAGCGCGGCGTCCGGCCCACCGCGGCCTCCAGCACTCCGACCGCGTCCTGCGTGCGGCCGGCCCGGATCAACGCCTCGGCCCGCACCAGCGACACCGGGAGCGCGCGCTCTCCGAGCGGCTCCTCCAGCTCGCCCAGCCACCGCGCGCACTCCTCGGGGGCGGCCCCGGCCTCGAGGACTAGCGCGTAGCCCTGGGCGGCGGTCTCCGGCTCGCGCGCGACTGCCTGCTCGGCCGCGGTCCGCGCTCCCGCCGGATCGCCGGAAGCGAGGCGCGCCTCCGCCAGCGCGAGGAGCCCGTGGGCCCCATCCGGCACCAGCGAGGTGGCGCGGCCGGCGAGCGCACGGGCCGAGCCGGAGTCCGACGGGGCGGTGACCAGCGACTGCTCGGCGAGCAGGTGCGCCAGGACGTCGTCCCCGCTGCCCTGCTCCTTCACCAGCAGCTCCTGGACCTCCACCGCCCGCGCCCAGTCGCGGCTCTCCTCGAGCAGCCTCCGGAACGCGACCAGCGCCTCGGCCTCGACCGGCGGGTCGGCGACCAGGGCCTCGAAGGTCTCCCGAGCCCGGTCCTGCATCCCGGCCCGGCGGTAGTCGAGCGCGAGCTCGAGCCGCGCCCGGCGCCGCACCTCGGGCTGGAGCTGGGGCTTGAGGAGCATGTTCTGTCCCAGCCGGATGGCCCAGGCCAGCTCACCCTTGCGCCGCATCAGCGCGGCCAGCGCGAAGTAGGTCTCGGTGGTGCCAGTGTTCAGCTGCGCTGCCCGCGACAGCTCGGCGATGGCCGCATCGGGCTCGTCCGAGAGCACGTAGCGCACCCCCGCCAGATATGCCCGGCTCGCGTCCTCGGTGCTCCGCTTGCGGGAGAGCGCCGCGAGCAGCGCCAGCACCGCCACCAACGCGGTGGCCGCGAGCACGGGAACGAGCAGTCCGGCGCCGTCCATTCCGGGGAGTCCTTCAGCGCCCGGAGAGCGCGGCCTCGAAGCGCGGCTGGAGCGCGTCCCAGGTCTGGCCGAGCGTCTCGATCATCACCTTGGCCGAAGCCACCACCGGCATGAAGTTGGTGTCCCCTCGCCACCGCGGGACGAGGTGCCAGTGCAGGTGGCCGTCGATGCCCGCGCCTGCGTCGCGGCCGATGTTCATCCCGAGATTCGCCCCGCCCGGCCGGTACACCTCCCCGACGATCTTCAGTGCGAGCTGGAGCAGGAGGCTCAGGTCATCCAGCTCCTCGCGGTCGAGCCCGCCGTAGTCTCCGGTGTGACGCTGCGGCACCACCATGAGGTGGCCGTTGTTGTAGGGGTACTTGTTGAGGATGGCGAAGCTGCGCGCGGTGCGGCCGAGGATGAGGTTCTTGCGGTCCGCCTCTCGCCCCGTCTCGGCGGGATAGCGGCAGAAGATGCACCCCTCCTCCCTGGGCGCGTCGATGAACTCGCGCCGCCAGGGAGCCCAGAGGTGGTCCATCAGGGCTGCCCCGCGCCGGGCGCCGGCATCAGCAGCTTCGGCCCCGGGGCGGACAGCACCTCGCCCATCCGGGTGGAGAGCGCGTGCACCAGCGACTGCGCCTCGTCGCCGAACATCGCCCGGAAGAGCGGACGGTCCTTGGTGGGGTACTCGATGCGTGGCTCGCCCCGCATGCCGGCCAGCTTCCCCGCCTCGCGCACCGCGTCCTGCAGTCCCCCGAGCTCATCCACCAGCTTCAGCTCCTTCGCCTTCCGCCCGGTGAAGACCCGACCGTCGGCGATCTTCCGCACCTCCTCCTCGGAGAGCTTCCGCGACTCGGCCACCGCGCCGATGAACTGGCCGTGCACGTCGTCCAGCATGGCCTGGAAGTACGAGCGCTCCTCCGAGCTCATCTCCCGGAACGGGCTGCCCGCGTCCTTGAGCTTCCCGGCGGTGATGGTGCGCATGTCGACGCCGGCCCACTTGAGGAGACCGGAGACGTTGGGGAACTCGGAGATGACCCCGATGCTCCCGGTGAGCGTCCCGGGGTTGGCGTAGATCTTCTCTCCACCCATCGCGATGTAGAAGCCGCCGGACGCGGCGACGGAGCCCATGCTGGCGAGCACGTGCTTCTTCGCCCGGAGCCGTTTCATCGCCTCGTAGATCTCCTGGGAGGGCCCCACCCCGCCGCCCGGGCTGTCGATGCGGACCACGATGGCGCGGATGCGCGGCTCCTCGGCGAACTCCCGCAATTCTCGAAGCGTCGTCTTCTCGTCGGCGATGACCCCGGCGACCTCGACGACTCCTACCCGGTCGCCGCCGGCGCGGGCCATGAGGTTCCCGCCCCGCCCGCCCTGGACGGCGATCCAGGCCAGGGCCATGAAGGCGAAGAGACAGAGGAAGAGGCCTCCGAAGACGAGGCCGAGGATCCAGGCGGCGCGGCGGTCCATTCTGCCGACCGCTTCTAGCCGATCCAGCCCCCGCCGAGCACCTCGTCACCTCGATAGAACACCGCAGCCTGTCCCGGGGTGACAGCGCGCACCGGCTCCGCGGTGCGCACGGTGATGCGCGCGCGATCGCCGGCGACGACCCGGGCGGAGGTGCCGGCGTGGCGGTGGCGGATCCGGACCTCCAGCGGCTGGTCGGGCGGGGGCGAACCCTGGACCCAGGACGGCTGCAGGACGGTGAACTCCGAGCGCTCGAGCCCGCTGGCCGGCCCGACGACCACCGCGCCCGCGCCGGCGTCGATGCGCTGGACGTAGAGCGGCTCGGCCGAGGCGACGCCCAGGCCCCGGCGCTGCCCCACGGTGAAGCGGTGAATTCCCGCGTGTCGCGCCAGGACCTGGCCCCGCCCGTCCACCACCGTGCCTGGTGGCTGCGGACCGGCGACGCGCTCGACGAAGCCGGCGTAGTCGCCATCCGGGACAAAGCAGATCTCCATGCTCTCCGGCTTCTCGCTGGTGGGCAGGCCGTGGCGCTGGGCGATGGCGCGGACCTCGGGCTTGCTGAGCCCGCCCACCGGGAACTCGAGCTGGGCGAGCGCCTCCTGGCCGAGGGTGAAGAGGAAGTAGCTCTGGTCCTTGGACCCGTCCGCGGCGCGGAGGAGCCGGTGGCCTCCGTCGGTCCGCTCGATGCGCGCGTAGTGACCGGTGGCCAGCCGCGCCCCGAGCGCACGGGCCCGGGCGAGGAGGAAGTCGAACTTCACGTCCCGGTTACAGGCCACGCAGGGAACCGGCGTCTTGCCGTCCAGGTACGACTGGACGAATGGCTGCACCACGCGGTGCTTGAAGAGCTCCTCGGCGTCGGCAACGTAGAACGGGATGCCGAGCCTGGCGGCGACGGCGCGGGCGTCGTCGATGTCGTCCGGGCTGCAGCAGCTGCCGCACCGCGCGGCGCCCTCGTAGGACCAGACGCGCAGGGTGATGCCCAGGACCTCGTGTCCCTGCTCGACCAGCAGCGCGGCGGCGGCCGACGAGTCGACCCCGCCGCTCATGGCGACCACCACGCGCATCGGAAGGTCTCCTGGTAACACAGGACAGCCATCGCGCGCCGGGCCGGGGTGGTGGCAGGCCCGAATGAGCGCTGTCCCGGGCGGTGAACGTCCCCACACTGCCGGACATGACCAGGCCCAGGAATCGGTGCTCGCCCCGGCGGGGCAGGGCTGCGGAAGGATCCGGTGGCCGTTCCTGGCGGCAGTCCGACCCCCTGGACTCCTACGACCCCGTTCGCGGCCGCTCTCGAAGAAGCCTCTCCAGCGCCTCCGGAGCGTTCAGCTCGGGCCGATCCAGGACGGCTTCGAGAAGGAACCGGGTGGCTTCGCCAACGGCCGGCGACGGGCCGACGCCCAGCGCCTTCATGATCGCAGCTCCGTTCAGCGCAAGGTCCTTCGCCGAGAGCGGCGGCCGGGCGGCGACGATGGCCGCGAGCCGTTCTCCGAGGGCACCGTCCGGATCGTCGCCCGTCGCTGCGGCGAGCGCCCGCCCGAGCTCCCATCGATCGGGCCCGAGACGGACGAGCCAGCGGCGCAGCTCGGCATCGGTCCACGCCGAGGCCTCGGCCTGGAGCGGGTGCTCGAGGAGCGCCCGCACCGTCTCCACGACCTTCCCCGGAAGCCGCAGCCGGTCCAGCGCGCTCTCCGACTCCTGCACGCCCACCAGCAGCGCTGCCAGCCGCACCTCGAGCACCGGCGCCGCGCGACCGACCCGTTCGTTCCGCTCGCCGTCGTCGGCCATGAACAGCTCCGGCAAGAGGCGCTCCATGAGCCCCGTCCGCCGGAGCAGCTCGAGCCCGCGCACCGCTGCCGGGGCGAGCAGCAGCTTCAGGAACTCGTCCCGCCGCCGCTCGAGGGCGACCTTGTCGAACACCGCGAGCGCGCCGGGAATTGCCGCCTCGGTCTCGCCCTCGAGCTCGAAGTCCAGCACCGTGGCGAACCGCACCGCACGCAGCGGCCGCAGCCCGTCCTCCCCGAAGCGCTCGGCAGCGACGCCGACGCAGCGCACGCGCCTGCCCGCGAGGTCCTCCTGCCCGCCGAACGGGTCCCGGAACCGGCGACCCACGGGGTCGAAGGCCAGCGCGTTGATGGTGAAATCCCGCCGCGCGAGGTCCTCGACCAGGTCCCGCCGGAACTCCACCGTGCCGGGCCGCCGCCCGTCGACATAGGCGCTCTCCACCCGGAAGGTCGTCACCTCCACGTGTCCCTCGGGCACCAGCACCGTCACCGTCCCGTGCGCGATGCCGGTGGGGACCACCCGCCGGAAGAGCTTCATCACCTCCTGGGGCAGCGCCTGGGTCGCGATGTCCCAGTCCTTCGGATGCTGGCCCCGGAGCAGGTCCCGCACCCCTCCCCCGACCAGCCAGGCCTCGTGCCCCGCCGACTGAAGGCGCTCGACCAGCGCCCGCACCCCCGCGGGGATGACCGCCTGCGCCAGGGCATCGGGAAGAGGCTGCATCGCCGCGCCAGCCTGCCACGATGGACGCGGACGCGCCGTCCACGGTCGAGTCCGGAGCATCGGCGGCGCCTCGCCCGCCGCCCGACCGAGGGGTGAGCGCTAGAGCTTGTAGGCGACGCCGACCATGGCGTTGAGCCCGAAGTCCGTCCCCCCGTTGATGTAGAAGATGGGCCCGGCGCCGAGGTCAGCCACCAGCGCGAGCCGCGGGTTGAACCGGTACTCGGTGCCCACCCCGAACATCAGCGGGACCACCGTTCCCCCGTAGTCGCCGAGGACGAAGGTCAGGGGCACCGAGAACCGCGCATTCAGCAGGAAGCCGGGCTGAACGGGGAACCCCGCCTCGAGCGCGACCGGGAGTGTGAGAGAGGTCGTCGTCCCGTAGTAGCCCGGGCCGTAGCTCGAGCTGTAGTCCGGGACCGTGACCTGGGCCGGCGTCCGCGCACGGAGCGCCGGCGGCGGACCGGACGGAACGGGCGCGAGCGCGCTCGCCCCGGAGTCCCCGAAGAAGAACGCCATGAACCCCGGCTCGAAACGGGCCGAGAAGATCACCTTCCCGGCGTCGAACACGTGCACCCTGATGATGCCCTGGAACTTGATCCCCGGACCCTTGGCGCGGGTGTCCCCGAGGAAGCTCCAATCGAACTCGAACCTGCCCCCGAGGTCGAGGAAGGGCTTGATGCCGACCATGTACTCGGTCTGGATGCCCGGCCAGCCGGCCTGGCCGGCCACCGCGCTCTGGCCCTCGCCCATCGTCTGACCGGACCGCATGCTCCAGTCCGCCCCACCACCGGTCGGCGTCGGCGCGGTCGCCGCGGCCTCCGTCGGACTCTGCGCCTCGGGAGCGGGGGGACTCTGCGACTGGGCCAGGCTCACCGCGGACAGACAGCACACCAGCGCGACGCTCGCGCGGACCATGCTCGGACCTCCCGGGTTTCGGACTCCGGGTTCAGAGACGCGGGTGGCCGGGGAGAATACTCACCGGCCGACCGAGGCAGCTAGCGCGAGCTGCCCTTGCTGCCGCCGGAGTCGACCACCTTGCCGGTCCCGTTGAGCCGGGCGATGAGCCCGTCCATCCCTTCCTTCTTGATGATGCGGTTGAAGCTGGACCGGTAGTTTTCCACCGTGGAGACGTCGTCCACGACGATGTCCTCGATCCGCCAGGTCCCGTTCTCCCGGCGCATCCGGTAGTCGACGTGCGTCGGCTCGCCCTTCACCGTCACCTCGGTGGGGACGATGGTGTCCTCGTCCTCTTTCCTCTCGGGGAAGTACTTCACCTCGGTGGAACGGTACTGATCGAGCTGCTCCCCGGTCGCCTTGCGGAACCGGCCCACGAAGGCATCGAGGAACTGCTTGCGCTTCGCCGGGGGCGTCTGGTTCCAGGTGTCGCCCAGCGCCGCCTTGGCCATCCCCTCCAGGTCCACCGCCTTGGTGACGATGGCCTCGAGCTTCTTGCGCTGCGCAGGTGTGGGTTCGGTCCCTGGCTCGGGAAGGGCGGCCCGGATCTCCGCGTCGCGCGCCTTCAGCGCCTCGGTGGCGGTCTCCGCCTGGGCGGTGGTGGCGAGCAGCAGGGAAAGGACGAGGGCGCGCACGGTGGTCTATCGGTCTCCGAAAGAAGGTAGTGAACTTCGGGGCGAGGGCCCCCGCCGTCCAGTCCGACGTCTGGGAGGCAAAGGAAATGCAACGAGGGTGGGACCGGAGGAATGGATCTCTCCAAGTATCCCGCTCCGAGCCGGGTTGCACGGGCACAATCGCCCGGGCGCGGTCCGGCGTGCAGCTAGGGCTGGTCCTCGTCGCAGTCCGAGCCGGGCTTCACACAGGCGCAGCGGCAGTCCATGAACGTCAGCGCCGCCAGCACGCCAGCGATTCCGAAGCAAACACCGACCCACACGGTGTGTGAAGCGACGCCGCCGAGCACACCGGCCACACCACCTGAACCGAGAACCTGCAAGCTCTTCAGGACGAATCCCGTCGGATGCAGCTTCTGTCCGGGCTCCGGCCTCTGAGCTGCTTCTGCAGCCACCGTCGTCCTCCCCGTCCTTCCGGGCCCGCGTCTGGGCCTCAACCCGGGGTTCTGGCGGATGTTATGCCCGGCCCGAAACCCGGTCCAACCGCACAGCGCCCGACATCAGCTGGGCATGCGAAGCACGTGCCGCAAGAGGGTGCCACAGATGCGAGACCCGATCGTCGGTGTGACAACGGTCCAGGCCAGGATCCAGGCCGTTGGCGACTCCTGACGCGTCGCATGGCCCGGAGGGCTGCGTCACGGCCCGCGCACGGATTGCCACCGGGGCTACGCGGCTGGACCCTGCTCAGTACCCCTGGATGTAGGACTGCATCTGCTCGATCAGGTACTGCTTGTCCGACAGCATCATCTGCATCACGTCCCGCATCGAGATGAGCCCGCTGGCCGCCCCCTCGTCACCCACCAGCAGGTGCCGCGTCTCGTGCTCCTTCATGAGCGTCGCGCACTCGACTTCGTTCAGGTCC
>Ga0335070_10000566_pt1 | contig 41489 bp, 32 predicted proteins | sample Lox_Sample_13_FD_206722 | JGI IMG/M metagenome (GOLD analysis project Ga0335070, IMG submission 206722) | Soil microbial communities from Loxahatchee National Wildlife Refuge, Florida, United States - Lox_Sample_1.3 | ecosystem: Environmental > Terrestrial > Soil > Wetlands | place: USA... | reverse complement strand
GCATCCTCGCCATGCTCCGCGGCGGGGAGCTGTGCGTCTGTCAGCTTATCGCGGTCGTGCGCTCGTCACCGTCCACGGTCTCGGCCCACCTGACCGAGCTGCGGCGGGCGGGGCTCGTCGCGGAACGGAAGGTCGGCAAGTGGGTGCACGTCCGCCTCGCCGAGAGCGGGCAGGCGGGCGACCTGCTGAGGCCCGTGTTCGCCGGCCTGGCCGACGATCCGCAGCTCGCCGCCGACGCCGCGCTGCTCGAGCGCCTGCGCGGCGTGGAGCTGATCGCGCTGACGCGCGCCGGGCGCGATCCGGCGCGGCTCGGCATCGCGGTGTGCTGTCCGCCGGCGCGGGCGCGCGAGGGGGAGTGAGCATGGCCAGGCAGGTGGCGTCGCGGCTCTCGTTCCTGGATCGCTGGCTGACGGTGTGGATCTTCGCCGCGATGGCGGTCGGGGTCGGCCTCGGCTACCTCGTCCCCGGTGTCGTCTGGTTTTGGAACCGGTTCTCGGTCGGCACTACCAACGTCCCGATCGCGGTCGGCCTCATCCTCATGATGTACCCGCCGCTCGCGAAGGTCCGCTACGAGGAGATGGGCGATGTCTTCCGCAACTGGAAGGTTCTCGGCCTCTCGCTCGTGCAGAACTGGGTGATCGGGCCGATCCTCATGTTCGTCCTCGCGATCACCTTCCTCCGGAGTTATCCCGAGTACATGGTCGGTCTGATCATGATCGGCCTCGCCCGCTGCATTGCGATGGTGATCGTCTGGAACGAACTCGCGAAGGGCGACAGCGAGTACTGCGCCGGCCTGGTGGCATTCAACTCGGTGTTCCAGGTGCTGTTCTACTCGCTCTACGCCTGGGTGTTCATCACCAAGTTGCCGCCGCTGTTCGGCCTGTCGGGCGCGATCGTCGAAGTCACGATCGGCCAGATCGCTAGGAGTGTGTTCGTCTACCTGGGCGTTCCCTTCCTCGCGGGTGTGGTGACCCGCCTGGTGCTCGTCCGGGCGAAGGGCAAGGAGTGGTACCACCGCAGCTTCATTCCGAAGATCTCGCCGATCACCCTGGTCGCGCTGCTGTTCACGATCGTGGTGATGTTCTCGCTCAAGGGTGAGCTGATCGTTCGCATCCCGCTCGACGTGCTGCGCATCGCCGTTCCGTTGCTCGTCTATTTCGTGGTGATGTTCCTAGTGAGCTTCTGGATGGGGAAGAAGACAGGCGCTGACTACTCCAAGACGGCAACGCTGTCGTTCACTGCGGCCTCGAACAACTTCGAGCTCGCGATCGCTGTGGCGGTGGCGGTGTTCGGGATCAACTCGGGCGCGGCGTTCGCGGCGGTGATCGGGCCGCTCGTCGAGGTGCCCGCGCTCATCGGCCTGGTCAACGTGGCGCTCCTCTTTCAGCGCCGCCTGTGGGCATCGGCACGGGTCCATGATGCGGACCTGGTGTCGGAGCCGCCGAACATGGGGGGAGTATGACTGACCACTCAGATCGCGACGACAAGAAGACGGTTCTGTTTCTCTGCACCGGCAACTCCTGCCGCTCCCAGATGGCCGAGGCCTTCCTTCGCCACATGGCGGGGGACCGGTTCAACGTGGTGAGCGCGGGCCTCGATCCGGCGGCCGACGTTCACCCTCTGGCGGTGCGGGTCATGGCCGAAAAGGGTCTCGACATTTCGAGCCAGCGCCCGAAGAGCGTCAAGGAGTACCTCGGGTACAAGACGGCTCACGTGGTGATCACCGTGTGCGACCGTGCTGCGCAGCGCTGCCCGACCACCTGGCCTGGCGCACTCGAGCGGCATCACTGGCCGTTCGACGACCCGGCTGCATTCGAGGGCACGGAGCCGGCACGTCTCGCCAAGTTCCGCGAGGTCCGCGACGAGATCGAGCGGAAGATCCGCTCGTGGAGCGACGACGGTCTCCCCTGGCACGGAAGAACGACGAAAGGGGTCAGGACATGGCCAGCGAAGACGTGAGGACAGCGGTTCGGGAGCACTACGCGAGCATCGTGCGCGACGGGGGAGGCTGCTGCGGCTCGACACCGAAGTCCGTCGGCTGTTGCGGCGGAGCTGCGGCGGAGACTGAGCTGAGCAGAATGATCGGCTACAGCGAGCAGGAGCTCGGCGCGGTGCCGGACGGGTCGAACCTCGGCCTCGGGTGCGGCAACCCCCTCGCCCACGCCGCGCTGAAGGAGGGCGATGTGGTCGTCGACCTCGGCTCGGGCGCCGGGTTCGACTGCTTCCTCGCCGCCCGGCGGGTGGGACCGGCGGGGCGCGTGATCGGCGTCGACATGACGCCCGAGATGCTGGACCGCGCGCGCGCCAACGCCGCCGCCGACGGGTACGCGAACGTGGAGTTCCGCCTCGGCGAGATCGAGAACCTCCCGGTGGCCGACGGGGCGGCCGACATGGTGATCTCGAACTGCGTCATCAACCTCTCGACCGACAAGCCGCGCGTCTTCCGCGAGGCGTTGCGCGTGCTGAAGCCCGGAGGGCGCCTGATGGTCTCCGACCTCGCACTCGCGAAGCCGCTCCCGGAGAGCGTGCGGCGCTCCGTCGAGGCGTACGCCGGGTGCATCGCCGGCGCGATGCTGAAGGACGACTACCTCGCCGCCATTCGCGACGCCGGGTTCGCCGAGGTCGAGGTCGCGGCCGAGACCGTGTACCCGATCGGCTCATCGAGTCCAGACGCGAGCGAGGTGGCGGTACTCCAGGCCGACGGGATCCCGCCGGAGGACCTGCGGGCCGCAGCCGAGTCCGTGATCAGCATCAAGGTCTCGGCGCGGAAGCCGTAGGCGGTATGTCTGCGAATGAGGAGTCAAGAGTCGAGAGTTAAGAGTTGAGAGTTGAAGGTCAGAACCAAGCCGGGAACCGCCATCACTCGCATCCAAACTCCTAACCCTTCACTCTGAACTCCTCGACGCCGTTGACATGTCCTCCGAGCCGCCCCGCTCTTCAACTCGCGGCGGTGCGGTATAGTCCGCGCGAGCTTGGGGAGGTCCCGGTGGCGCTCGTGATGCCCAGGCGGGGAAGCGCGGCGATCCCGGAGATCGCGGGGGCGATGCCGCCCACCTCGCGGGAGAGCCTCGACCTCGCCGTCGAGGAGCTCGCCGCCCGCAAGGACGAGTGGGCGCGGATGGATACAGGCGAGAGGCTGGCGCTGCTCGAGCGGATTCACGACGACTGCGTCGGCGTCGTCGAGCGCTGGGTGGCGATGTCGCTCGCGGCGAAGGGAATCGCTCCCGGGACCCCGACCGAGGCGGAGGAGTGGCTGGCCGGGCCGCTGTTCCTGCTGCGCAACCTCCGTCTGCTGCGCCGGTCGCTCGCGGAGATCGTGCGCTTCGGGCGTCCGCGCATCCGCGGGCGCGTCGCGACCCGCCCGGGCGGGCAGGTCGCCGCCCGCGTGTTCCCCGCCGACGTCTGGGACCGCCTCTTCTTCCGGGGATTCGTCGGCGACGTCTGGATGGAGCCGGGCGTGACCGCGGCCGGCCTCGCCTCCACGCAGGCCGTGTCGTACCGGGGCACTCCTCCGCCGGGGAGGGTCGCTCTCGTGCTGGGCGCCGGCAACGTATCCTCGATCGGGCCGATGGACGCGCTCTACAAGCTGTTCGTCGAGAAGCAGGTCGTCGTGCTCAAGATGAACCCGGTCAACGCGTACCTGGGGCCGCTGATCGTCGAGGGGTTCCGCGCGCTCGTCGCCAGGGGTTTCGTCCACATCGTCTACGGCGGCGCGGCCGAAGGCGCGTACCTGTGCGCCCATCCTCAGGTGGACGAGATCCACATCACGGGCTCGGACCGCACCCACGACGCGATCGTGTTCGGGCCGGGCGAGGACGGCGCGCGCCGCAAGGCCGAGCGCAGGCCGCTGCTCGCCAAGAGGGTGACGAGCGAGCTCGGCAACGTGAGCCCAGTGATCGTCGTGCCCGGGCCGTGGAGCGGGCGTGACTTCGACTTCCACGCCGCCAACATCGCGGCCCAGCTCGTCAACAACGCCGGCTTCAACTGCAACGCCGTGCGCGTGATCGTCCAGCACGCCGGGTGGGCCGGCCGCGAGACGCTGCTCGCGGCGCTGCGGGCACGGCTCGCCCGGATCCGGCCACGGCAGGCGTACTACCCGGGGGCGGCCGAGCGCTGCCAGACGTACCTGGCGACGCACCCGGACGCAGAGCGCTTCGGCACGCCGCACGACGGGGAGCTGCCGTGGGTGCTGGCCGCGGGGCTCGACCCCTCGGCCGCGGACGACATCTGCTTCACCCAGGAGGCGTTCTGCGGTGTCGCCTCGGAGACCGCTCTCGAGGCGGCAGATCCTGTCGAGTTCCTCGACCGCGCGGTCGCGTTCGCGAACGACACGCTGTGGGGCACGCTCAACGTCGGGCTGATCGTCCACCCCAGGTCGCTCCGCGACCGCCGCCTCGCCGCGGCCGTCGACCGCGCGATCGGGGGCCTGCGCTTCGGGACCGTCGCGGTCAACCACTGGGCGGCCGCGGGGTACGCGCTCGTCACGACGCCGTGGGGTGCGTACAGCGGCGGCGACATCTACGACGTGAGGTCGGGCATCGGCGAGGTTCACAACACCCTGATGTTCTCGCGGGTGCAGAAGACCGTCATCCGGGGGCCGTTCCGCGCGTGGCCGACGCCGCCGTGGTTCCCGACGTGCCGAACCGCCCACCTCGTGTCCCGCCGCCTGACCGAGTTCGAGGCGCGGCCTTCGCTCCTGAAGGTGCCGGGGCTCATGGCCGCCGCCGTCCGCGGCTGAAGCGAGGCGAGGGACCGTTCACAAGTTCAAACGTTCGGAAGTTCGAAGGTTCCACAACAAGGGCAAACGGACGACGAGGAACGGGGCGATCCGTGTCTTCCTTTTGTCGTTTGCCGTTTCCCCTTTGACCTCCTCTTGAACCTTCGAACCTTCGACCTCTCACCCGGCGGCGCGCATCCGGGGCGGGAGCGGGCGCAGGCCGGCGGCGGGGTCCTTCGGTGGGATCGCGCTCATGGCGTGTTCGGCGATCGCGGTGATCGTCAGGCTCGGGTTCACGCCTAGGTTCGCGGGAACCGCAGCGCCGTCCACGACCCAGAGCCCCTCGTGGCCGAACACGCGGTTGCGCTCGTCCACCACGCCGTCCCCGGGACCGGAGCCCATGCAGGCGCCGCCGAGGATGTGTGCGGTGATCGGGACGTTGAGCAGCACCTCGTTGACCGCGCTCGCCGGGAAGCCGCCGATGTCGTCGGCGACCGCGCGCGCGGCCTCGTTCGCGATCGGGATGTAGCTGGGGATCGACGGCTGGCCGGTGTCCCGCCGGCTCGACAGCTTACGCGTGAACGGCCACCACCAGTGCCGCCGGCGGACGAGGCGGATCGAGTTCTGCACCGTCTGCATCACGAGCAGGATCACCGTCCGCCGCGCCCACCCGAACGGGTTCAGCGACCGCAGGAAGTCGAGCGGATGGCGCAGGCACGTCGCGATCCACGTGGTCGGGCGGCTCACGCCGGTGCCGCCGTCCACCAGCAGCGTCGCGAGGAACCCCATGAAGTCGGAGCCCTTCGAGTAGCGGACGACCTCGAGGTGCGTGTCCTCGGTGGCGTAGAACGAGCTCGCGATCGCGATCCCCTCGGAGTAGTCCACGCGGTCGTCGCGAGCCGTGGCGCCGCAGATCACCTCGCTGTTCGTCCGGACCCACGCCCCGAGCGAGGCCGGGAGGTCGAGGAGCGTTCCGGCCTCACGGCAGCGCAGCAGGAGATCGGTGCTCCCCATCGCTCCCGCAGCCAGCACCACCCCTCTGGCACGCACGGTGCGGCGGCCGCGCCGGATCCACCTGGTCGATCGCCGCGTGTGCACGACGTACCCCCCGTCGCCGTCGGGCTCGATCAGCGTCGCGAGCGTCTCGGGGAGCACCTGTGCCCCCAGCTTCTCGGCGAAGAAGAGGTAGTTCTTGTCGAGGGTGTTCTTCGACCCGTACCGGCACCCCACCATGCACCCGCCGCAGTACGTGCAGGTCGTGCGGCTCGGACCCTCACCAGAGAAGAACGGATCGCCCACCTCTTCGCCGGCTTGTTCGCCGAACAGCACGGCCACGTTGGTTCCGGTGAACGTGTGGGCGCGCCCCGCCGTCTCCGCGAACCGCCGGAGCGACTCATCGCCGGCCCAGAGTCTCGGCGTCGGCGCGACGCCGAGGATGCGGCGGGCCGTCTCGTAGTGCGGCGCGAGGCGCGCCTTCCAGTCCGAGCCGCTCGGCCACCGACCGCGCGCGAACACCTCGTCGGGCGGGAGGAGCAGCGTGTTGGCGTAGACGAGCGAGCCGCCGCCGACCCCGGCGCCGGAGAGCACGAGCACGTCCTTCAGCAGGGTGAGGCGCTGGATCCCGTAGCAGCACAGTGCCGGGAGCCAGAGGTACTTGCGCACGTGCCAGTTCGTCTTGGGGAAATCGCCGGTGTGCCAGCGCTTGCCTGCCTCGATGACGAGGACGGTGTACCCCTTCTCCGCCAGGCGCAGCGCGGACACGCTGCCTCCGAACCCGGAGCCGACCACGACGAAATCGTAGACACCGCCGGCGGGGGCGCGCCCGCTCCGCCGTCGTGTCTCCCCCTTCGTCATGTGACTCCGGCGATTATACCCGGCGCGCCGCGCCGGAGGCTCGAGGTGGGTTTGGTCGCCGAAGGCGGCGCCTCCCGCGCGGCCCTACTCGCCGTGCTCGTGGTGGTGGTCGTGCCCGTGGTCGTGCGCGACGACGTGCTGGTGCGGGTGGGTGTGGACGAGCCGCCCGTGCCGGTGCGAGTGGGCGTGGATCAGGTTCACCGCGAGGAGGAGCTCGGTGTCGGCGAGCACGCGCTGCGGCTCACCGTCCGCGACCACCCGGTGTTCCTCCGAGAGCACGACGACGCGGTCCGCGAGGTGCGGCAGCAGCGTGAGGTCGTGCGTCGCTGTGACGAGCGTCAGCCCACGGGCGTGCAGCGCCTCGAGGATCTCGAGCAGGAGCGACTGGCTGCGCGGATCGAGGCCCGCCGTCGGCTCGTCGAGCAGCAGGACGGAGGGCGAGAGCACCAGGAGCGACGCGAGCGCGACGCGCTTCTTCTCGCCGGCGGAGAGGCCGGCCGGCGCGCGTGACCGCAGCCTGGAGATCTCGAGCAGGGCGAGCGTGTCCTCGATCCGGCGGAGCACCTCCCCCTGCGCCCAACCCGCCTGGAGCGGGCCGAACGCCAGCTCCTCCTCGACGGTCGGGCAGAACAGCTGTGCATCGGAGTTCTGGAACAGGAACCCCACCTCCTGCCGGAACCTGGGGCCGAACGCGGGGGAAGCGAGTGCCTCCTCGGAGAGCGCCGTCCCGAGGTATGCGACGCGCCCGCCGCTCGGAACGAAGAGGGCGTCCAGGATGTGGAGAAGGGTGGACTTGCCGCTGCCGTTGGCACCGACGAGCGCCAGCCGCTCCCCGCGGAGAACGTCGAACGAGAGACCGTCGAGGCACGGCTCGCCGCCGGGGTAGGCGAACCGCACGTCCTCGACCGTGAAGACGGCCTCGCGCGCTCCGCTCACGCGAGCCCCCGATCGAGAGCGAGCAGAGCGGCTCCGGCCGCAGCCGACGCCGCCACCACGATCCAGTCGCCAACGCGCCAGCGGGCGGGCCGCAGCAGGCGGACCTCGCCGCAGAACCCGCGCGAGGCCATCGCGAGCGCCACGTCGTCGGCGAGGACGCGGGTGCGCCTGAACACCGCGCCGACCCCGGCGGCGGCCCACGCCTCCTCGCGGCGCACGCCGATCGCCGCGACGCTGCGCGCGAGGCGGGCGAGGTGCAGCTCGCGCGCGGACTGCAGGAGGACTGCCAGGTAGCGCTCGGTCATCGAGAGGACCATCACGAACGCCTGCGGCACGCCGAACGAGCGCAGCCCCGCGAACAGTTCCTGAGGCGGCGTCGCCGTGGTGAGGAGGACGGCGAGGGCGGCGCACGCCGTGGCGCGCAGGACCATGCGCCCGGCGACGACGATGCCGCTCCCGGTGACCGCCACGGCTGCCGGCAGCCGCCACGGGCCGAGATTGCCGGGCGCGGGACGCCACAGCGTGAGCACAGGATGCCCGCCGGAGACGACGTTGAGCGTGGCCGGCAGCATGAACGCGGCGGAGGCGATCGCAACGATTGCGACCGGAACCAGCCGGCGAGCCGGGACGTGCGCGGCCACCGCGGTGGCGAGGGGGAGAGCCAGACAGGCCGCGAGCGAGGCCGGCTCGCGCAGGAGCGTGGCGACGACGATGAGGCCGACGGCTGCCAGCATCTTGGCCCGCGGGTCGGCGTCGCGAAGCGGTCCGCCGCGCGACGGTTCCGTCTCGACGACGAGGAGAGCGAGGGCGCGCCCGATCGCGCCGAGAGCTCGGCGGACGACGCGGTCGCCCACGGCGGCGCCGAGCGGACGGCCGGTGGGGCGCGCGCCGGGTCGCAGCCACTCAGGCAGACCGGCCACGCCTCTCCCTCCTCGTGACGATCCGGCGAAGCGCGAGGACCGTGCCGCCGACCAACGTCGCGCCGGCGACGGCGGAGACCGCGTACCACACGGCCCGTCCGGCCGAGGATGCGGCCTCGGCCGAACCCGGCCCGTACCCCGGGAGCGGAGCGCGCCAGATCGAGGCGAGGCGCTGGAACCCGGCGGGGAGGTACCCCGCGAGCCTGGAGAGCTCCGCCGCGCTCCACTCGCCCCACGCCGTGCCCCCGCCGAACCGCGCGGCGAGCACCATCCCGAGCGGCGAAGCGAGTGCGAGCACCGTCACGGCGATGCCGAGCCGGCGCAACGGCCGCCCTCCGGAAGGCTGCTGCCGAACATCCGGCAGCGCGGTCTCGGTCCGGGTCAGCCACGCGAGCGCGAGTGCCGTCACCGCCGCCTCGACGAACCCGACGACGAGGAGGTGCGCGGCGGCCATGGCCGGCACGGCCACGCTCAGCCCGAACGGGCAATACAGCGGGCGGCCGTACGCGTCGCGGGCGATGAGCGGCTGGATCCCGAGCAGCACCGCGGCGGCGAGCGCCGCGACGTTCACGCCGACGTACCCGCCGACCGCCGCCGCGGCCCGCCGGCGCCGGGACGCGGCTGCGCTCGCGCCCGCGAGCAGGCGGTACGTCCACCACCCCGAGAACGGCATCAGCACGGCCATCGTCAGGCAGTTGGCCGCGAGGGCGGTGACGCCGCCGTCGCCGAACACGAGCGCCTGCACCGCGAGGGCGAGGGACACCGCCACGACGGCGGCCCACGGGCCCAGCAGCACCGCGACCAGCACCGAGCCGACGGCGTGGCCGCTCGTGCCGCCGGGGAGCGGGACGTTGAACATCATCACGACGAACGTGAACGCGGCGGCGAGCGCAGTCATCGGGAGGTGGCGGGCGCGCAGCGTGCGCTTCAGCCGCGCGGAGGCCCACGACCATACCGGCGCCATCACGCCCCACGCGGGGAGGTAGGTCTGCGGGCCGAGGTAGCCGTCCGGGATGTGCACTAGAGCGTCCTCGCCCCCGGTGCGCGGCCGGCGGCCGAGCCCGTGGTCACGGGAGGAGCGCTCCCGTCGTCGTGGCGACCACGCCGCCGTGCTTGACGCCCCGCGTCGCCACGAGCGCGTCGGCGATCCTCCTCACCTGGCGGCTCCGGCCGCGAATGATGACCACCTCGAGGCAGTTGTGCGGGTCGAGGTGGACGTGGGTGCTGCTGACGATCGCCCGGTGGTGCCGGTGCTGGAGGTCCGCGAGCGTGTCCGCCAGGTGATGCTCGTGGTGGCCGTAGACGATGCTGACGGTCGCGATCACGTCGGCACGGGGGTCGGACCACATCTCCGAGACGAGCTCCTTGCGCACGAGGTCGCGGATCGCCTCGGACCGGGAGGCGTACTCGCGCTCGCCGATGAGCTCGTCGAACCGCCCCAGCAGCTCCCTCTCCATCGAAACCCCGAACCGCTCGAGCTCGGCCATCGGCCCTCCGTGGCACGTCCGGGAGATTCGTAGCACTACCGGCCGAGAAAGGCAAGCGCGGGCGGCCCGCGGTATCCTTGCGGCGACGGGGGAGGGCGGACGATGGGCAAGCTGCTCGTGCGGTGGTTCATCTCGGCGCTCGCGCTGGTCGCGGCGGCGTGGCTGGTGCCCGGGATCCGGGTGGGGGACAAGGCGTGGGTCGCCTATGCGGGGATGGCCGTGATCCTCGGGCTCGTGAACGCGGTCGTCAAGCCGCTCCTCAAGGTGCTCACCTGCCCGCTCATCGTGCTCACGCTCGGCCTGTTCCTCCTCCTGATCAACGCGCTCACGCTCCTGCTGGCGGCGAAGATTGCGCAGGCGGTCGGCCTCGCGTTCCAGGTGGACGGGTTCGTGCCGGCGCTGCTGGGTTCGCTGATCGTCAGCGTCGTCACCTGGATCCTCTCCGTCTTCGTCAAGGAGTGAACGGACCGACGGAAGGCCGGGAGCGCCGCGCGACCGCCCAGGCCAGGAACCCGCGTCGGCGCGTTCCTTGGGCGGGCTACCTGGACCGGGGCGGCTTGACCCGGATCTCGGCGCGGGTCGGCGCCCGGTCGGAGGTGACGTTCACGAGGAGCTGCGCAGGCGCGCTCGAGGGCGAGGTGACCACGGCGCGATACGTCGCGGGCGGCACGCCCCGGAACGTCGCCGCCCCGTCGGCCTCCGTCGTCGAAGTGCGCGTCCACAGCGCGCCGTGCCCGATCCGCTCGAGCATGACCGTGGCGCCCTCGAGCGGCTCGCCGCCCTGATCGAACACGGAGACGGTGACGGCGTTCTCCCGGCCGGCGAGCGCGGCCTGAGCCCGCGCGGACGTCGGCCGCACCGCCGTCCCGGCCGCCTCCGCCGAGACCGAGCCAGCCTGCGCCCTGCCCATGACCATCACCTGCTCGGCGAGCGCGCTCTGCGGCATCGCGAACTCCACCTTGGCCTCCGCGCCCGGCGCGACCGTGACGGTGGTGTCGAGAGGGCGGAAGCCGTCGAGCTCGGTGCGAACCCGGTACTCGCCCGGCGGCAGCTGCGCGAGCACGGCGCGCCCCGCGGCGTCCGAGACCGACGAGCGCGCTGCGCCCTCGGACGCATCGGCGCGCGTGGCCGTGACCGTGACGCCCGCCAGCGCCTCCTTGCCGTCGCTCACGCTGACCGCGAGCCGTCCCGCGGCCTCCGCGGGAGGCGCCGGGGCGAACGCGGCGGGCGCGGCCGGCGGGGCGGGCTCCTCCACGGGAGCGTTCGAGGCGTTCGCGCTGAGGGCGGCGTCGGAGACGTCGGCGCCCTTGACGGTCGACACGGCCTTCTGGCGCACCGACTTCTGCGCGGGCGCCTCGGCTGCGGCCACGAGCAGCGGCGCCGGTTCCTTCGGCTCGGGGGCGGTGACCACGATGTCGTCGATGTGGACGACGCCCGAGAGCGCCATCCACTTCCACACGTCGTCGGGCTGCGCCGGGATGCGGGCGGCCACGATCCCGACGCCGAGAACGAGCAGGACCGAGGCGGCGGCCAGCCAGCCGGGCTGGAGCCCCTCGACGAGTGGAGGCAGCAGCCACCGTCGCTCCGGCTGCAGCGCCCGGCGTTCGAGGCGGATCGAGCCGGGGATCTCGGCCTTGATGCGGTCGGCGAGGCCGGGCGGCGGCTCGGGCGTCGCGCGCGCGGCGAGCAGCCGCGCGATCTCCTTCGGTGTCGGCTTCCTCATGACGCAACCTCCTGGAGCCTGGCGGCGAGCAGGCGGAACGCGTGCTTCAACCGCTTGCGCACGGCCACCTCGCTGATCCCGTCGGCCCTCGCGATCTCGGCGACGGGTGCGTCGGCCCAGTATCTCGCGGCGACGGTGAAGCGGAGCTCCTCGGGGAGTTCCAGCACCGCCCGCCGCAGTCTCTCCTGCACCTGGGCCTCGATCGCCTCGTCGTCCTGGCGCGGGCCGCAGTCGGCCAGCGTCGCCCCCACCTCCTCGTCGAGCGGCACGACCGCGTGCGGGCGGCGGACGTGGTTCAGGAACGCGTTGGTCGCGATCCGGTACAGCCAGGTCCCGAAACGCGACCGGCCGTCGAACGACCCGATCGCGGACCACGCGCGCCGGTACGTCTCCTGCGTCAGGTCGGCGGCGAGGTCTGGGTCGCGGGCGAGGCGGCACAGCAGGGCGTAGACGTGCCGGTACGTTCGCTCGACCAGCGCCTCGGCCGCTGCGCGGTCACCGTCGGCGAGTGCCGCGAACAGCGCTGCTTCGTCGGCCGGCTCCACCTTGCGCGCCTCCTGCCCGCCCACACGCAGACACGGGAGTGCCTGAACGGTGCCCATGCCATTTAGACACAGACGGGGAGCAAAGGGAAACCTGACGGGTGCGGACGAACGGCGACGATCGGAGGGATGCGACGACGCACGACGCTGCGGCACGGTGGCGCGGGAACGGGACGGACAGCGTTCAAGGGGCCGCGGGCGGTGCCGGGCGCGTGCGGCCGAGACGTGGACGCAGCCGCCTGTTCCCGCGTGTCACACCTGGCGGGGAATCCCCTGGCGGGCCACGGGCGACGCGACGGCGGTAGGATCACAACTCGTTTAATGAGAGAAAGATAGGCAGGATGGTACGGAGCTTGCCTTGGAACGTAGCGGAGGCGTCGTGCCGCCAGGGGATCTTCACGGTTCGGCAGCCGCCGCGGGCCCGGTTTCCGAGCGGCGTGCGGTGCCGAGGGTGGCGCCGAAGCAGCAGCTGGCCGCGAAGGTCCTGTCTGCGCAGGCGGTGCGGATCCTCGACATCTCCTCCCGCGGCGCACAGATCGAGCTCGTCAACAGCCTGCAGCCTTCGGGCCGGTGCGACCTCCGGATCCAGTTCAGCCAGGGTGAGTTCGCCGTCCACGCCACGGTCCGCCGCTGTCGTGCGGCCGGGTTCGGGATCGACGAGTTGAACCAGCGCGTCGTGCTGTTCCGCGCCGGCCTCGAGTTCGACGAGGTGGACCCGGAGTCGCTCGCCTGGCTCACGTCCAACGTCCTCTTCCAAGCGGGCGGCTGAGAGCCGCGACCGAACATCACCGTCTGAAGCGAAGGGGAGCGCCGGCCGGAAGCGACCGGCGCTCCCCGGTCTGCTACATCCGGTGGGCGACCACCTCCACCCGGTCCACGACGCCGTCGGGACGGACGTACAGCGTCAGCACCAGCTCCACCCCATCCGGAACGGCGCGGTCCAGCGTGCCCCTCGCGTGCGCCACCGCGGTGCGGACGACACGCTCGGCGTCCGCGCCCGAGAGCGGCCCGGACGAGATCACGCTCGCGACCGAGGCCACCGTGCCGACACGGCGGAGCCTGACCGTGACAGTGGAGACGTCCGGGCAAGCCGGGAACCGCCACCCGCGTGCCGCCTCGCGGAGCCGCGGCCACGCCGCGCGCGCCTCGTCCTTGACGTCCGCCTCCCGGTCGCCCCTGCCGGTGACCGCGACCTGCTCCGCCATCGGCTCGTCGGCCGCGACGCCGCCGGCGACGCCGCCCTCGGAGACGTAGGCGATCCCGGCCTTGGCCGGTGCGGCAGCGTATCGGGCCGCCGCCGACCCGCCGACCGCGAGGTCGGAGACGCCCTGCGGGAGAGGCAACGGCACCGTCACGGTCTCGACCCTGCCGTCCGCCGCGCGCACGACGGTGTCCACGGCGACGAACGACGTGAAGTCCGTGAGCAGGTTGTACGCCAGCCCCAGGCGTGTGATCTCCTTGACGGCGTCGTCCGCGCGGCACAGGCGGTTGAGGTCGGAGAGCGCCGCGATGCGCTGGCGCGCCCACAGGTAGCGGAGCGCCGAGTTGGCCGGCAGCGGCTTCACCGTGTCGAGGTCGACGGCCTGGGCGTACTCGCCGCTCCCGGCGTGGCCGCGGACGGTGACCCGGCCGGCGGGGTGCCCGCGCCACTTGCCGAACACGATCACCGGGCGCTCGGCGAGAACGTCGGGGAGCGCCGGCGGCTCGACGTCGTAGGCGCCGAGGGCGGAGAGGTTCGCGCGGACCCGGGTCAGCACGGGCGACTGCACGTACGCGCGGAACCGCTCGGCCCGCGCGGCGGCCTCGTCGGGCCTCGTGACGACGAACGACTCGCCCATCCCGGCCCGCGCGATCCCCTCGATGAGGAACCGGTTGACCGCGGTCCCGATGCCGAACGCGAAGACGTTCGAGCTGTCGAGATTGGCGCGGATCAGCTCGAAGGCGTCCTTCTCGACGTCGACGTACCCGTCGGTGGCGATCACGACGGTGCGCGAGACTCCCTCCGCGCGCGGCAGCGCGAGGGCCCGCCGCAGGGCGGGGACGAGCTCCGTCCCGCCGCCGCCGTGCTGGTTCTCGATGAGCGAGATGGCGCGCCGCACGTTCTCCGGTGTCGCGGCGACGGAGCTCTCGGACATCACGCTCGAGCCGCCCGAGAACAGCAGGACGTTGAACGAGTCGGTGGGTCGGAGGGCGCCGATCAGGTTGGCGAGGAGCTTCTTCGAGACCTCGATCGGGTACCCGCTCATCGAGCCCGAGACGTCCATGATGAAGAGGTACTCGCGGGGCGGGATCTGGTCGAGCGCGACTCGCTTCGGGGGTTGCGCCATCAGGAGGAAGAAGTTCTCGTCCTTGCCCTCCCACAGCAGGAGGCCGGTCTGCACCGAGGAACCGGCGAGGACGTATCTGAGGACAAAGTCGCGGGTGCCGCCGTGCGACTCGGAGCGGTCGAGCGCCACGGTCGCCACCGCCGGGCCGTCGAACGTGATCGAAGTCCTGTGCGACGGGCACGAAACCCGCTGGATCGGCATCCCCGCCGAGACGGACGCCCTGATGTCGAAGGTGTACGCCGGCGGCTCGCCCTCGTGGGCGTACGGGTTCGCGACCCAGCGGTCCGCGTCGCCTGCGCCCGCCGCCGGCCTGTTGGAGTAGCGCGGTCCGACTGCGGTCGGGTAGACGAACTCGTACTCCCCGTCGGTGGGGACCAGGAGCTCGGTGTACCGCAGCGTGACCCTGACGTCGTCACCGGGGAGGATGTTGGCGACGTTCATCTGGAACACGTTCGGGCGCTGCTGCTCGAGCAGGCTCGCGGTCCTTCCGGTCCGCCGCGCCTGCTCGTACTCGACGCGCGCCTGCTGCCGTTCCCTGATGACCGCCTCGATCGTGCGGGCGCCCACCTTCATCGTCATGCCGTACACCGCGGCGCGCGTCGAGCCCGGGAAGACGTAGATCGCCTCGAGCGTCCGCCTCCCCTCGTTGCGGTAGAGCTGCGTGACCGTGACGTCGGCGATCACGCCGGCGATCCGGACGTCGGCGGCCGTGGACTTGAGCGGCAGACGGTCCACCGCGGGGTCGCCGCCCGGGACGAGGAAGTACGGCGCGAGGGTGCGGTCGGCGCTCTCCGGCTCCTGAGCGCGCGCTGGCCGCGCCGCCAGCAGCAGCGCGGCGGCCGTCACGACCGTTGCGACCAGACGGAATCCCATGTCATCTCTGATGGCGTTCATGCGTCTCTCCCTCCGACCGTGCCGAGCGTTGATGGCCACGACCGTTAGACACGCGCCGGGCGAGAGCCGCAACCGGCGGGTCGCCGCGGCGGGTGCGGTGAGCGCGGTCACAGGCGGCCGGCGACTCGTGACTGAGGTCACGGACGCGCCGCTCGTCCCGGGACGACGATCGGCTGACCGGAGGTGGACGATGGAGAGCACCACGGCTCGCGACGACGGGGCGACGCGCGGGCGGCGGGTTCGAGCGACGCTCGCGGTTTCGGTCGCGGTCGTCTCGACGCTCGCGGCGTTCGTCGCGACGGCGGGCGGCGCCAACGGCCGGAACCGGACGGTGGAGTTCTGCGCCGTCGTCGAGTCGATGCCGGCAGCGGGCGCGGCCGGCACCTGGACGGCGAGCGGGATCGAGCTGCACGTCGGTGCTGCGACCGTCGTGGATCGGACCCAGGCCGAGCCGGCCCGCGGCGTCGCGGTCGTGGTCGCGGGCACGCTGCAGGCGGACGGCTCGGTGCGGGCCACGAGCGTCGCCGCTCGCGCGGCGGGGTGCCCGGCCGTCGCGTCCGGACGACGGCGCGGCCTGCAGCTGGCAGCAGCCGATGCGGCGGATGACTTCGGTCAGGGAACGCTTGCGCTCGACGCGGTCGCCGTCGGTGTGCTCGGCGGCGCCTCCGGGCACGGCTTCGGCGTGGCCGTGGTCACGGAACGGGGCGGTGCGGGCGAGCTGGCGGTGAGCGCGGCTGGGCTGCGGCCGGGCGGCCGCTACGCCGTGATCGTCGACGGCACGCCGGCGGCAGAGGTTCGCGCCTCGGAGAGCGGCACGATCCACCTCGATCTGTCGCCGGAGCGGGGGCGCGGCGGCGGCGCGCCTCTCGTTGCGGCGCTCGCCGGGGCGAGGCACCTCGAGGTGGTGGCCAGCGGCGGAGTCGTGGCTATCGCAGGCGATCTCCGGCGCGTGGCCGCGCCTCGCGCTCCGACGGCGTTTACGCTCGGCGAGTAGGCGCCCGATCGCCGAGAGTCGCGAGGACGACGAGGGAGGACGTGCGCCCGCGCCGTCGTGCCGCCGGCGACGGTGGTCTACTCTCTGCCCTCGTTCCAGCTGCCTTCTACTTCTTCTCGGTCGGAACGCGGAGTATCAGCTCCCGGCCCGCCGGGGAGAGCCACGCGGTCGCGAGCGCGCGGACCTGGTCGGCCTGCGCAGCCGGCACCAGGAGGCGGCGCACGGCGATCGCGCGGTGCAGGCGAACCCGGCCGTCGGCCAGCGTCTCCCCTCCGGTCGCGACGGTGCCGGTGTCGTTGGCCACCTCCGCCTTCGCCGGCAGCGCGGCCACGGACCAACCCTTCGGGAGCGAGAGCACGACGTCGAGCTCCTGACCGCACGCCTCGGGGAACGCGACCGGGGACTCGCGGCCCTTCAACGGCGGCTGTGGGAGCTTGACCTCCGGCGCCGCCGGGATCTCGGGCAGCGTCCAGCGGACGAGACCGAGCGCGTTCCCGGACGGCAGCTTCCCCTCGACGCCGGCTACGACCGTCGCACCGTTGCGGCGCAGCCCGGTGACCCGGACGTTGGCCGCCCTTCCGTCCGGCAGCACGCCGGCGAGGTCCTGCCCGAGCCTCGCGGGGTCACGGACGAGCGCGGCGTGCGGTGTGGCCCCGCCCTCGGCCGCGAACTCAAAGGTCCCCTTTACCGTACCGTCGGCGGCAACCTCCGCGACGACCCGGACGGCCGTCCTCGATCGCGCCGGCCATGCGAGCGATCCCTCTCTCGGGTGCGGCGCCGCGGTTACGAGGTCGGCGATGGCGCCCGGCGCCTCGAGCGGCCACCCCGCACCGGGCTTCACCGGATCGTAGAAGCGGGCACCCTCCCCGTCCCAGGCGACGACCACCAAGGCGCGGTCGAGACCCGCGAGCGCCGGGCATCGAGCCAGGTCCCGACCCGGCGTCGAGGTGCCGACGGCAGGCGACGCCCGGAACCCGGCGGCGCCGAGCGCCTCGGCCTCGAGCTCCGCGAGTTCGAGCGGCGTGGCGACCCCCGAGCGCCACACCTCGGCGGGCGGCCGCGGCGCGAAGTGCTGCTCCGAGGGCGGCACCGGCGCCACCGTCATCCGGTCGGTGACGGCATCGAACACCGCGAGGAGCCCCGCCTCCCGTCCTGGGTTCTTCGCGGCGGCTTCGCGTGCGACCGCGAGAAGACCCTCCGGCGCGCCCGCAGCGCCGATCCGCCGGCCCAGCTCGCGCTCGAGCGCCGCCCTTCCGTCGCACGTGCTGGCGACGAGCACCGGCGGCTCGGGCGGCGCACTCGGCTCGGGCGGGAACGCGGCCACGTCGTCGAGAGCCCAGCGCCACACGTCGCGTCCCGACGCGGTGGCGCGCGTCGGCTCGACCGGCAGCCAGCCGAGCGCCTGCCACCGCAGCGGCGTGCCCGCGGGCACGTCCACCTCGACGACGCGCGAGCGGATCGGGGGCTCGAGCGCGAGCGGCTCGGCGAGCTCCAGCCACGGCGCCGCCGCGGCGGCGCGCGTGACACGCCACGCCTCCTCGATCACCGCGCCGGGCTCGAGCGCGGTGTGAACGATCACCTTGCGGCGCAGCCCGCTCCAGAGGGGGTCGTGCTCCGCGCCGGGCGGCTGGTCGTCCACCACCGCGTTGGCGGGCGCCTGGACGGCCGCCCCCGAGGGCAACACGGTCCGGTTCGAGAGCACCTCGAAGGTATCCACCGCCGGGTCGTACGGGACCTTGCTCTCGCCCCACTTGCGGTTGATCGCGAGGTACGAGTTGACCTGCAACCGCGAGCGGCGCTCGTGGACGACGGCGCCGTCGGCCCGGAGCGTGTACCGGTCGGTCAGCGAGAGGTACTCGGCGTCGGGGCCCGCAGCGGCGGCGAACGCCCTCGGCGGAGTGGACCGCTGCGCCTGGGCGGAGAGCGCCGCGACCGGCGCGAGCGACAGCGCCGCCGCGGAGACGACGAGTGCGCGTGGGGCGAGCGGCATGCGGCGCATCACGCACGCTCCTTTCCGCGCGGCGCGGCCGTCACCAGAACCGGGGTCTCGGAGAGGGTCCGGAACGCCTCGAGGGCGGCGCGCAGCGACGGCCACTCCTCGGGAGCGAAGATCCGCTCCGTGAGCGCGAGCGTCTCGTCGACGGCGAGTCGGCCGCCTTCGAGCCGCCACGACGCCGTGAACCGTCCGCTTCCTGCCAGCTTCACGGGGTCCGGGAGCCCCTTGACACTCCTGCCCGGCGGCAGCGTCATCCGCTCGGTCAACGTGACGAGCTTGGAGCACCCGATCCGCACGGGGTAGCGCCGGTCGGCGGGCTTGGTCGCGAGGGCGACCTCGTCGGCGTGCGACGCCTGCCCGACCGGGTGACGCGCCGCGAGCGGGATCAGCAGCAGCGAGCCGTCGTCGAGCGCGCGGGCGTACCCCGGGATCCGGAACGAGATCTCCATCGCGAACGGCTCGCGCGTGTCGTCGGGGTCGGTCCGAGCGGCCTTGACCACCACGGCGCGCGGGTCCACCGAGGTGAGCATCGCCTCGTCGAGGGCGGGCCAGTCGCTGCGCAGCCGCCCCCGGTACAGCCGCCGGAGCGCGGCGTCGGACTGGCCGTCGGACGTGACCCGCATCGTCCCGGTGAGCGTGCCGTCGGCGGCCAGCGCGGACGCGATGCTCACCGCGAGCGGGTGGCTCTCGGGCGGCGAAACCGGGGTCGTGGTGAGGTCGGCACCCTCCGGGAGGCCCATCAGGACCTGCTGCTGCTGTTCGCGGGAGGACCACATCTCGCGGACGCCCGGGATCCACGTCGGGTCGAGTAGGACCGTGGTCCTGTCCGGCTTGCGCCACACCGTCACGCAGTGGTTGAACTGGTCGGCGGCGATGCGCTCGATGCGCTCGCCGGCCATCGTCATCGCGGGGTACGACTCGAACCCGGCCGCGCGGAGCAGTGCGACCAGGATCCCGGCCTTGTCCTTGCACACGCCGCCGCGGTCGCGCAGCGTCATCGAGGCCGGGTGGAGCGTGTACCCCTCGCCCGTGCCCATGTGGAGCCCGACGTAGCGGATGTTCTCGGCGGCCCAGTGGTTGAGGGCCGCGACCTTGTCCTCGTCGCGCGTGAGCCCGGCGGTGATCTCGTCGGCCATCTTCTTGAGCTCGGGCGTCACCTTGAAGCAGCTCGCGTCCTCCTGGACGTCGTGGAACCACACCGACTTCGCCTTCCAGTCGGCGGCAGTCGTCAGGAGCAGCTTGGGAGCGACGTCCGAGAGCGCGACCATCCCCGGCTCCTTCTCGAGCGGCTTGGACGACCGCATCGTGACCGTCACCACGCGGCGCCCTTCCACCAGGCGATCGGACACCTCGGCCGCGAGGTTGTAGAGCTGGTACTGGAGATTCTTGTCGGTGGGAATGGTGACCCGGTAGATCTGCTCGACCACCGGCCACGACGACCAGAACGGCACGATGTCGTAGAACTGCCCCTTCATCGGCGGGACGAACCGCAACTCATCGGGGCCGGCACCGCCGTCCAGAAGCAGCGCATACGTGAAGCCGACGCGGCGCGTGACGAGCTCGACGGCGTCGCCGGGCTCGAGCCTCCCGACGGGCACGCACTTGTGGCGCGAGTTCCAGTAGATCAGGTTCTCGGGATCCGGGGCGTCCACGACGGACGCCGGGTCCACCTCGCGGACCGCGCCGTCGGCGGCGATCACGCGGCAGCGAAGGACCTGGACGTCCGCCGACATCGGGTCGTACGGCAGCACCTCGACCGCGAGGTCGCGGGCGCCGACCGGCGTGAGCGCCTTCCTGAGCGTGTGCTGCACCGTGCGCGAGAGCCCGGACGCCTCGACGTCGACGTCTCTCCGGTCGAACACCACGACGGCGTCCGCGCCCGGGAAGGCGGCCGCGCCTCCCGCGCGCTCGCACGCGGTCCGGAGCTCCCGGACGGTCGAGTCCCAGCTCTGGGCCCGCGTGACCGCGGCCGGAACGGCGGCCGCCGAAACGACGAGTGCTGCAACTATCCGAGGAACACGCCGCATGAGCGCCTCCGCCGCAATGATACGTCGTCGCGGGCGAGCACCTCGCGAACGGGGGATCCGGTCGACCGCACCCGGACGAGGGTCACTCGGAGTGCACGTCCACGGCGAGCGGCGGGCTCTCGAGGACCTCGCGGACCTTACGCGCGAGCGTGTCGATCCCGTACGGCTTCGCCAGGAAGAAGACGCCCTCCTTCTTGATGAAGCCGATGTGGACGGAGTCCTCGGTGTAACCCGACGAGAACAGGAACTTCAGCTCCGGCACGAGCGCGCGGGCGGCGGAGCACAGCTCCATCCCTCCCATGCGCGGCATCACGACGTCGGTGAGCACGAGGTCGGCCGGGAGACCTTTCTGGAGCATCGCGAGGGCGTCGACGCCGTCGGCGGCCTCGCGCACCTGGTATCCGAGGCCCGCGAGAGCCTCCACCAGGATCTGGCGAACCTCGGGTTCGTCCTCGACGACGAGGATGACCTCGCTGCCGCCGCCGGGCATCGCCTCGGCGGGCTGCGCAGAGGGCTCCCCGGCGATCGACGGGATCGGAAGGTAGACGTTGAACCTGGACCCAGAGCCCGGCTCGCTGTCCGCGTAGACGAACCCTCCGTGCTGCTTGACGATCCCGTAGACGGTGGAGAGGCCGAGGCCGGTGCCCTTCCCGGTGTCCTTTGTTGTGAAGAACGGCTCGAAGATTCTCGCCATGTCCCGCGGGTCGATCCCTTGACCGGTGTCGGCAACCGACAGGCAGACGTAGAGACCCAAGCGCGCTCCCAGGTGCGACGCGGCGAACGCCTCGTCCATCATGATGCAGCTCGTCGCCACGGTGATCGTGCCGCCGGTCGGCATCGCGTCCCGCGCGTTGACGCACAGGTTCATCAGGATCTGCGTTAGCTGGCCGCGGTCTGCGCGGATCGTCTCGAGGTCCTCGGACGGCCGGAACTCGATCCGGATGTTCTCCGGGATCAGGTGGCGCAGCATCGGGAGCGCATCGCTCACGAAGGCGTTCAGGTCCAGGTTCACCGGCTCGAGGACCTGGCGGCGCGCGAACGCCAGCAGCCCCTTGGTGAAATCGGCGGCCCGAAGCGCCGCGCGGTGGATCGTCGCCAGTTCGTGCTGCGCGTGGTCGTCGGCGTCCAACCGGCGCTGCAGCAGCTCGGTCGAACCGAGAACGGCGGTGAGCAGGTTGTTGAAGTCGTGGGCGATGCCGCCCGCGAGCCTCCCAACGGCCTCGATCTTCTGCGCCTGTCGGAGCTGGTCCTCCAGCCGCTTCCGCTCGGTGAGGTCGGTCATCGCGCCGACCATCCGGACGGCGCGGCCGTTCCGGTCGCGGATGATCAGCCCCCGGTCGAGCAGTACCGCCCACTCGCCATCCTTCCGTCGGAGGCGGTACTCGCTCGTGAACACCTCCCGGCCGGCGAGCGCCACGTCGACCTCGGCCCCGACGCGCTCGGCGTCGTCGGGGTGGAGGCGCGCGGTCCATTCCTCGGGCGTGGCGCCCATCTCGGCAGGGGTGTAGCCGAGGGCCTTGCGGACGTTCGGGTTCCAGACGACCGCCCCGGCGACGATGTCCCAGTCGTACATGATCTCCTGGGTCGCCTGGAGCGCGAGCCTGTAGCGCTCCTCGCTCTCGCGAAGCGCCTCTTCGGCCGCCCTCCTCTCGCTGATGTCGGCGATCAACCCCTCGAGCGCCAGGAGCTCGCCGTTCGCGGAGAACACGCCCCGCCCGCGCTCCCAGACCCACTTCACGCCGCCGCTCGCGGTCCGCAGGCGGTACGCGACCTCGTACGCCCTGTGTTCGACGATGGCATCGTCCACGGCCCTGTTCACGGCGTCCAGGTCGGCCGGATCGCACAGCCCGACCTCGAGGTTTCCGACGAGCTCGGCCGGGTGATAGCCGGTGAGGTCGAAGCAACCGTCGCTCACGAACTCGAACGTCCAGTTGCGGTCGACGGCGCACCGGTACGCCATCCCGGGCAGGTTCCCCATGAGCGTGAACAGCTTCCGCTGGCTCTCCCTGAGCTCCTGCTCCGCCTGCTTGCGCTCGATCGCCTGCGCCGCCTGGTTCGAGACGTAGCTCAGGATCTGCAGGTCCGCGTCGCTGTACCGCACGTTGCCGGTGTAGCTCTGGACGGCGAGGACGCCTATCGTCCTCTCCCGGACGATGAGGGGCACGCCGAGCCAGTCCAACGACGGCGCGCCGAGCGACCGCAGCTCGCCCATCCGCTCGAGCTCCGCGATGCGGTCGTCCGTGGCCAGGAGCGGCTCGCCGGTCCGCAGGACGTACCCGGTCATGCCGCGCCCCGGCTTGAACGGCTCCGGGCGCTCGTCCTGCTCGTCGACGAAGTAGGGGAAGGAGAGCAGGTCGGTCTCCAGGTCGTGGAGAGCGATGTAGAAGTTGGTCGCCGGCATGAGCCGGCCGACGGCCCGGTGGAGCCGAGCGAACAGCTCGTCGAGGTTCTCGGCGGTCTGCGCCGCCTCCGAGATCTCGTAGATCGCGGCCTGCGTCTCCTGGCTGCGCCTCCTCTCGGTGATGTCCGAGAGCGCCAGCACGACCGCCGGCCGGCCCTCGTGCGTGATCGAGGCGGCCGAGACGTCCACCCAGCACTCGGTGCCGTCGCCCCGGGCGATCCGGAGCTCGTACCGCTCGGGGGCGCCCGCGTCCTCGGCCGGCCTGCTCCGCGCCCTGCCCTGGACGATCGGCACGTAGTCCGGGTGGACGAACCGCCACGGCGAGACGCCGAGCAGCCGCTCGGGCGCCTCGCGGTGGATCTCCGCCGCCGCCCGGTTCGCGTACGCGATCCGCTCGTCCTGGACGATCATGATGGCGAACGGGACGTTCTCCGCGAGGGCGCGGAAGCGGGTCTCGCTCTCGCGAAGGGCGTCCTCCACGCGCTTCCTCTCCGCCAGCTCCTCGCGCAGGGCCCGCGTCCTGCTCTCGATCCGGCGGGCGAGCGTCCTCGACCACGCGACGACGGCCACCAGGAGCAGCAGGAGCGGCGCCACGAACAGCGCGCCGTGCCGGAAGATCCAGATCAGCGTCGTGCGCTGCGGCCGGAGGAGCGCGAACCACTTGCGGTCCAACGTCGCGTACTCGCCCGACGCCTTCACGGACGCGAGCCCCCGGTCGAACGCTGCTGCCAGCTGCGCGTCGCCGCGCCGGACGGCGAAACAGTAGGGGCGGAGCGTCACCGGCACCGGAAGGGCGACGACGTTCCCGAGCTTCAGCTTGCCGATGACGAGGGTGCCCTCCAAGCGCGAGGCGACCGCGTAGTCCGCCTCGCCGCCGGCCAGGCGCCGGAGGGTGTCGGACGCCGAGCCGGCTTGGATCAGCTTGAACGGCGCCGCGCGGCCGCCCAGCCACTCCTCGACCTGGCTGCCGCCGTTGACCAGCACCGCCTTTCCCCGAAGGTCGCGGATGCCGGAGACCTCAGCCGCGCCGGTGCGCCCGAACACCGCGAACTCGACGCCGACGATGGGCTGCGAGAACGCCAGGGTGCGGTCCAGCGCCTCGAAGTGGAAGACGCCGGCCAGCGCCTGCACGCGGCCGTCCTCCAGCGCGCTGAACAGGTCGCGGCCGTGGCCGGGCTGGAATTCCACCCGGAAACCCGCCGCCGCCGCAACGGCCCGCGCGAGATCCACGTCGAAACCCGCCGGAGAACCCGACTCGTCGACGTACTCGTACGGTGGGAAGTCGCGGTCGACGCCAACGACGACCGGAACGCTGGGGGAGCCGGCGACGCCGGCCGCCGCGCCGGCGAAGCAGAGGAGATAGGCGCAGCATCTCAGGCGGATCGCGCCGCCGGGCGAGCCGTCTCTCATTCCGTCGTCCAACGTAGCACAGGCCGCAGCGGGGTGCACGCGTGCCGGAGACGGTCGCGCTATCATACGTGCACGGAGAGGTTCGGGATGGCCCACGAACTGCTCGTCATCGGTACAGAGACGCGCGTGGTCAAGCAGATGGCGCCGGTGCTCCGGCGCGTGGGCTGCAACGTGCACCGCATCCCGCGGGCCGACCACGCCGCGACGCTCCTCCTCGGGACGCGGTTCGACCTGATCCTCGCCCGGTACCCCGTGGAAGGCGTCAGCCTCGAGGAGTTCGTCTCCACGGTGCGCGCCGAGGGGTCGCCGTGCCGCGACTCGGGGCTCCTGATGATGGTCGCGGCCGACGAGGTCGGCGAGGTCGCGCACTTCCTCAAGCGGGGCGTGAACCGGATCGTGGCGGACGACTCCCCGTGCGACCGCATGCTGGACGCGATCGCCGACCTCCTCGGCGTCGCACCGCGGCGGAGCCTGCGGGCGGTGGTCCAGCTCGAGCTCTGGCTGAAGAACGAGGGACGTCGGCTGCTCACGGTCACGGAGAACCTCTCCGCCACCGGGATGCTCGTCCGCGGCGGCACCGAGTTCCCGGTGGGATCGCTCCTCGGGTTCGAGCTGATGCTGCCGGGCCAGCAGCCGCTCGCGGGGTCGGTCGTCGTCGCGCGCCACACCGACCGGCTCCGGGAGCACATCGACGGCTTCGGCGGCCGGATCATCTCGTTCTCCGGCGACGGCCAGGACCGGCTGCGTTCGCTGCTCGCCGCCGGATAGCCGTTCCGAGCTCTCACCTCGCGTCCCGCGGGCCTTCGGACCGCCGGAAATTCAAACCGCGTCTCTGCTACGCTTGCCGTGGAAGCGACCTCATGGAGAACCGGCCGGATCCTTCGTCGAGCCCGCCGCCCGCGAGGCGGATCTACTGCAATCGAACGCTCAACATGCGGGCGATCCGGGCGATCGGCTACGACATGGACTACACGCTCGTCCACTACAGGATGGAGCCCTGGGAGCGGAGGGCGTTCGACTACCTCAAGGCGAGGCTGGGGGCCCAGGGGATCCCCACGAGCGGGCTCGAGTTCGACCCCGACCTCGTGACGCGCGGCCTGATAATCGACACCGAGCTCGGCAACCTGGTCAAGGCGAATCGGTTCGGATACGTGACCCGCGCGTTCCACGGCACGACCCCGGTCGAGTTCGAACACCAGCGGGCGACCTACGGCCGGACGCTCGTCTCGCTCTCCGAGCCGCGCTACGTGTTCCTGAACACGCTGTTCTCGCTCTCCGAGGCGTGCATGTACGCCCAGCTCGTGGACAGCCTCGACCGGCAGGGGGTGCCCGGCGTGCTGGGGTACGCCGACCTCTACGGGCGCGTCCGGAAGGAGATGGACGAGGCGCACCTCGAGGGCGAGCTCAAGGCCGACATCGCGGCCGCGCCGGACGCCTACATCGAGCGCGACCCCGACCTCGCTCTCGCCCTGCTCGACCAGCGCGAGGCGGGGAAGCGTCTGATGGTGATCACGAACTCCGACTGGGAGTACACGGACCGGATGATGAGCCACGCGCTCGGCCCGCACCCGCCGGGCGGCGCGGCGTGGCGCGACCTGTTCGATCTCGTGATCGTCTCGGCCCGGAAGCCGGACTTCTTCACCCAGAGGATGCCGACGTTCGAGGTGGTCAGCCCGGACGGGTTGTTGAGGCCGTGCCCCGGGGGGATCCGCGCGCCGGGCGTGTACGTCGGAGGCGACGCCCGCCAGCTCGAGGAACACCTCGGGGTGGCGGCGGAGGAGATCCTGTACGTCGGGGACCACATCTTCGTGGACGTGCACGTGTCGAAGGCGGTCATGCGCTGGCGGACGGCGCTCATCCTGCGCGAGCTGGAACCGGAGTTGGCGGCGCTCGGCGAGTTCCGGGCCCAGGAGCACGAGCTTGCCGGTCTGATGGACGAGAAGGCGGGCCTCGAGTTCGCGCTCTCGCAGGCGAGGCTCCAGCTCCAGAGGCTGCAGAACGCGTACGGCCCGCGGCCGGCGACGGCCCCCCAGGCGCTGCGCGAGGGCACCGTCTCGTTGCGGGCCAGGCTCGCGGCGCTCGACGACCGGATCGCTCCGCTCGCGAGGCACGCCGGCGAGCTCTCGAACCGGAACTGGGGGCTGCTGATGCGGGCCGGCAACGACAAGAGCCACCTCGCGCGGCAGGTCGAGCGCTACGCCGACATCTACACGTCGCGGGTCAGCAACTTCCTGTTCGAGACCCCGTTCGTCTACCTGCGGGCGCCGCGCGGGAGCCTGCCGCACGACGACGCCCGCGTGCTCTCGTAGCGCCGGGGTGCAGGAGGGAAGCCAGACGGCGGGCGGCGTGTTGGTTGCCTGTGACGGGGCGTTCTCGGCGCCGGTTCCGTGCCGCGGCCGCCTGAAAGCGACGAGGGGCAGGGGCGGGTGACACGATGAGCGTGCTGTTCTCCACTCTGAGGCTGCGCGAGGTCACGTTCAGGAACCGCGTCTTCGTGTCGCCGATGTGCCAGTACTCGTGCGAGCAGGGGATGCCCAACGACTGGCACTTCGTCCACCTCGGGTCGCGCGCGGTAGGCGGAGCCGCGCTCGTGTTCACCGAGGCCACTTCCGTCTCGGCCGAGGGGCGGATCTCCCCCGCGGATGCCGGGATCTGGTCCGACACTCACGTCGCGGGGTGGGCCCGCGTCACGACGTTCGTGGCCGAGCGCGGCGCGGTGCCGGGGATCCAGCTCGCCCACGCCGGCCGCAAGGCATCGACCGGGGTGCCCTGGGAGGGCGGTGGAGGGCTGGCGCCTGACGCCGGAGGGTGGCAGCCCCTCGCGCCGAGCGCCGTCCGGTTCGACGACGGCTCGCCGGAACCGAGGGAGCTGACCGGCGCCGAAATCGGCGACGCGGTGTCGGGGTTCGCGGCAGCCGCACGGCGCGCCCTCGCCGCGGGGTTCAGGGTCGTCGAACTGCACATGGCGCACGGATACCTGTGTCACCAGTTCCTCTCTCCGCTCTCGAACCGACGCACCGACCGCTACGGCGGAAGCCTCGAGAACAGGATGAGGTTCCCGCTCGAGGTGGCGGGTGCCGTGCGGGCCGCGTGGCCGGCCGAGCTGCCGCTGTTCGTGCGGGTGTCGGCGACAGACTGGGCCGAGGGCGGGTGGACCGTCGAGGAGTCGGTGGAGTTCGCGCGGCGCCTCAAGGGCGCGGGTGTCGACCTGGTGGACTGCTCGAGCGGCGGGCTGGTCCCTCACGCTCGGGTGCCGGTCGGGCCCGGCTACCAGACACCGTTCGCCGCCCGCATCCGGGCCGAGGCGGGGATCCCGACGGGCGCGGTCGGGATGATCACCGAGCCGGCGCAGGCCGAGCAGATCGTGGCCACCGGGCAGGCGGATGCCGTGCTGCTCGCGCGCCAGCTCCTCCGCGAGCCGTACTGGCCGCTGCGGGCGGCGCGCGAGCTCGGCGCCGACGGCGCCTGGCCATCCCAGTACCTTCGGGCGAAACCGCGATGAGGCCGCAGGCGGCGGGTGCGCTCGAAGGGGCCGGAGTGGAGCGTCGTGGCGGTCCGTCCGCGGCGAGCGGGCGCGCCGCGTCGGGCGGGCCGGGAGGCGGCCGGTGCTGAAGCGCCAGCGCAGCGGCTCGGTCGTGTGCCCGTCGTGCGGGCGGCTCGTCGGCGTCAACGACGAGAAGTGCCTCAGCTGCGGGCGGCGCAACCCGGGGATGTGGGGGTTCGCGGGGGCGTTCCGGCGATTGGGACAGGACTTCGGGTTCGCCGCCGCGATGACCGGCGGGTGCCTGGTGCTCTACCTCGTGTCGCTCGTGCTCGACCCGTCGCACATCTTCAGCGGCGGAATCACCTCGCTCCTCTCGCCGACGACCCGGAGCCTGTTCGTCCTGGGGGCGAGCGGCGCGATCCCGGTGTTCGGACTGGGACGGTGGTGGACGGTCCTCTCGGCGTCGTGGCTGCACGGCGGCCCCCTCCACATCCTGTTCAACGTCCTCTGGATCCGGCAGCTCGCGCCGGAGACGGCGCAGGCGTACGGCCCGGCGCGGATGGTGATCATCTACACCGCGGCCGGGGCGACCGGCTTCCTGCTGAGCTCGCTCGTCGGGCGCTACCTCGGGTTCCTGCCGAGGTTCCTTGGAGGGGCGGGGTTCACCGTGGGCGCGTCGGCCCCGATCTTCGGCCTGCTCGGCGCGATCGTGCATTACGGGCGCCGTCGGGGGTCGAGCGCGGTCGGGAAGGAGGCGCTCGGGTACGCCGTGGTGCTCGGCCTGTTCGGCTTCGTGATGCCCGGGATCGACAACTGGGCGCACCTCGGTGGCTTCGCCGGCGGGTACGGCATCGCGCGCTGGCTTGACCCGTGGCGCGACGAGAGGGTGGACCACGTCGTGGTCGCGTTCGCGTGCCTCGCGGCCACGGCCCTGGCGGTGGCCGCGTCGGTCCTCACTGGACTGCCGGCGCTCGGGGCGAATTGAAAGGCGCACCACGGTGACCTACCATTCGCACCCTGGGGTGAGCGCTTGACCGACTTCATCACCGGCGTCCGCTGCCCGGCCGCGCTGGCGGCCGTGGCCCTATCCGCCGTTCTCGCGGCGTGCTCGGTGAGGACCATGGCCGTGAACGCCCTCGGGAACGAGCTCGCCGAGGCGGGGTCGAGCTGGGCGCGCGACGACGATCCGGAGCTCGTGAGGGATGCGACTCCGTTCGCGCTCAAGACGATCGAGAGCCTCCTCGAGCAGTCGCCGAGGCACCGGGGGCTGCTCCTCGCCGCAGCGAGCGGGTTCACCGAGTACTCCTACGCGTTCGTTCAGTGCGAGGCGGACTACGTCGAGACGCGCGACCTCGCGGCCGCGACCGCGATGCGTGCGAGGGCCGGGAAGCTCTACCGGCGCGCTCTCGAGTACGGCCTGCGCGGCCTCGAGGTGGGGCACCCCGGGCTCCGCGAGTCGCTGCGCCGCGACCCGGACCGGGCGGTCCTGGCGATGCGGTCGAAGGGCGAGGTGCCGCTCCTGTACTGGACGGCGACGGCGTGGGGCGCCGCGATCGCGGTGGCGAAGGAAGACCCGGAGCTGGCCGCAGGCCTGCCGGCGACCGAGGCGCTCGTCCGGCGGGCGCTCGCGCTCGACGAGGGCTTCGGCGCCGGAGCGCTCTACGACTTCCAGATCGCGTACGACGGCGGCCGCCCCGCCTCGTCGGGCGGCTCCGTCGAGCGGGCCCGCGCCGACCTCACCAGCTCGCTCGCGCTCGCGGCGGGGAGGCGGGCCGCCCCGCTCGTGACGTTCGCGGAGACGGTTTCGGTGGCGTCCCAGGATCGCGGCGAGTTCAAGCGACTGCTCGCCGAGGCGCTGGCGGTCGACGTCGAACGGGCGCCCGAGTTCCGGCTCGCCAACCTGGTGGCGCAGCGGCGCGCGCGGTGGCTGTTGGCCCGCGCCGATGAGCTGTTCATCGAGTGAGCTGAAAGGGGAGATCGTCATGCCGCGTCGGGTGTCGTTCCGGGTTCTTCCGCTCGTCCTCGCCGCCGGGCTTCTGGCCGCCGCGGCGAGCGCGGCGGAGCCGGGCGTCGTGATCAAGCTGGCGACGTTGCTTCCCCAGGGCTCGGCGTGGCACACGGCTCTCCTAGAGATGGGGGAGCGATGGCGGCAGGCGTCGGCCGGCCGGGTGACGCTGCGGATCTACCCGGGCGGCGTCGCCGGGGACGACGGCGACGTCGTGCGCAAGATGCGGCTGAAGACGCTCGACGCCGGCCTGCTGACCGCCGCGGGTTTCGGCGACATCGACCGCTCGATCTTCGCGCTCGAGCTGCCGATGGGGTTCGACTCCTACGACGAGCTGGACTTCGTCCTCTCGAAGATGGAGCCGATGCTCGAGAGCGTTTACGCGGAGAAGGGGTTCGTCGTGCTCGGCTGGGCGGACGCCGGCTGGGTGCGGTTCTTCAGCAAGTCGCCGGTGCGGACGCCCGACGACCTCAAGGCGCTCAAGCTGTTCACGTGGGCCGGCGACGATCCCGCCGTCCAGCTGTGGAGGTCCGCCGGCTTCAACCCCGTGCCGCTGCCCTCCACCGAGATCTCGACGGCGCTCCAGACCGGCCTCGTCTCGGCGCTCCCCACCACCCCGCAGGCCGCCTTGCTGCTGCAGTGGTACAACAACGCGAAGTACATGGCCGACGTGAAGTGGGCCGTCCTCCTCGGCGGTCTGGTGGTGACGAAATCCGCGTGGGACGAGGTGCCCGCCGACGCGCGGCAGGCGCTTCGCGACGCCGCGCGCGAGACGGCGCGCAAGCTCGGGTCGCTGACGCGCGAAGCCGAGAGCAGCAACATCGACGCCATGGTGAAGCACGGGCTCACGGTCGTGCCGGTCACCGGCCCGGCACTCGAGGCGTGGCACCGCGCCGCCGAGTCGGCCTACCCGAGGCTGCGCGGCGGCTTCGTCCCGGCGGAGGCGTTCGACGAGGCGTTGAAGTTCCGCGACGAGTACCGCAAGGGCCGACAGGGGAAGGCGTCGCGTTGAGGGTGGCGCGCCTCGCGGACCGAGCCGAGCGAGGGGCCCTGGTCGCGGCGTTCCTGGCGGCGATCGCGCTCCCGCTCTCGGACGCCGTCGGCAGGCGACTGGGCGGGCTGCAGGTGCCCGGCTCCGCTTCGATCGTCCAGCTCCTCACGCTGTGGCTCGCGTTCCTCGGCGGGCTCCTCGCGGTTCGCGAGAACGGGCACCTCACGCTCTCGACCGTGGAACTGTTCCCGGAGGGGAGCCGGCGCCGCCGCATCGCGCGGGTGTGGGCGTACTCGCTCGCGGCCGCCGTTACCGCGGTACTGGCGTACGGCAGCTACGCGGTCGTGATGGCGGACCGCCAGGAGGGTCAGCTCCTTCCGATGGGCCTCCCCGTGTGGGTCGGCGAATGCATCATGCCGCTCGCCCTGGCCCTCATGTCGCTGAGGTTCGTGCTGCGGGCGTCGAGCCGCACGCGGGGGCGAGGAGCCGCGCTCGCGGCCGTGGCCGCGGTTTTCGGCCTCGCGTTCCTACCGCGGCCGACCGGTCCGGCGCTGTGGCTCCTCGCGGGAGCGATCGTGGTCGCGGTCCTCGTGGGAGCGCCCGTGTTCGTGGGGATGGCGGGCGGGGCGCTGCTGCTGTTCTTCTCGGAAGGGACGCCGGTCTCGGCGGTGCCGGCCGAGATCTACCGGCTGATCGGCTCGCCGACCCTCCCCGCGATCCCGCTCCTGACGGCATGCGGGTACGTGCTCGCGGAGTCGCGCGCCGCGAACCGCCTCGTCAGGTTCTTCCGGGCACTCTCGGGGTGGATGACGGGCGGGACCGCCGTGCTCGTCGCGCTGGTGTGCGCGGTGTTCACCACCTTCACGGGGGGGTCGGGGATCACGATCATCGCCCTCGGAGGACTGGTGTACCCGATCCTCCGTGAGGAGGGGTACCCCGAGGCGTTCTCGCTCGGTCTGGTGACGGCCGCCGGCAGCCTGGGCCTGCTCTTCCCGCCGTCGCTGCCGGTCATCCTGTACAGCGTGGTCGCCAACGTCCCCGCCGATCAGCTCTACCTGGCGGGGTTGGTGCCGGGCCTCGTGCTCGTCGTCCTGGTCGCGGCGTACGGCGTGTGGGCCGGTCGGCGGGCGCGCGCCGCCACGACGCCGTTCTCGCTTCGCGAGGTCGCGGCCTCCGCCTGGGAGGCGAAGTGGGAGCTGCTGCTCCCGGTACTCGTCGTCGGCCTGTTCGCGAGCGGCCTCGCCTCGCTCGTCGAGGCGTCCGCGGCGGCCGCCGCGTTCGCGATCGTCGTGCAGTGCGCCGTCACGCGCGACATCCATCCCGTCCGCGACCTGCCGCGGGTGCTCCTCAAGGCCGGGGTCCTGATGGGAGGCGTGCTGACGCTGCTGGCGAGCGCGATGGGGCTCACCTCGTACCTGGTGGACGCCCAGCTGCCGGGGAAGCTGTTGACGTACGTCCAGGCGCACGTCCACTCACAGCTCCTGTTCCTCCTCGTGCTCAACCTCCTGCTGCTCGTTCTGGGGAGCGTCCTCGAGATCTACTCGGCGATCGTGATCCTCGCTCCGCTCGTCGTGCCGCTCGGGCTCGCGTTCCACGTGCATCCCGTGCATCTCGGCGTGATCTTCCTCGCCAACCTCGAGCTCGGCTTCCTGTTCCCGCCGGTTGGGCTGAACCTGTTCCTGTCGTCGTCGAGGTTCGGCAAGGGGATGCCTTTCCTCTACCGCTCGATCGTCCCGTTCCTCGTGATCAGCGCCGCCGGGGTGCTGCTCATCACGTATCTCCCGACGCTTTCGCTGGGTGTGCTGAAGCTGCTCGGGAAGTAGAACGGAGCCGGCGTGCGGCTCCCCGGGTGCGCCGTGCCGCCGGGGATGCGGGCCTCTCCTCCTCCTAGTCGGCCTTGAATACCGCCACCTCCTGGAGCGGCCGTCGCTCGCGTCGGCCGGGGCGCTCGAGGGGACGGCCGACCGGGACGAGCGCGACCGGCCGCCACCCCGGCGGCAGGTCGAGAGCGGCCGCGGCGGTGCGTTCGTCGAACGCCCCGACCCAGCAGCTGCCGAGCCCGATGTCCGAGGCCGCGAGGAGGATGTTCTGCGTCGCCGCGGCCGTGTCCTGCAGGACGTACAACGAGCGGCCGCGCTCCCCGTACCGCCGCTCCGACTCGTGCGGCACCGCGCACACCGCGATCACGAGCGGGGCGTCGGCGACGAACTCCTGGCCGGCGGCGCGGGCGAGCTCCCGCCGGATGCGGGACGAGGTGACGGCGATGAACCGCCACGGCTGGCAGTTCCCCGCGGACGGAGCCCAGCGCGCGGACTCGAGCAGGCGGCGGGTGTCGGCCTCCGTGAGGGGGTCCGACGCGAACGCGCGGCACGAGAACCGTTCGAGGATGCCCATGGCGGCCTCCGGTGGGGATCGAACCCCGGACCGATTGTGGGACGGCCGCCGGTACCCGGCAAGAGGGCCGCCGACGGCTGTGCGCCTGGTAAGCTTCGGGACGCCGGACCCCCCGCACGGCGGAAGGAAGGGAACGTACGATGTTCGACTTCTCGGATCGGGTCGCGATCGTGACCGGCGCCGCCGGCAACCTCGGGCAGACCGTCGCGCGGGCTTTCCAGGCGGCAGGGGCTCGCACCGCGCTGGCGGACCGCGACGGCGCGCGCCTGCAGCAGCTGTACCCGGAGCTGCGAGGGTCGCGCGGCCACCTCCTGGCGGAAGGGATCGACCTGACATCCGACGGCGCCCTCGACGGCGTCGTCGCCCAGACGGTGGAGCTATTCGGGCGGGTGGACATCCTCGTCAACACGGTGGGGGGGTTCCGCGCCGGCGCGCCGGTCCATGAGACGCCGATGGAGACGTGGGACCACCTGCTCGGCCTCAACCTGAGGACCAGCCTGGTGACCGCGAGGGCGGTCGTCCCCGCGATGCTCCGCCGCCGGTACGGGAAGATCGTCATGGTCGGCGCCCGTGCCGCGGAGGCCGGCGCGGCCAACATGGCGGCGTACTCGGCGAGCAAGGCCGCGGTGCTCCGGCTCGTGGAGAGCCTCGCGGCGGAGCTCAAGGGCTCCGGCATCAACGTCAACTGCGTGCTGCCGGGCACTCTCGACACCGAGCAGAACCGGCGCGACCAGCCGGGTGCCGACCACTCCCGGTGGGTGCCGCCCGAGGCCGTGAGCGACGTGATCCTGTTTCTCGCGTCCGACGCCGCACGCGGGGTCAACGGCGCTGCGGTGCCCGTGCTCGGCCTGAGCTGACCGCGGCTGCGCGGCGCTGCGAGGCGGCGGCGCTGGGGTATCATCACCGGCGCCCTCGCGCTGCTGGCGCCGTCGGGGGCCCGAAGGGGGTTGCGAATGGTCGAGTCTCGCAGGACCGGGGTGGTGCTCGCGTGCGCTGCGGTGGTCGTCGCCGTCGTCGCGGGAGTGGGTCTCGCGGCGGCGCAGAGCGGCCAGCAGGAGAAGGCGGGGACGGTGGACGAGAAAGTCATCACGACGAAGTCGGGGCTGAAGTACGTGGACGTCAAGGTCGGAGACGGCGCCGAAGCGAAGGTCGGGGAGACCGTGACCGTCAACTACACGGGTCGCTTCGAGGACGGAAAGGTCTTCGACTCGAGCGTCGGCGAGCGGCCGTTCGTGTTCCCGCTCGGCGCGGGACGGGTGATCAAGGGGTGGGACGAGGGCGTCGCCGGGATGAAGGTGGGCGGCAAGCGCAAGCTCATCATCCCCGGGAAGCTGGCGTACGGCGAGCGGGGGTACCCGGGCGTGATCCCTCCCAACGCGACGCTGCTCTTCGACGTCGAGCTGCTCGGCGTGCAGTGATCGACGACACCAGTCAACAGTTGCCAGTTGCCAGTTGCCAGTTGACAGTTGACAGTACGCTGCTGCTCCGCCGTGGTCTCGTCTCTACTGTCGACTGTCGACTGGGTGGGCGGTCGGGGGCGGGCTGTCGACTGTCGTTAGTCGTCGTACGAGGGGCGCGCGAGCACGGTCAGCCTCGGGTCGCTCACCTCGACCGAGATCTCGTGGCTGCCGTGGGGCCCGTCGGGCCTCACGACGACGAGCACGTAGTGACCTGCGAGCGCACCCTCGATCCGAGTGATCGCCTGTCCGGGGAACAGGTTGGTCTTGGCGTAGAAGCCGCCGGTGTCCTCGGCGACCCGCTCGAGCCCCACCTCGAGGTCGTGGTAGTCGGCGTCGGTGACGTCGATGGCGAACACCGAGGCGCGCGCCCGCGCGAGCGCCGCGCGGGCGGGTGCGTAGTCGTGGCCCATCATCACCTGGCGCATCACCGGGCCGCCCGCGAGGTGGCCGAGCCCCCAGCCGAAGTACACCACCGACTTCGCGCCCGGCAGCTTCTCGAGTGCTCGCCCCACGACGAGCAGGCCCGTCTCGGGGCTCGCGGCTCTCCTCGCGGCCGCCGCATCGAACGAGGGAATCAGCGAGGGGAACGGCGACGGCCGTAGGCGCTCCTCGCCGCCGAACAGGATCGAGCGGTGGACCGCGGCCGCGATCAGCTCGCGGTCGCTCGTGAAGTCCTGCCGGAATCGGAGGTGCGAGTCGAACGAGACGACCGCGACCCTGTCCGTCGGTAGGAGGGTGTCGAGCATCATGATCGCTCGGGCCTTCATGGTCATCAGGCCGTTGAGGCGGACCGACGCGAAGTCGGTCTGGAAGAAGAACACGATCAGCCGGCCCGGCGGCGCCGCCGGGGTGCCGGCCGACGCCGCCTGCTCGGGGGGCAGCCCCTCGGCGAACGGGCGCGCGCCCTCGACCCATTCGACCGACTCGAGGGTGACCGCCTTCCCGTCGACGAGGACGCGGAAGTCGTTGATCCCGAGCGACGGCACCGCCGTGCCGCGGCTGTCCACGACGCGGGCGTCGACGAGCACGCGGGGGACCTCAATCGCCTCGTGGACGTGGATCGGCTGCGGCGGCGGGGTCGCTGGCGCGCTCCCGGCCGCCACGAGGAGCGCGATCGCGGCAGGCGCCGTACGGCGGCCCGCCTTCGTCGTCCTGCCGGCCGGTGAGATCGTCATGGACGCGCCCAGGGAAGCCGGTCGAGATCCACGTTCCCCCCGGTCAGGATCACGCCGATCCTGGCGCCGGGCGCCCGCAACGCGCCCTCCAGCAGGGCACCGACCGGAACGGCAGACGACGGCTCGATCACGATCTTCATCCGTTCCCACACGTGCCGCATCGCGGCGGCGATGGCGTCCTCGCTCACGGTGACGATCTCCGAGACGTTATGCCGGATGATCGCGAACGTCAGCGTGCCGAGCGACGTGAGGAGGCCGTCGGCGATCGTGGTGGGGTTCACGGACGGCACCAGCCGCCCCTCCTTGAGCGACCTGAACGCGTCGTCGGCGGCGGCCGGCTCGGCCGCGACCACCCGCGTCGCCGGCGAGACGGCGGTCACGGTGATCGCGGTCCCCGAGAGCAGCCCGCCTCCGCCGACCGGCGTCATCACGATGTCGAGGCCGTCGACCTCGTCGAGGAGCTCGAGCGCCGCGGTGCCCTGCCCGGCGATGACCATAGGGTCGTTGTACGGGTGCACCACCGCCGCGCCCGTCGCGGCGACGACCGACTCGAGCGTCGCCTCGCGGGCCGCGAGCGTGGGCTCGCACAACACGACGTTCCCCCCGTAGCCGGCGACGGCCGCCTGCTTGACCGCCCTCGACGTGCGGGGCATGACGACGTGCGCCGGGATGCCGCGCAGACGGGCGGCGAGCGAGAGCGCCGCGGCGTGGTTGCCCGACGAGTGCGTCGCGACGCCCCGGGCGGCCTCGGTGTCGGAGAGGGCGAACACGGCGTTGGTGGCGCCGCGGAACTTGAACGCCCCCACCTTCTGGAAGTTCTCGCACTTGAAGAACAACCGCGCGCCGACCATGGCGTCGAGGCCGGCACAGGTCAGCACCGGAGTCCTGTGAGCCCAGGGCCGGATCCGCACAGCGGCCGCGCGGATGTCGGTGATCGTCGGCTCGCCGGTCATCGGTGCGATGCCCCTCCCCGCCGAGTGTAGCGCGGGGGCGGAAAGAGGGTAGAAGGTAGAAGGAAGAAGGAAGACGGAAGGCGCGCGAGAAGAGAAGACCGCGACAGAGCCGCGGTCCTCGTGTCTTTCCTCTTCCTTCTACCTTCTTCCGACTACCCGCTTCCCTCGACGCCCTCCGCGGCGCCGGGGATCCCGCTCTCTAGAAGCGGTACCCGATCGAGAGCTTGAAGTTGCGGCCGGGCTCGAGGAACGTGTTGAACGGCTCGTGGTACGCGACGTTCCCGACGTTCTCCACCGCGGCCTCGAAGCGGAGGCCGTCCGAGAGGTCGTAGCCGCCGCGCACGTCGATCGTCGCGAAGCCGGGGGTGGCGGTGAACCCCGGCGCCACACGGTCCTGGCGCCCGACCATGCGGCTCGCCACCTCGCCCCAGTACCTCTGGACCTGGTAGCGAACGCCAAGCACGCCCTTCACCGGGGCGATGAGCGCGAGCGGATCGCCGGTCTTGTCGTCCGACCCCCTCGAGTAGCTCACGTTTCCGAAGGCGGTCACGCGGTTGGAGAGATAGCTCTCGAGCTCGAACTCGACACCCTCGATCGTCGCGCGGTCGGTGTTCTGGAACTGCGCGAGCTGCAGGCCGGTGTTGGGGTCGGTGCCCATGAAGACCGTGTTGATGAAGTCGTGCACCTTGTTCCTGTAGACGTTGAACCCGCCGGAGTACCGGTCGTAGCGCACCTTGAACCCGACCTCGTAGTTGAGCGACGTCTCGGCCTTGAGGTTCGGGTTCTGCTCGATGTACGTGTCGCCGGTCGTCGCGAGGCCGAAGAACGAGCGCTCCTCGATGTTCGGTGCGCGGAATCCGCGGCCGACGAGCGCCGTGAGGGCGACGTTGTTGGTCACCTGGTAGCGCGCGGAGACGTTCCCCGACCCGGCGGTCTGCGAGACGTCGAACGGCGTCCCGGTGTAGCGCGGGTCGTTGTGGCTGACGAATGCATAGCGGTCGCCGCGGGCGCCCACCGTGAGCTGCAGGTCACGGGTCACGTTGATCTCGTCCTGGAGGTAGACGCCGAGCCCGCGCTGGTAGCTGTCGGGCACTTCCACGTTGGTGTCGCTGCCGAACGGCGACGACTCCGCCGTGTCGTCGTGCAGGTTGTCCTGGTAGAAGTCGAGGCCGAACGTCGCGTGGTTGACCGGGCCGATGTCGGCCGAGGACTGCGCGTTGAACCCGGCGCTGTGGATCTCGGAGCGGGTGAAGTTGTCGCTGAAGAACCCGCCGAAGTCGAAGTTCCGGATGCTCTCCTTTGTGATCGCCTGGTAGTACGCCGTGAGCGAGAGCCCGTTGAGCCCGCCGAACGGGCCGGTCTCATAGTTGGTCGAGAGCTTCAGGCGGTCGAAGCGCGGGAAGGAGATGTCGACACCCGACGTCTTCGGGTCGTACCCCGGGAACCCGACGTCGCGGGTCTGGGTCGCCTGCAGGTCGAAGCGCAGCACGCCGGTGTCGGAGACGAGGAAGCGCATGTTCCCGTCGAAGCTGCGCTGCTTCATGCCGCTGTTCGGCATCTTGCCCTCGGGCGTGTCGTAGTCGTTGGCCTGGAACGCGCCCGCCCCGATGTGGAACGTCATCCGCTCGCCGGCGCCGTTGACGTTGAACTGTCCCCGCTGCGACGTGGCCGAGCTGCCGTACTCGTAGTTCGCGTCGCCGCCGATTGTGAACTCGCCCTGGTGGAACGCCTGCTGCTTGGTGATGATGTTGATGACGCCGCCGATGGCGTCGCTGCCGTACAGCACCGACGCCGGCCCGCGGACGACCTCGATGCGGTCCACGAGCGAGAGGTCCACGAGCCCGGGCTGGATCCCGGCGAACTCGGTGGACTCGCGGGCGTTGTTGAGACGCTGCCCGTCCACGAGGATGAGGACCCGGTTGCTGTCGAGCCCGCGGATGACGGGGAGGCCCCGGAACGGCCCCTCGCCCGAGACGTCGATGCTCGGGAGGAGCTTGAGGACATCGACCATCTTCTCCGGGAGCTTCCGCCCGAGGTCGTCCGAGGTCACGACGCTGATCGGCACGGGCGTCTGGAACGTGTCGGCCTCGTACCGTGTGGCGGTGACCTGGACCTCCTCGTGAACCGGCGGAGGCATCGGCGTCTTGGCCTTCTTCTCCTTGCCCTTCTCCTGCGACTCGCCGCCCGCGCCCGCGGGGTCGTCCGCCTGCTGGGCGGACGCCGCGGCCGTCGCCTGCGGCGGAGTAGGTGCCGGCGGGGCCGGCGAAGCTGATGCGGTTTGGACAGCGGCCAGCAGAATCGACGAGATCAGCAACATCGTTCCATCCCCCCCGGGTGGTCCAAGTGCCAAGGCCCACCGATGTTGCCCTGCACGTTAGCATCTGTTTTGTGATTTGCAAGTCCTTTTGTGTCACGTGTTTGTCGGGGTCTTCTGAGACCTGCATTTGACGTTGGGTCGTGCTCTGTCGCCGTGTCACCGGTCCGATGACATTCCTGGTTCGTGAGCCCGTGTCTCAGGAGCGGCAACGAGCGCGCTCGGCGCTGCAACCTCGGGGGTGCGGGGAGGGCCGAAACGTCCGGCCTCCCAGACCCGGCTCGGCGTCGGCGTTTACACTCTCGCGACGACCACGACCGTGACGTCGTCCTTCAGGGGCTCCTGCGACCGATGCCCGTCCAGCGCCGCGAGGATCCTGTCGTGCACCTCGCGCGCGCCGCCGGGCTGGCGGAGCAGGACGCGCACCGCGTCGTAGCCGAACGCGTCGCCCGTGGCGCTCACCGCCTCGGGAAGGCCGTCGCTGTACAGCACGAGGAGGTCGCCGGGTTCGAGCGAGGCCTCGTGGTCCGTGATCTCCAGGGTCTCGCGAATGCCGAGCGGGAACCCGCCGGTGCCGAGCTCGACGGTCTCGCCGCCCGCGCGACGGAGCAGCGGGAACGGGTGCCCCACGCAAACGTACGAGAACCGGCCGGTCGGCGGGTCGAGCACCGCGTAGAACAGCGTCATGAACGAGCGCGCGTCGCCGGTCCGGTACAGCACGCGGTTGAGCAGCGTCGCGACCCGCTCGGGCGTCGGGTCGACCTCGACGGCGAGCTTGAGCGCCGCGTTGGCGATCGCCATCAGGAGTCCGGCGGCCATACCGTGGCCGCTGGCGTCCGCCACGACGAGCGCGACCTTCCCTCCGGGCATCTCGAGGAAGTCGTAGTAGTCGCCGCCGATCTCGTTGGCGGTGCGGTACGAGTGCGCGACTTCGTACCCGGCGATCGCGGGCGCGGCCGACGGCAGCAGGTCACGCTGCAGCTGCCGGGCGACCTCGAGCTCGTCGCGAACGAGCACCCTGTCGACGAGCTCGAGCGCGAGTAGGAAGACGAGGCTGGAGACGCTGAACAGGAACCAGAACGGCGAGAAGTCCACCGTGATGCGTTGCGACTCGACGGTGGCGTTGAACCGGAATAGGCCCAGCACCGCCGCCAGGATCGCCACGCCGAACAGGACGCGGCGCGCGGGCGTGAGCTTGTACGAGAGCCCGAGGAAGACGATCTTGGCGCGGAAGAAGAGCCGCCGGAGGCGCCCGCGGGGCTCCGCCGCCAGGTCCTGCTCCCGCGTGATGACGCGGTACGCCTGCCTGGCGTCACGACCCACGAGCCGGCGCAGCTCGTCGGTGGTGAACCCCTCGGTGAAATCGGCGAAGAAGCTCTTCAGGCGGCCCGTACCGTGTGCCCTCCCCGAGGGAGCGCCGCCCGCCGGCGTGCTCCAGCCGATCATACGGAGCCGGCCGACCCGGGTTTCCCGGCTGAGCCGGCACGATGGCAGCGGCGCCGGCGCGCCGAGGGGCGTGGCGGGCGGCCGCCGCGTATCGTACAGTGGATGAGGGGGGCAGGGGTCGACCGCATGCAGGGCTCGGCGCTGTTCCGGCGATGGCGATGGGCGTCCGCAACCCTCGTCATGGCCGTGTGCGCCGCCCAGGCGTGCCGGCTGGCGCCCGGGCGAGCGCCCCTGGTCGTGACCCTCGACCGCGTCCCGACGACGCTCGACCCGCACCAGCACAACGAGCTGGTGGGGTGGTCGCTGCTCTGCAACTTCTACGACTCGTTGGTGTCCTTTTCTCCGGAGATGAGGGTTGAGCCGGCGCTTGCGGAGTCGTGGGCCGTCCTTGACCCCAACCACGTGCGGTTCACGCTCAGGCGCGGTGTGCGCTTCTCGAACGGGGAAGCGTTCGGCAGCTCCGACGTCGTCGCGAGCTTTCAGCGCGCGATCCGCGACCCCTCCTCGAAGATCCGGCACTACCTGGTCGGGATCCGGAGCGTCGCGGCCGACGGCGCCAACGCCGTCGTCATCGAGACCGTCCGCCCGTCCCCGACCCTGCTGAACCGGCTCGCGTTCCTGTTCATCGTGCCGCACGCACAGGCGGCCACGCCGGAGATCACCCGGCCCGTCGGAACCGGACCGTATCGGTTCGTGGGGCGGCGCGGCGACGGGTCCGTCGTGGCCGAGGCATGGTCCGGCTGGCGCGGCACGGCCGACGCCCGCCGCGTCCTCTTCAACTTCGTCGAGGACGAGGACCAGCGGAGCGATCGGTTCGTCGCCGGCGGGGTGGATGTCTGTTACCGGCTCGTGGACGGGATCGTCCCCGAGATCGGCAGGCGCCAGGGACTGCGCGTCAAGCAGCAGCCGGCGCTCACCGTGCAGATCCTGGAGATCGTGCCGCACGCCGCGACCGGCGAGGCCCGCCGCGCGCTGGCGGACCCGCGCGTCCGGCGCGCGATGCTCATGGCGATCGATCGCGAGGGCCTGGTCGAGAACG
>Ga0335070_10000565_pt1 | contig 41526 bp, 43 predicted proteins | sample Lox_Sample_13_FD_206722 | JGI IMG/M metagenome (GOLD analysis project Ga0335070, IMG submission 206722) | Soil microbial communities from Loxahatchee National Wildlife Refuge, Florida, United States - Lox_Sample_1.3 | ecosystem: Environmental > Terrestrial > Soil > Wetlands | place: USA... | reverse complement strand
GAGAGCGCCTTCACCTCGGCCGACGTGTTGATGTAGCTGACGACCGCGGCGCCCGGATGCCGCGCGATGAACTTGGCGAACTCGTCGGCCGGGCAGCCGTCGGCGAGCGAGCAGCCGGCCGCCAGATCGGGCACCACGACGGTGCGGGTCGGGTTCAGGATCTTCGCGGTCTCGGCCATGAAATGGACGCCGCAGAAGCAGATCACCTGTCGATCCACCTTCTGGGCCACGCGCGCGAGCGCGAGGGAATCGCCGACGTGGTCGGCCAGGTCCTGGATCGCGTCGTCCTGGTAGTAGTGCGCGAGCAGTACCGCGTCGCGCTCCCGCTTCAGGCGTACGATCGCGTCCTCGAGGTCGTCCGGAAGTGCCTCGCGGGGGGATGCAAGGGCCGCCGTCATCGGCTCGATGGTAGCGAGTTCGGGTCCCGCGCGAGGTGCAAGGCCAGACGAATGCTCGTGGAACGAGCTTGCCTCAGGCGAGGAAAAGCTTTTCTCGCGGCGACCCCGGCGCTGCGAGACCTCGAAACCCAAGTGCCTGATTTCGCGGTGAATCCCCTCCCCGCGCCGGCGATCCGTCCGAGGCACATGGCTTGCATCACTGTCCCGTGACGAGTGTTCCTTTGGGAAGGGGAGCCCTCGATCTCGTTTGGCCGCGGCCCAGGAAGAGCCGCGGCAAGGCGAGAAAACTGTGGCGTTGACCCCGAGGGGCGGCGCTCCGCACAGGATCCGGGGGAAAGCATGCGTGCTCGCTCGTTGTCGGCGTGGGTCGTCTCGCTCACGCTCGTCGGGTTAGGCGCCGCCGCCCAAGCGACTCCGATCACCTACAACTTCACGTCCGGCCAGGTCGTCATCACCGCGACGGTCTCCGGAAGTCCGGTCGCTGGCCCGGTGACGGTGCCGCTCAACGGCATGCAGGTCACGCTCAATGAGCCGAGCACCCTCACGAGCCTCTCGCTCTCGATGGGCTCGTCGGGTCCGGTCACGATCTCGCCGACCTACCTCGGCTACAACAGCGTCACGGTGAACTTCGCGACGCTGACCGCGAGCGGCGGGTCGCTGTCGCTCTTCGACGCGGGTCCGCCCCAGGGCTACAACTACGCGATCGGTCCCGTGGGCGTATCCGGACAGCTCAACGCGACCAACGTGAACCCGATCAACAACCTGACGAACCAGCCGTTCTCCTTCTCGAACCCGACCGCTACGGGCCAGCTCTTCGTCGACACGAACGTTGCGATGGCGCTCGATGGCATCACGATCGGGTCGATCGACCCCGACGGCCCCGGCGGCGCCCCCCCGCTCGTGATCAAGGGTGACTTCACCTTCGAAGGGGCTCCGACCGTCGTGCCGGAGCCGGGCACCGCCTTGCTGGTCGGAGCCGGATTCCTCGGGATCGCCGCGCGTCGCCGCAGCGCGAAGCGCTGAGGCCGTGGCTCGATTGCAGTGCAGGCCCACGTGCGTCGCTGCACTGTCCAGGTGTTCAGCATGAGAAGCGCAGCCAGTGTGTTCTTGGGGGGCAGGATGCTTCGGAAGCTGGCGGTCGGCGCCTCGCTGTGCTCGGGTCTGCTCGTCGCCTCGCACAGCGGCGCGACGCTGATCAACCTGACCGTGAACGGCGGTGGCATGGTCACCGAGCGCACCTGCATGCAGGCGTCCTGCCTCGGTGTCTCGGGCGGCCAGGTGTGGCTCAACAACGTCTCCTACACCGCGACCGGCACGGTCACGATCGACGACGTCGCCCTCACCATGAGCGGCGCGCTGTCGGTGTCGTTCTCCGAGGTCACCGGGGCGGCCGACAACGGCATCACGAACCTCCAGTTCTCGAACACGACCTACACGTTCACGAACCAGGCGATCGCGATCACCTCCGGCAGCACGACCAACTACGACCTGACGACCGCGGCGCACACGGCGGTGGTCGATCCCGCGGCCCTGACCGAGGTCGGAACGGGCGGCGGCACGACGGACCCGATCTTCAACACGGTGATGGTGACGGGCGGCTGCGGTCTGGTCGCCGGGAACACCGGCCAGTGCGGCTTCACCTTCGGCCGGAGCGGCTTCCAGGCGCCGGCGCCGCTGAGCCGCTTCGTCCAGCAGACCTTCAACGTAAGCGTGGTGCCCGAGCCCGGCACGCTCGCCCTGTTCGGCCTCGGCGCCGGGGCGCTCGTCTGGGTGGGTCGCCGGCGCGCCTAGCGCAGGAACGCTGCGGATCGCATTCGAGACGGCCGCCCTCACGGGCGGCCGTCGTCGTTCCAGCGGCGGTCACAGGTCCCAGAAGAAGTCCTTGTTCGTGAGCTCCCCGCCGCCGGGCTCGGCGGCGGGCGCGGCTTCGCGCGCGGACGCGCTGGAGGCGCGGAGCGGCGCCAGCTGCTCCTCGAGCTCGCAGGTCTCGCGCTCCCAGTAGAGCTCGGTCCCGAAGTGCGGGAAGGTCGAGCGGAAGAACGGCTCGTCCCAACGCCGCGCGATCCAGCTCGAGATCTTGAGGAAGCGCGCTGCGCGCAGCGGCTCGACCAGCCCGAGCCAGCGCGGCTCGAAGTCGCGGAGCTGCCGGTAGGCGTCGAGCAGCACGCCGCGCTGGCGGTTGCCCTCGGCGTCGCGTCCCGGCACCAGCACCCAGACGTCGTGCACGGCCGGGCCGACGACGAAGTCGTCGAAGTCGAGGAAGAAGAAGCCCTCGCGACCGGAGAGCAGGTTGCCGAGGTGGCAGTCGCCGTGGATGCGCAGCAGGGGCACCCCGGCGAGCCGCGCTTCGTATGCCTCGGCGAGGCCGAGCACGGCCCGGCGGTAGCGCGCCGCGCACGCTGCCGGCAGGATGCCGGCGGAGGAGAGCGTCTCGAGCGGCTCCCGCAACGCGCGCTCCGCATCGAGCACGGGACGGTCCGCCGGCCCCCGCGCGGCACCGACGTCGTGGATGCGCGCGAGCAGCCGACCCAGCATCGCCAGCTGCTCGTCCGAGAGTTCGTCGGGCTCGCGTCCGCCCGTGCGCGGCCACACCGCGAAGTGGATGCCGCCGATCTCGCCGAGCGTGTCTCCCGAGCCGGCGCGCTCCGCCGACTGCGCGGCTCTGGACAGCGCGAGCGGGGCGCACACCGGGATCTCGGCCTCGCGCAGGTCGAGCAGGAAGCGGTGCTCGTCGAGCAGCGCCGCTCCGCTCCAGCGTCCCGGCCGATAGAACTTGACCACCACGTGCGAGCCGTCCTCGAGACGCACGTCGTAGACGCGGTTCTCGAGGCAGCGCAGCACGGCGCAGTGGCCGCTCGGCCGCAGGCCTGCCGCCTCGACGGCCTCGAGCGCCGCCTCGGGCCCGAGGCTCTGGAAGCGCGGAGTCGCCACCATCGGCGCGCAACGGTAACGGGGCGCCGATTGGAATGCCGGGGGGCGCTTCGGTAGCTTGCGAGTCGACCATGGCGAGCCCGCAGCGCGACCGCCCCTGGGTATTCCGGACCTATTCCGGGCACACCTCCGCGCGCGCCAGCAACGAGCTCTACCGCCGCAACCTCGCCAAGGGCCAGACGGGCCTCTCGGTCGCCTTCGACCTGCCGACGCAGACCGGGTACGACTCGGACCATCCGCTCGCGCGCGGCGAGGTCGGCAAGGTCGGCGTGCCGATCGGGCACCTCGACGACATGGACACGCTCTTCGAGGGGATCCCGCTCGATCGCATGAACACGTCGATGACGATCAACGCCACGGCGCCCTGGCTGCTCGCGCTCTACGTCGCGACGGCCGAACGCCACGGCGTCGATCCGCGTCAGCTCGAAGGCACCACGCAGAACGACATCATCAAGGAGTACCTGTCGCGCGGGACCTACGCCTTCCCGCCCGGGCCTTCGATGCGCCTGATCAGCGACATGATCGCGTACAGCGTCGACGCGATCCCGAAGTGGAACCCGGTCAACATCTGCTCGTACCACCTTCAGGAGGCGGGCGCCACGCCCGTGCAGGAGATCGCGTACGCGATGGCGAACGCGATCGCCGTGCTCGACGCGGTGCGCGCGCGCGGAGATTTGTCGCGCGAGGCGCTGCCGCGCGTCGTCGGTCGCATCTCGTTCTTCCTGAACGCCGGGATCCGCTTCGTCGAGGAGCTCTGCAAGTGCCGGGCGATGGCGGAGCTGTGGGACGAGATCACGCGCGAGCGCTACGGCGTCGAGGACCCGATCCTGCGCCGCTTCCGCTACGGCGTGCAGGTCAACAGCCTGGGCCTGACCGAGCTGCAGCCCGAGAACAACATCATCCGCATCGTGCTCGAGGCGCTCGGCGTCACGCTCTCGGAGAAGGCGCGCTGCCGCGCGCTGCAGCTGCCGGCCTGGAACGAGGCGCTGGGGCTCCCGCGTCCCTGGGACCAGCAGTGGTCGCTGCGCATCCAGCAGATCCTGGCCTACGAGACCGACCTGCTCGAGTACCGCGACCTGTTCGACGGCTCTCCCGTGGTGGCCGCCAAGACGGCCGAGCTGAAGGGGGCGGCGCGCGAGGAGCTCGACCGCGTGCTCGCGCTCGGCGGCGCCGTGGCCGCCGTCGAGAACGCCTACATGAAGCGCCGGCTGGTCGAGTCGCACACGGCGCGGCTGCGGGCGATCGAGCGCGGCGAGATCCAGGTGGTGGGCCTCAACTGCTTCACCGAGAGCGAGCCCTCGGCGCTGGTCGAGGGTGCGCACACCGTGCTGGTGGTCGACGAATCGGCGGAGCGCGAGCAGGTCGAGCGGCTGCGCGCCTTCCGTGCCCGGCGCAACGCGGCCGAGGTCGCGGCGGCGCTGCGCGCGCTGCGCGACGCCGTCGCCGGCGGGCAGAACGTGATGCCGCCCTCGATCCGCGCCGCCCACGCGGGAATCACGACGGGCGAGTGGGCGGGCGTGTTCCGCGAGCTCTACGGCGAGTACCGCGCGCCGACCGGCGTCGCGGTCGGCGTCGGCGGCGCCTCCGACGAACGGCTCGCCCGGGTTCGCGACGCGGTGCGCGCGCTCTCGCAGACGCTCGGGCGGCCGCCGAAGATCCTGATCGGCAAGCCGGGCCTCGACGGGCACAGCAACGGCGCCGAGCAGATCGCGGTGCGCGCGCGCGACGTCGGGATGGAGGTCGTCTACGAAGGGATCCGGCTCACGCCGGGCGAGATCGTGCAGTCGGCGCGCGACGAAGGCGTACACGTCGTCGGGCTCTCGATCCTCTCGGGCTCGCACGGCGTGCTGGTGGTCGACGTGCTCGAGGGCCTGCGCCGCGCCGGCCTCGGAGCCCTGCCGGTCGTGGTCGGCGGGATCATCCCGGAGGACGACGCGGCCAAGCTCATCGAGTCCGGCGTGCGCCGCGTCTACACCCCGAAGGACTTCGACCTGAATCGCATCATGGGCGAGATCGCGCAGCTGGTCGCGGAGGCCGGCGCCCCTGCCTGATCTCGCGCGCAGGCTCCTGGCGCGCGAGCGCGACGCGGTCGCCGAGGCGCTGAACCTGATCGACGACAGCCGGCCGGGGCGCCGCGAAGCGATGCTGGCGCTGCTCGCCGCGCTCGAGCGCGGCCTCCCGGAGGCGGCGGCAGGCGCGCCGCGCGTCGGCGTCACCGGGGCGCCGGGCGCCGGCAAGTCGACGCTGCTCGACGCGCTGGTGCGCCAGCTGCGCAGCCGGGGCGAGACGGTCGGCATCGCGGCGGTCGACCCCTCGAGCCGGCTCTCCGGCGGCGCGCTGCTCGGCGACCGCGCGCGCCTGCGCGCCAGCGCCGACGACCCCGGCGTCTTCCTGCGCTCGATGGCCACGCGCGAGCGGCTCGGCGGGCTCGCCGACGCGACCTGGGCCAGCGTCGCGGTGCTGGCGGCGGTCTTCGATCGGGTCTTCGTCGAGACCGTCGGCGTGGGGCAATCGGAGGTCGAGGTCGCGGAGCTCGCCGACACGCTGCTGTTCGTGGCGCAGCCCGGCGCGGGCGACGTGCTGCAGTTCATGAAGGCCGGCGTGCTCGAGCACCCGGACGTCTTCGCGGTGAACAAGGCGGACCTCGGGCCGCTCGCCGAGCGCACGGCGAACGAGCTCGAGGCCGGGCTGGCGCTCGGGGCCGGCGGCAGCGGCGGCTGGCGACGCCCGGTGCTGCTGGTCTCGGCCCGCGACGGCACCGGCATCGATACGCTGATCGACGCACTCGACGCCCACCGCGCGCACCTCGCGGCGAGCGGCGAGCTCGCGGCGCGGCGGCTGCGCGGGCGCATCGCGTTCGTCGTCGATTCGCTCCAGCGCCGCTACGGCAGCTACGGGCTCGCGCGCGCCGGCGGCCGAGACGCCGTGGTCGCCCGGGTCCGCAGTCGCGCGGGCCAGGGCACCTTCGCGCTGATCGCGGAGATCGGAGGCGAGATCGAGGACGCGTTGCGCAAGCCCGAGGCGTGAGGGCCATGAGGTCCGTGATCCGACCCGTGCGCGTGCTGCGCATCGCCGCGCGCACGCTGTCGCGACCGACGGCTCCCTACCGCGAGGGCGCGGTGATCGCCTGGGTCCGCGAGTGGGCTGCGGCCGCGCCCCACCTCGCGCTGCGGGCCGACGCGGACGGCAACCTCGAGCTGCGACGGTGCCGCGTGCGGCCGAGCCGGACGCCGCTCGTGCTCGCGGCGCACATGGACCACCCCGGCTTCCGCGCGCAGCGTTCGCGGCGAACGCGGAGCGGCGTCGACGTCGAGGCGCTGTTCCTGGGCGGCGTGCGGCCCGAGTACTTCCCCGGCGCGCGGGCGCGCTTCTTCCAGAAGGACGGACGGGAGATCCCGGCGCGCGTGGTGAGCGTCCGACCCGCCCGCGGCGAGCTGCGCGCGCGGCTGCGCGCCGCCGACGCAGTGCCTGCCGGAGCCTTCGGGATGTGGGATCTGCCGGCCTTCCGGCGCGCGCGCCGCGATCCGGATCTGCTGCAAACGCGTGCCGCCGACGACCTCGCGGGCGTCGCCGCGGTGCTGGCGCTGCTCGAGGTGGTGGACGCGATCGATCCGGCGCGGGCGGTCGACGTGCGCGGTCTCTTCACGCGCGCCGAGGAGGTGGGCTTCGTCGGCGCGATCGCGGTCGCGCGCGCGCGGCGGCTGCCGCGCGGCGCTCGCATCGTCGCGATCGAAGCGAGCAAGGCGCTGCCGCACGCGCCGCAGGGCGCGGGCCCGATCGTGCGGGTGGGCGATCGCACCAGCGTCTTCGACGACGCGCTCACGCGCTGGATCACGCGCGTCGCCGCCGACCTCGAGAGCGCGTCCGCGCCGGGTGGCTTCCGCTGGCAGCGCCGCCTGATGGACGGCGGCACCTGCGAATCGACCGCCTACCAGCTCTACGGCCATCGCTGCGCGGGGCTGTGCCTCCCGCTCGGCAACTACCACAACATGAGCGACCGGGGCACGCGGCGAATCGAGGCGGAGTCGATCCGGCTCGCGGACCTCGTCGGACTGGTGCGGCTGTTCGAGGGGATGGTGCGCCGCGACGGCGATTGCCCGCGCCCGGGCGCACCCGATCCGCTGCGGCTGCGCCTCGAGCGGCGCTTCCGCGCCGCGGCGCGCGGATTGCGCCGCGATCCGTTCTCGTGAGCGTGCGCCGCGGATTGCGCGCCGTGCTCGCCGCGCTCGCGATTGCGTTCGCGGTGGGATTCGGGGTGGGGATCTGGCTGCGCTGCCGGATGGAGCGCCCGACCCGCTGGATCGGCCTACGCCTGCCGTCCTTCCCACTCGACGTCGGGTACGCCGGCGCGGCGGTTCTCGACGCGGGCCAGCACGAAGAGCAGGTCCGAGAGCCGATTCAGGTAGCGCAGGGCGTCGGGCTCGAGGCGCTCCGTGCGGCCGAGCGACACCGCGCTGCGTTCGGCGCGCCGGCACACGGTGCGCGCCAGATGGAAGGCGGCGGCCGCCTGGGTGCCGCCCGGCAACACGAAACGCTGTAGAGGCGCCAGCTCCTTCTCGAAGGCGTCGATGTGCGCTTCGAGCGCGGCGACCTCGGCGTCGCCGGGCGCGCGCATGCCGCTCGCCTCGCGATGGCGCTGCTCGGGAGTGGCGAGATACGCGCCCAGCGCGAACAGGCTGCGCTGCAGCCGTTCGACCAGCGCGCGCAGATCCGGCTGCGCGCTCGCGGTCGCGCACAGGCCGAGCGCGGCGTTCAGCTCGTCGACCGCGCCGTAGGCCTCGACGCGCGCGTGGTCCTTGGGCACGCGTCCGCTGCCGACGAGGTCGGTCTCGCCGCTGTCGCCGCGGCGCGTGTAGATCTTCATCGCCGCGCGAGCTCCTCGTCGATCAGGCGATCGACCTCGGGATCGGCCGCGGCGAGGGGCGCCGGCTCGGCGCGCGCTCGCGACTGGCGGCGCAGGAACAGCCACACCACCGCGCCGCCGGCGCCGAAGGCGGCGAGCGGGATCAGATAGGCAGCGAGCCCGAAGCCCTGCGCCTTGGGTGCCTGCAGGATCACGTCGCCGAACCGCGCGTAGAGCTGCGCCTCGACGTCGGCGCGGCTGCGGCCCGCCGCCTCCTGGTCGGCGATCCACTCGCGCAGCTCAGCGGCCTGCGGGCTCGGGCAGTCGATCAGGATGCGGCCCGGACAGAACGGGCTCATCAGCCCGGTCCACAGCTCCTGGTGCCAGGTCGGGGCGGCCGGCTCCGGCTCGGTTGCGCGCGCCGGCAGCGCGACGGCCAGCGCGAGCGCAGCGGCTGCGAGCAGCCTGCGGCTCACGCCGTCAAATGTCCCAGTGGAGCTGGTCGTCCTGCTCCTGGCAGGCCCCGTCGCGCTGGAGCTGGAGGCGCGGCGGCTCCACCTGCACCTTGGAGCACGGCGGCACGGAGTGGGTGAGCCAGACGTTGCCGCCGATCACGCTGCCGCGGCCGATCACGGTGTCGCCGCCGAGGATCGTCGCCCCCGCGTAGATGGTGACGCCGTCCTCGAGGGTCGGATGGCGCTTGACGCCGCGCAGCACCTGGCCCCCGCGCGGCGCGATCGCGCCCAGCGTGACGCCCTGGTAGAGCACCACGCCCTCGCCGATCTCGCAGGTCTCGCCGATCACGACCCCGGTGCCGTGGTCGATGAAGAAGCGCCGCCCGATGCGCGCGCCGGGGTGGATGTCGATGCCGGTTCGCGCGTGCGAGTGCTCGCTGACGATGCGCGGCACGAGCGGCACCCCGAGCTGGTGCAGCTCGTGCGCGATCCGGTAGGTCGCCACCGCCCAGACCGATGGGTACGCCGACGCGATCTCGGCGTAGCTCTTGGCGGCGGGGTCGCCCTCGAAGGCCGCCTCGACGTCCTGGGCGAGCAGCGCACGCACCGCGGGCAGGCGCGCGAAGAAGCGCGTGACGACCGACTCGGCGTCGAGCGCGGGCGGCAGGGCGAAGCTCGCGAGGATGCGGCGCAGCCAATCGGCCAGATCCGGGAGCTCCGAGCGGAGCGCCCGGGGGTCGCGCTGGTGCAGCACGAGGCGCAGGACGCGATCCGTCCACTCCACGACCTCCTCGCGCGTCGGATAGCCCTCGGCGGCCGCCTTCGCGAGCGCGTCGCCGTCGGTCGTCGCGAGGGCCTGGATGGTGGCTTCGAGAGCGTGATTGCGATCCATGCCTGGGCTCCGGGCAGGCGCTTCCCTCAAGGCTGGCGAGCATAGCCCAGTTGCGCGGCTCGAGGCCCGGGCTGGCCGCCTCGTGCGTCCGATGCGTATAATGCGCGTCGCCTCCCCGGGCGCATCTCCCGAGTGAACATCCTCGGGGAACATCCTCCGAAAGAACGGGTCTTCCTCCCCCGGACCCGCTGCACCGGCCCTGCCGGCGAAGGGTCCACGTGGCGGTCTACAGCCATTCGCGGCTGTCATGTTTCGAGAACTGCCCCCGGCAGTTCCACTACCGATACGTCGAGCGGATCGCCGTCGACTCCGAATCGATCGAGGCCTTCCTCGGCAAGCGCGTGCACGATGTGCTCGAGCGGCTCAACCGCTTCGTGCTGCGCGGCCTGGTGCCGTCGCTCGCGAAGGTGGTCGAGCGCTTCCGCAGCGAGTGGCACGAGCACTTCGACGCCGGGCGCGTGCGCATCGTGCGCTCCGAGATGCCCGCCGCGAGCTACCGCGAGGTCGGCGAGCGCTGTCTCGGCAACCACTACCGACGCCACTATCCCTTCGACCGCGACGAGACGCTCGGGATCGAGGCGCACGTCGCCTTCTCGCTCGACGGCGGCGACCGCTACCGCATGCAGGGCTACGTCGACCGCATCGCCCGCGCGCCCGACGGCGCGCTCGAGATCCACGACTACAAGACCGGGCGCTTCGTGCCGTCGCAGCAGTCGCTCGACGACGACCGCCAGCTCGCGCTCTACCAGCTCGGCCTCGAGGAGCGCTACGGCGCCGGCGAGGTGCGTCTGGTCTGGCACTACCTGCAGCGCAACCAGCTGCGCGTCTCGACGCGCACCCGCGGGCAGCTCGACGGCCTGCGCGGCCGCACCATCGAGCTGATCGACCGCATCGAGGCGGAGCGGGCCTACGACCCGAAGCCGAGCGCGCTCTGCACCTGGTGCGAGTTCAACCACCTCTGCCCCGCCTACGCCGCCCGCGCAACGTCCGCAGCCCTCGCCCCACCGCCCTCGCCGAAAACGCCCCCGCCGTCGCTGCAAGAGGCGGCCCCTCCGCCTCCGGAGCAAAGCGATCGTCTGGAGCATCCCCCGCAAGGCGCCGAAGGCGCCGCGCAGCGAGGCGAAGCCGAGCGAAGTCGACAGATGGAAGCCGAGCGAAGCTCATCGAGACGCGCGGCAGCTCAGCAACCGACCGCTCCCGCGCAGCTCCCCCTGCTCTAGCTCACCCCGCCGCCGGCCGATCAGTCTGCTCATGTCGACGGGCGAGGAGCGCCGCCGTCTGGTCTGCCGCTGCATGGGCGTCGCGAGCCCGCGCATCTACGCCGCGGTGCGCGAGAGCGGATTGACGAGCGTGGCCGACGTCACCAAGGCGGTGCGCGCGGGAGGCGGCTGCGGCCTCTGCCACCCCGAGATCGAGGAGATCCTCGCCGACGCGCGCGGCGAGCCGTTCGACCCGAGCCTCGCGCTCGAGAACCAGCTCGTGTGCCGGCAGGAGACGCTGTCGCGCATCGAGGGGTCGCTGCACAGCTTGATCCGCCCGCGCATCGAGGCGCTCGGCGCCACGCTCGACGCGGTCTCCGTCGACGGCCTCCGTGTGCGCGTGCGGCTCGGCGGGGTGGCCGACGCGCGCGCGGCGCGGCTCGTCGCGGAGAAGCTCCGCGAGTACGTCTGCGAGGACCTCGAGGTCGAGACCGGCTGACCCCGTGCTAGCCTGCGCGCATGGGGCTCCGGATCGAGCGCATCCCCACCTGGCGCGACAACTACACCTATCTGCTGATCTGCGAGGAGAGCGGCGAGGCGGCGGTGGTCGACGCGCCCGAGGTCGAGCCCGTCGTGAAGCGCGTGGAGGCCACCGGCGCGCGCGTCGCGCAGATCCTCTCGACCCACCACCATCCCGACCACTCGATGGCGAACCCCGAGCTGGCGAAGCGCTGGGGTGCGCCGGTGCTCGGGCACGCGTCGGATGCCGATCGCCTGCCCGGCTTCACGCAGGGACTCGAGGAAGGCGACCGCGTCGCGGTGGGGCGTCACGTCGCGCGCGTGCTGCACATCCCCGCGCACACGCGCGGGCACATCGCCTACGTCTTCGACGACGCGCAGGCGGTGTTCTGCGGCGACACCATGTTCGCCGCCGGCTGTGGGCGCCTGTTCGAGGGCACGCCCGAGATGATGTTCGGCGCGTTCCGCAAGCTCGGCGGCCTGCCCGACCCGATGCGGGTCTTCTGCGGCCACGAATACACCGAGTCGAACCTGGCCTTCGCGGCCTACGTCGAGCCGGACAACCTGGCGGTGCAGACCAAGCTCGAGCGCGTGCGTGCCATCCGGGCGCGCGCCGCCGCCGACTGGCACGACGCGACCGAGGCCGAGATGACCGTGCCTTCGACGCTCGCCGAGGAGCGCGCCACCAACCCCTTCCTGCGCGCCGCCGACGCGGCCGAGCTCGGCCGCCGCCGCAGCCTGAAGGACCACTTCAAGGCCTGACGCCGTTGCCGCGCGCTCCCCTTCCCAACACCGCCGGCAGCGCGCGCTCGACCTCGTCCCACCGCGTCGCGTTCTACGAAACCGACGCGATGGGCATCGTGCATCACGCCAACTACGTGCGCTTCTTCGAAGAGGCCCGCGTGGTCTGGATGGACGAGCACGACCGCCCCTACCGCGAGTACGCCGCCGAAGGCCTGCACTTCGCCACGACCGGCCTCGAGCTCCGCTACCACCGGAGCGCGGCCTTCGACGACGTGCTCGCGATCGCCACCTGGCTCGAGTGGGTGCGCGGAGCCTCGCTGCGCATGGGCTACGAGATCCGCCGCGGCGCCGAGCTGGTCGCGAGCGGCGCCACCGAGCACGCCCTGGTCGACCTCGCGGGCCGGCCGCGCCGCATCCCGCCCGAGCGGCGCAGCGTGCTGCGCTCGCGCCTCGCTTCGCCCCCGCCCGACGCTCCGGAGTGACGCGTCAGCGCCGCAGCGAGCGCGGCAGGACGCGGCGCAGCGCACCGCGCACCTGGCTCTCGGCCCAGCTCGTGGCGCGCTGGATCGCATCGAGTGCGTCGCCCTGGCCGGACCAATGCGAGCGCACCACGTCCGGGTGCACGTAGTTGAGCAGGCGCGACAGCGTCGCGGCCACGACGAAGAGATCGTCGGCGAAGCCGATCGGGCCGAGCAGCAGGTCGGGCAGCAGGTCGATCGGCGAGAGCACGTAGCCGACGCCGAGCAGCGCGATGGCCTTGGCGCCGAGCGGCACGCGCGGGTCGCGGAGCAGCCGCAACAAGAGCACGAACAGGTCCGGCAGCAGCAGCAGCACGTCGCGCACGCCCGAGCGCCCGCCCGGGTGCGGGCTCGCCACGGCCGCGCGCATCCGATCGTAGAAGCGCTGCTCGCGCGGGTTCAGGTCGATCGTGACGGTCGCCTCGGCGCGGCTCATCCCGAGATGCCCTCTCCGCCGTCGACGCGGATCACGTTGCCGGTCAGCCAGCCGCAGCCCGGCTCGGCGAGAGCGACGAGCGCGCCCGCCACGTCCTGGGGCGTCGTCAAGCGGCCGCGCGGATTGCGAGCGCGCGCCAGCTCGAACAGGCGCTCGTGACCCGGGATCTTGCGCACGGCGGGGGTGTCGGTGACGCCCGCGCAGATCGCGTTCGCGGTGGCCTCGAGCGGCGCCAGCTCGACGGCGAGCTGGCGGATCGCGGCTTCGAGCGCAGCCTTGGCGACACCGACCGGCCCGTAGCCGGGCAGCGCGCGCTGGCCGCCCTCGCTGGTCATGGCGAACACCCGCGCGCCGCGCTCGAGCAGCTCGGCGCCGACCAGCGCCTGCGCCCACTCCACGAGGCTGGTCGCCATCACCTGGAGCGTCATTGCCAGCTGCGCCGCCGAAGCCGCCTCGCCAGGCGCGCGCGCGATCAAGGGCCGCAGCGTGCCGAAGGCGAGCGAGTGGAGCAGCACCCGCACGCGCGGACCGCCGCCGGCCGCACGCGCGATCTCGGCGACGATGGCGGCGCGCGCCTCGGAGTCGGCGGCGTTGGCGTTGAAGAAGCGCGCGCGCCGCCCGGTCGCCTCGACGTCCTTGGCGACCCCCTCCGCGAGCGGCAAGGTCGCGCGGCGGTCGAGATGCACGCCCGCCACGTCGAGGCCGGCGCGCGCGAAGGCGCGCGCCGCCGCGGCGCCGAAGCCGCTGGAGGCACCGAGGATCACGCACCAGCCCGGCTCAAGAGCCAAGGGGTCTCCTCTTCGGGGTATCGATCGGCGCGACGACCGGCGCCCCGGCTCCGCGCAGCAGACCGACCAGCGCGCGTCCCTCTGCGCCCTCGAGACTCACGCCCAGCCAACGCGCAAGCGTCGGTGCGACGTCGAGCTGGCGCAGCGCCGGAATCCGCAGCGGGCCGCGCAGCCCGGGGCCCCAGGCCACGAAGCCCGCGGCCATGCGCAACTCGTCGGGAGCGTACCCTCCCGCCGAAGCGAACGCGGCCGGCCCGAGCACGCTCTCGCGGAGGCCGTCGTCGAACGCGTAGCCCGGCGCCGCCGCGAGCCCGAACCATGCCTCGGGATCGGCGCCGTCGCGCAGCATCTCGTCGGCGGACATCACGCGGAAGGCACCCGACTCGCGCGCCGACTCCTCGAGCGCCTGGCGCGCCAGCACCGCCAGCTCCGGTCCCTTGGCGTAGACGAACGCCGAGCCTCCGTTCGAGCGCGCGAGGGCGTCCCAGCGCAGCAGCGCGCCGTTCGCGTCGAGGACGAGCAGGCCCACGTCGGCGAGCACGCGGTTGGCGCGGATCGCCGTGTGCACCGGCAGCGTGCCGTGGTCGCCGACCACGACGATCCCCGTGGTGGCGAGCCGGTCGTGCGCGCGCAAGCAGCCGACCAGGCGACCGATCTCGACGTCGGCCGCGGCGAAGGCCTGCCGCACGCTCTCAGAGCCGGGCGGCGCGGCAGCTAGCGCCGCCTCGGTCTGGGTCAGCCGCAGCAGCAGGAGCTGCGGGGGCGGAGCGGCGGCGAGCAGATCGCAGGCGACGGCGACGAGCACCGCGTCGTGCGCAGGACCCGGCGGCCAGCTCGCGGGCTGCGCGGCCCCCGCGCGCTGCGCGAGCGCCGCGACGCGCGGCGCCGTCCCCGGCGCCATCAGCGCAGTCCAGCTCGCGCCGCGGCGCGTCGCGTCGAGGTCGGGAAGCAGGTCGGCGATCGGCGCGCCGCCGGTCGCCGGCCAGTCGAGCGACGCGACCGAGCCGCCGGCGGCGGCGACCGCCTTCCAGAGCGTCACGCCCGCGAGCGCGCTCGCCTGATCGGGGCGCTCGGGCTCGACGCCGTGCTCGTCCAGGCGGTGATCGGCCGCGACGCCGTGGCGCGCGGGCGGAAGGCCGGTCACCAGCGTCGCATGCGCGGGATAGCTCGCGGCGGGGAAGACGGGCTGCATCGACTCGGCGGCGACGCCCGCCGCGCCGAGCGCCGCGGCGTTCGGCATCAGCGGCTCGCCGCTCACCGCCAGGTAGTGCTCCGGCTCGAGCCCGTGCAGCGACACCAGGACGAGCCGCTCCGGCCGCAGCGGGGTCCCACCGAGCGCGGGGAGCTCGCCGACGGGGCGCGCGCCGCCGGCCGCGCGAGGACCGCCCCCGGCGCAGGCGAGTACCACCGCCCCGATCAGGGCGAGCCCCGCGCGTGCGATCCCGCGCGCGCTCATGCCACCTCGTGGCGGAAGGCCGGCTCGACCTCCGGCAGTCCCTGCGACCCGGCGATCTTCCGGACCAGCTGGCTCGCGTCGGGCTGCTTCCGGTGCAGCACGCGCTTGGCGTCGCGGTAGCCCGCCGTCACGAGCCGCTTGCTGCGCGCGGGGCTGGACGAGAGCAGGTCCCAGAGCCGGAAGCCGGCGTGCTGCTCGGTGGGCTGGATCACCGTCACGGGGATGCCGCGATAGGTTCCGTCGGGCTCGATCCGCGTGGTCACGAAGCCCACGTTGGCGAGCGTACGCCACATCACGTCGGCGAGCCGCGCCACGTAGTCCGGGAAGCCGCGGAAGCCGCGCCGGAAGGGCAGCTCGGTGGCCACCACGGCGAGCACGTAGATCTCGGTCGCGCCCATCTCGACGGCCTGCAGCAGCGGCACGTTCCACGCGAAGCCCCCGTCCACGTACCACTCACCGCGGTGCCGCACCGGGGGGAACAGCACCGGGATCGAGTATCCGGCGGTGACGAGCTGCTCGAGCTCCTCGACCGAGTGCGGCTGGCGATTCGACACGAACTGCCCCTCCCCGCGTGAGAGGTTCAGCAGGATGAAGCACAGCTCGAGCGGCGAGGCGTGGATCTTCTCGTAGTCGAGGAAGCGTTCGAACTCGCGGCGCAGCGAGTCGATCGAGAACAGCGAGAAGCCGGTGATCGGGTTGTGGCGCAGGCTCGGCCGGAAGCGCGTCGGCCCGATCCGCACGCTCGACCAGGCCTGCTCGAGCGCCGCGATCCCGCCGCTCGCGTAGACGCACGCGTTCACCACACCGATCGAGGAGCCGACGATCGCGTCGGGCCGCACGCCCTGCTCCTCCAGGTAGCGCAGCGCGCCGACCTGATGCGCGCCGAGCGAGGCGCCGCCGCCGAGGATGAAGACGCGCTTGGCGCGGAGCCCGGCCGGAGCGCCGGGCTCGCGCGTCGTGCCGGGCTTCGCGCGGGCGGCCATCAGCGAAAGACGCCGCGGCGGGTGGCGAGGCCGCGCTCGAAGAGCTCGCCGATCGCCTGCTTCACGCGCTCCACCTTCTCCTCGACCACGGCATCGTCGTCCGTGGGCGCGCCCTCGAAGTGCAGCGGCTCGCCGAAGTGGAGGTGGTACTTCACCGGGAGCGGCAGCAAGCCGAGCGGTCCGAGCCACGGGAAGGTGGGTGTCACCGGGAAGGCGGGTATGCCGAGCAGGCGGGCGAGCGACCGCACGTTGGCGAACCCCGGCTGCTGCTCCTCGGAGCCGACCACGGCAACCGGCACGATCGGCGCCTGCGCCTCGAGCGCGAGCCGCATGAAGCCGGAGCCGAACTTCTGGAGCTTGTAGCGCTCGGCGTAGAGCTTGTTCATGCCCCGCACGCCCTCGGGGAACACCAGGACCGCCTCGCCGGCCTCGAGCATCTCGCGACAGGTCTGCGGCGTCCCGGCGATGGCACCGCCGCGAGCGGCGACCACGCTGACCCACGGGAGCTGCGACACCCAGTACTCGGCCATGCCGCGCACGATGCGGGGCGGGTCGGCCTCGAGCAGCATGGCGATCGCGATCATCGTCGCGTCGAAGGGAAGCTGCCCCGCGTGGTTCGCGATCAGCAGCACGCGCCCCGCCGGCACGTGCTCGATGCCGTGGGTCTCGACGCGGAAGTAGTACTTGTAGAGCAGCAGCGTCGGCAACGTGCCCTGGCGGATCGTCGCGGGGTGCAGGCCCCACGGGTCGAAGCCGAACTCGTTGAGCCGCGTCGGGACCTTGCGGATCCGATCGTCGAGCTCGCGCTGCAGGTCGCGCAGCGACAGCGGCAGCAGCGCGCCGGCGAGATCTCCGAGCGCCTTCGACCATCCGGATCGCGAGGCCACGGCAGGCTCCTCCCCTAGCGACGCACACTGTGGAAGATCTCTTCGAGCCCGAAGAGCGGCCGGAAGCCGGTGGCATCCACGAAGCGCTTGCCCGAGAGCGTGACCGGGTACTTCACGTAGTCGATCGCGCCGGACGGATACGGCACGAGACCCCAGCGGAACAGGCGATCGATCAGCGGTCGCATCAGCGGCTCGGGAATCGGCAGCGGCGTGCCGCCCGTCTCGCGGATCGCGACCGAGATCGGCGTGGCGCCCGGCCCCACCACGTTGAAGGTCCCCTGTAGCCCGTGCTGGAGCGCCAGCGCGATCGCCTCCGAGACGTCCTCCTCGTGGATGAACTGCATCATCGGGTCGAAGCCCATCACGGTCGGCACGCGCCGCTGGCGCAGATACTCGCCGATCATCGAGTGCACGTAGTAGCCGAGCACGTTCACGGGCCGCAGCACCGCGGTGCGGATGTGCGGGTACTTCCAGATGAACGCCGACGCGAGCGTGTCGACCTCGACCAGGTCGCGGATCTCGGGGTAGGAGCGGCTCGCACCGAGCGGCGAGTCCTCGTCCATGTAGAAGGGGTTCTCGGGGAAGGCGCCGTAGACGTAGCTGCTCGACACGACGACGAGCTTCTGGACGCCGTAGTGGACGCAGTGATCGAGGAGCTGCTTGGTGCCGCGCACGTTCACCTCGTGACGCACGCGATCCGGCAAGCGGAAGTGGCGCACGAAGCCCATGTGTACGACGGCGGTCGGCTGCTCGGTGCGGAACACGTCCTCGAACTTGCGCTTGCGCAGGTCGACCTCGTGGACCACGACGCCCTTCGGCCGTCCCTCCCACGGCGTGCGGTCGGCGCCGCACACCTCGAAGGTGTCCAGGAGCCGGCGCGCAAGCAGTCGTCCCTGGCCGCCCGAGATGCCCGTGACGAGGACTTTTTCCATTGAATCTCCGGGGAGTTGCATGTCGAGAGTAACGAGCGGCCGACACGCCAGCTAGCCCGCCCGGGCCGCGTCCGTGTTATAAGAGTTGGCCCCGGGGGAGCACGACTTGGTCGAGCCGTCCGCTCGTTTCGAGGAGGTTCGCATCCCGCTGGACGAGCCGGTGGGCGACGTCGCGGCGGTGAGCGGCGTGCTCGGCGTTCCGGAGTGGTGGCCGACGGGCTCGCGGATCGGAATCGTCCTCGCCCACGGATCGGGCCGCGACATGAACGACCCGCTCGTCGCGGGCCTGCACCGCGGGCTCACCGATCTGAAATACCTCGCGCTGCGCTTCAACTTCCCGTTCGCCGAGTCGAAGCGACCGCGCCCCGATCGGGTGGCTGCGCTCGAGCGCGCGCTGCGCTCTGCGATCGCGGTGCTCGGCCGCGACCCGACCGCCGCGCCTGCCCACCTCTTCATCGGTGGAATCGGCCTCGGCGGACAGGTCGCGGCGCAGATGGCAGCCGGACGACTGCGGGTGAACGGCGTCTTCATGATCGGATACCCGCTGCACAGTCGCGATCAGCCGACCCGCGGCCTGCGCGCCGAGCCGCTGTTCCGGGTGGTCTCGCCTCTGCTCTTCGTGCAGGGAACGCGCGACCGCACCTGCGACCTCGACGCGCTGCGGCGCACCTTCACGCGCATCGGAGCGCGGAAGACGCTGCACGTCGTGGCGGAGGCCGACGCAGCCATGAGCGTCCCGAGGCGCTCGGGACGCTCCCAGGAAGACGTGGTCCGCGAGCTGCTCGGAGTCGTCGACAGCTGGTGCCGACACGTGCTGGGGCTCTGAGCGGTGGCGGCAGCCGGCGATCTCTATTTCGTGCAACTCCCGGTCGGCGAGATGGCGAACCTCGCCTACCTGATCGGGAGCCGCTCGGCGCGCGAGGCGCTGCTCGTCGACCCGGCATGGAGCGTCGATGCGCTGCTCGACCGCGCCGAGGCCGACGACATGCGGGTGGTCGGCGCGCTGGTGACGCACTACCACCAGGACCACGTCGGCGGCGAGATCTTCGGGATGTCCATCGAAGGGCTCGCACGCCTGTTGGCGCGCGCGCCGGTCCCGGTCCACGTCCAGGCGAGCGAGGCGGAAGGCGTGCGCCGCGTCACGGGCGTGTCGGCCTCGGACCTGGTGCGCCACGAGGGCGGCGAGGAGATCGCGCTCGGCGGCGTGCGCGTGCGCCTGCTCCACACGCCCGGCCACACCCCCGGATCGCAGTGCTTCCTGGTCGAGAGCGAAGGCGGCCCCGGGCGGCTCGTCTCGGGCGACACGCTGTTCCTGGACTCCTGCGGGCGCGTCGATCTTCCCGGCGGCGACCCCGAGGCGATGTTCCGGAGCCTCGACGGCGTGCTGAAGCGGCTGCCCGACGAGACGATCCTCTACCCCGGCCACCGCTACGCACCCGAGCCGTCGTCCACGCTCGGCGCCCAGAAGCGCAGCAATCCGTACCTGCGCGCCGCGAGCCTCGAGCAGTTCCTCGCCTTCCTCGGCTACTGAGGCGTAAATCCCTGAATCCAAGTCACTTTTCGACCCGACACTGGCTTGAAATCGAGACCCGGCTCGGTTAGGGTCCGGCCTCTTCGAGCGGAGGCCCCCCGTCGTGAAGATCATGGTCTGCATCAAGCAGGTGCCGCACCAGGACGCGCGCCTCGACCTGAACGGCGCGGCGACCTGGATCCAGGAAGACAACGTCAAGTTCGAGATCAATCAGTACGACCAGCACGCGCTCGAAGCGGCCCTCGCGCTGAAGGACGCCGACGCCGGCACAGAGGTGGTCGTGGTCTCGATCGGGCCGGAGCGCGTGACACAGTCGCTGCGCACCGCCCTCGGCATGGGGGCCGATCGCGCGGTCCACGTGAAGGACGCGGCGGCCGACGGCTCGGACGCCCTCGGGATCGCGAAGATCCTGGCGGCGGTCGGCAAGGCGGAGAGTCCGGACCTGGTCTTCGCGGGCTTCATGGCCGACGACGGCAACATGGCCGCCACCGGGCCGATGCTCGCGACGCTGCTCGGCATGCCCCACACCACGACGGCGGTGAGTCTCGCCAAGAGCAACGGCTCGCTGCGCGTGGAGCGGGAGCTCGAGGGCGGCGCGCTCGAGGTCGTCCAGCTCAAGACCCCGTGCCTGGTGACGACGCAGACCGGCATGAACCAGGTCCGCTACGCCTCGCTCAAGGGGATCATGGCGGCCAAGAAGAAGCCGATCGACGTGAAGACGGTGGCCGACCTCGGGCTCGCGGGGAGGGTCGGCGCGGGCGCCGCGAAGGTGAAGATCGAGAAGCTCTACACGCCTCCCAAGGGCCAGGGCGCGGAGATCCTGCAAGGCTCTGTCGACGAGGTGGTGGGCAAGGTCGTGACCAAGATCAAGGAGCTGGGGCTTCTCTAGCCCCGGGGAGCGAGGAAGGTCATGGGGAACATCCTCCTGGTGGCGGAGATCCAGAAGGGGAAGCTGCGCGAGGCCAGCCTCGAGCTGGTCGCCTTCGCTCGCAAGGTCGGCGCGGCGACCGGGCGCGACGTGAAGTGCCTGGTGATGGGCCAGGGCGTCCAGGCAGCCGCCGAGGAGCTGGCCAAGAAGGGCGGCGCCGAGGTCTACGTCGCCGAGCACGAGCTGCTGGCGAACTACAACGTCGACGCCGCCCACGCCGCCGTGAAGGCCGCCGTCGCCGCCGCATCGCCCGACCTGGTCCTGCTCTCGAACACGCCGAGCGGCTGGGACCTGGCGCCGCGCGTCGCCGCCGCCCTCGACGCCGGCTTCGTCTCCGACTGCTTCAACGTCGAGGCCGAAGGCGCGGATCTCGTCTTCCTGCGCCGCTTCTTCAACGGCAAGCTCGACTCGCGCTTGCGCGCGACGTCGCTCCCGGTGGTGGCGACGATGCAGCCGGGCGCCACGGCCACCTACGAGGGCGGCGGCGACGGCAAGCTGACGAAGCTCGACCTTGCGCTGGCCGCGGACGCCTGCGGCACGAGCTTCGTCGAGCTGAAGGCTGCCGAGGCGAAGGGCGTGGACCTCACGAAGGCCGACATCATCGTGTCGGGCGGCCGCTCGCTCGGCGGGCCCGAGAAGTTCCAGGAGGTGATCAAGCCGCTCGCCGATGCGCTCGGCGGCGCGATGGGCGCTTCCCGGCCGGTCGTCGACGCGGGCTGGCTCCCGCACGAGTACCAGGTCGGATCCTCCGGCCAGATCGTCTCGCCGAAGCTCTACGTCGCGTGCGGGATCTCGGGAGCGATCCAGCACCTGGTCGGCATGAAGACGTCGAACTACATCATCGCCATCAACAAGGATCCCGACGCGCCGATCTTCGAGGTCGCCGATCTCGGCGTCGTGGGCGACCTCTTCGAGGTCGTGCCGAAGCTCACCGCAGCCGTGAAGACCGCGAAGGGCTGAGCGCACTTTCGCATTGACACGTTCCGCGCCACGGAGTACCAAGGGATCGTTCAGCGGACTGCCAGTCGGCCGCTGCCCCCCGCGGATCGCTCCTGCTGACATCCGGCTCCCTCGCCAAGAGCCGATGCGTCATTTCTGGTCGCTCGCTGCTGCCCCCGTTGATTCCGTCGCGACCAGCTGGCAGCTGCTGAGGGGGGGTGATCCATTCCGCGCCGGGTCGCGTTCGTCAACGAAAAGGGCGGCAGCGCCAAGACCACGCTCGTCGCGAGCCTCGGCTCCTACCTCGCGCTGCACCGCGGGCAGCGCGTGCTCGCGATCGACATGGACCCCCAAGGGCAGCTCGGCAAGGTGTTCGGCATCGACGTGCGCCAGGCCCGCCGCTCTTCGATCGAGCTGCTGATCGACAGCGTGCTCGGGGAGGAGTCGCTCGACGACCCGGGAGTGGCGGCGCTCGCGAGCGAGCTGCCGATCTGCGCGACGCGCATCCCGCAGCTCGACGTGATCGTCGCCAACAAGGCGCTCGGCCTGGCGCCGGCGCTGGATGCCCCCGAGGCCGACCCGTCGGGCCGCCTCGCGCGCCGGCTCGCCGCAGCGTCCGAGCTCGAGCGCTACGACTTCGTGCTGGTGGACTCGCCGCCCTCGTTCGGGCTGCTCACGCTCAACGTGCTGCGCGCCGTCGACGAGTTGGTGGTCCCGGTGCCGCTCACCTTCCTCGCCCTGGACGGCTGCGCCGAGCTGCAGCGCACCATCGCCACCGTGCGCAGCCGCTACGAGCACCCGGAGCTCCGCGTCACGATGGTGGTCCCGACCTTCTACCGCCGCACCCACATGGCCGACGCGGTGCTCGAGTCGCTGAAGCAGCGCTTCCCGAAGGAGCTCGCGCAGACGGTCGTCGGCTTCCACGTGAAGATCGACGAGGCGCAATCGCGCGGCAAGTCGATCTTCGAATACGCGCCCGCGGACCGCGGCGCCCGCGTGCTCGCGGCGCTGGCCCAGGAGCTCGAGGCGCGATCCCCCGGCGGCGCGCCTTCGTGAGCGCGGACGAGCGGCCGCGCGATGGCGTCGAGGAGCCGGGCGGCGCGCCGGCGGCCAGGCCCTTGCTCGGCTCCGATCCGTTCGCGGAGGCCGGTGGGCCCGATCCGCTCGACGCGTGGCTCGATGCGCTCGACCAGCTCGCCGCGCGCGGTCGCACCACCGCGGCGGAAGCGGCGGAGGCGTCGCTTCCGCGCCGGGAGAATCGAACGGCTGCGGCACCCGAGCCCGCGCCTCGCCTGGCCGAGGTCGAGCTGTCGCCCGAGCTCCGCCGCCTGAGCCGCCTGGTCGGCGAGGAGCCGGCGCGCCGGCTCTCGGCGCTGCTCGGCCGGCTCGAGGGTTACGACCGCTTCGGACTCTCGCGCCCCGCGGTGCAGCAGGCGTTCCCGCTCTTCTACGCCCTCTACCGCCTCTACTTCCGCGTCCGGAGCAGCGGCCACGAGCACATTCCGGCCGACGGCCCCGCCCTGCTCGTGGCAAACCACGGCGGGCTGCTTCCGTTCGATGGCGCGATGGCGGTGCTCGACGTGCTGCTCCACACCGACCCGCCGCGCCTGCCCCGCGCGATCGTCGATCGCTGGGCCGGGTCGCTGCCGTTCGTCAATGTCTTCTTCGCGCGCGTCGGACAGGTCGTCGGCACGCACGAGAACCTGGCTCGGTTGCTCGCCGACGGCGAGAGCGTGCTGGTGTTCCCGGAGGGAGTCGAGGGGATCCGCAAGCCGATCACGCAGCGCTACCGCCTGCAGCGCTTCCACGTCGGCTTCGTCGAGCACGCGCTGCGCGCGCGCGCGCCGATCGTGCCGATGGCGATCGTCGGGAGCGACGACCAGGCGCCGGTGCTGTTCGACCTGAAGCCGATCGCGCGGCTGCTCGGGCTGCCGACGGTCCCGATCACGCCGACCTTCCCGTGGTTCGGGCCGCTCGGCCTGCTGCCGTACCCGGTGCGCTACCGCATCGTCTACGGCGAGCCGATCCGCTTCCACGAGCGCTTCGCCGTGCGGGCCGCCGAGGATCCGGCGGTGGTGCGGGCGCTCGCAGGCCAGGTGCGCCGTGCGGTGCAGGGCCTGATCGACAAGAGCCGCTGATGGCCAACGTCCTCGTCACGCACGCCGACCTGCCGCTCGGGCGGCGCATCGTGAAGGTGCTGTGGCACGACCCCGAGGTCGAGCGCGTGGTGGCGCTGGGCGAAGGGCCGGTGCCCCGCGCCTTCGGCACCTACCGGATCGGCGCGGCCCCGCGCCTCGTCTACGAGCGCGTCGACCTGGCGCGGCAGCGCGCGGTGGCGGACTTCTTCAAGTCGAAGCGGCTGCGGTCGCTCGAAGTCGACAGCATCGTCCACGTGCCGAGACACGGCGCCGCGCCCGAAGGCCCGCCCGTGGTCGCCAAGGTGCCGACCCGCACCGCCGAGGCGCGGCTCGTGCTGCACCACGCCATCGAAGCGCGCGGGGTGCGCAACCTCGTCGCGCTCAGCAGCGCCTTCGTCTACAAGCTCGCTCCCGGCAACGCGAACCACCTGACCGAGCGCAGCGAGCTCGACCTCGACCCCGAGGTCGCTGCCGAGATCCGCGCCTGGATCGACTGCGACATGCTGTTCCAGGCCCAGGTCTCGGGACGCACCGACGCCGCGAGCCGCCGGCTGCGGGTGGTGCTGCTGCGGCTGCCGACGGTCGTCGCGTCGGGCGGCTACGTCTACTGGAACCCCGCGCTCGCCGGCGCCGCGGGCCCGCGCGTGCGGCCCGCCGGGTTCGATCCGCTGTGCCCGGTGATCGCCGACAAGGACGTGGCGCGCGCCGTGTGCGCCGCGCTGCGCGCGCGCAGCTCGGGCGTCTTCAACGTGGCCGGGCGCGAATTGCTGCCGCTCTCGATGCTGGGTCGCTGGACCGGGCGGCCCTGCGTGCCGGTGCCGGGCCCGCTGCTGCGCGCCGCCGCCGCCGGCGCCGCGCGCCTCGGCCGCGAGACGCTCTCGAGCGCGATCCACGGACCGCACCTGCGCTACGGCATGAGCCTCGACACCAGCCGCGCGGCGCGCGAGCTCGGCTTCGAGCCGCGCTATCGCATCGGGGTCACACGCGCCGGTGACGGCGCGATGCGGCTCGAGGCCGTCGCGGTCTAGGCCTTCCTTCGTTATCCTGCCGCGCCCTCCCGGGTGCAGTCACCCGGTTCGCCAGGCGACCCGGTTCGCCAGTAGACGGAGGCCGGCGTGGCAGTCGATACCTCGCAGTTCCGCAACGGGCTGAAGATCATCCTCGACGGCCAGCCCTTCGTGATCACCTTCTTCCAGCACGTGAAGCCCGGCAAGGGCGGCGCCTTCGTGCGCACCAAGGTCAGGAACTTGCTGAACGGCAAGGTGCTCGACCGCAACTTCCGCTCGGGCGAGCGCGTCGACGAGGCCGACATCGAGGAGAAGCGGATGCAGTACCTCTACCTCGACGGCGAGAATCTGATCTTCATGGACCAGGAGAGCTTCGACCAGCTCCCGTTCGGCGCCGACGTCGTCGGCGATGCGCGCAAGTTCTTGAAGGAGAACATGGAGGTCGACGTGCTGTTCTGGAACGGCAAGCCCGTCAACGTGGAGCTGCCGTCGTTCGTCGTGCTGCGCGTGGCCCGGTGCGACCCGGGCTTCAAGGGCGACACGGCGTCGGGAGCCACCAAGCCCGCCACGCTCGAGACCGGCGCCGTCGTGAACGTCCCGCTCTTCATCAAGGAGGGCGAGTCGCTGCGCATCGATACCCGCTCCGGTGAGTACGTGGAGCGCGTGAACGCGTAGCCCACGAGCGGACGCGAGCACACGGATGCGCGGCGATCAGCTGGCCAGACAGTGGCGCCTGATCCAACGTCTGGCGCGCAGCCGCTACGGCATCGGGCTCGACGAGCTGGCCGAAGAGCTCGAGTGCGTGAAGCGCACCGTCTACCGCGACCTCGACGCCCTGATGCAGGCCGGCTTCCCGGTGCTCTCGGAGCGCCGCGACGGGCGCGTTCTGTACCGCTTCCTCGACACCTTCAAGCTCGGCGACGTCCCCTTCACGCCCGATGAGATCCTCTCGCTCGCCTTCGGCGAGGATCTGCTGCGTTCCCTGGAGGGCACCGTCTTCCACGATTCGATCCGCTCCGCGCTCGACAAGATCCGCGCGAGCCTCGCCCCCGAGGTCGGCGAGTTCCTGGCGCGGCTCGGCGAATCGTTCCGCGTGCTCCCCGGCCCGCACGAGAGCTACGCGGCGATGCGCGACGCGATCCGCGTGCTGAACGAGGCGGTGATCGGCCGCCGCACCGTGCGCATGCGCTATCGCACCGGCTCGACCGGTCGCGAGAAGGCGCGCGAGCTCGACCCGTATCGCGTCTGGTACCGCGCCGGCGCGCTCTACGTCGTCGGCCACGACCACCTCTCGGGAGAGGTTCGCACCTTCGCGGTCGGACGCATCCGCGCGATCGAGGCGAGCGAGCGCCGCTTCCGCGTGCCCGAGAGCTTCGACTTCGACGCCTACGTGGCCGCCTCGTTCGGCGTGATCAGCGAGCCGCCGGTGCGAGTGCGCATCCGCTTCGACCGCCGCTGGGCGAGCTGGGTCGCGGAGCGCACCTGGCATCCCAGCCAGAAGCTCGCGCGACGGCCGGGCGGCGCGCTCGAGCTCACGATGGAGGTGGGCGGCGCCGCCGAGGTGCGGAGCTGGGTGCTCTCGTTCGGCTCCGGTGCCGAGGTGCTCGAGCCCGCGTCGCTGCGCGACGAGGTGCGCGACGAGCTGCGCGAGGCGGCCGGGCGCTACGCCTGAGCGCGCCTCACTCCGCCGCGGCCTGGCTGGGCTTGCTCCACAGCATCCCGAGCTTGCGGTACTGCGATTCGGTGCGTTCGGTCATCAGACCGAGGTTGCGCAGGTTCGGCAGCACCGTGTGCATGTAGATCATGCTGTTGAGCTCGGCCCAGTTCGGCATCGACAGCGTCGCCTGCGTGAGGTTCATCGGGTCGATGCCGTACTTCGGCCCGAGGATCTGCAGCATGTCGATCTGCTGGTTGGCGTTGAGCGCCTCGAGGATGCCGAACGCCCAGTCCTCCATCTCGGCCTTCTCGGCGGCGTCGGCCTCGCGGACGGCGCGGCGCATGCTGAGCACGCCGAACGCCGCGTGGCGCGACTCGTCCTGCTCGACGCGCCGGATCATCTCCGTCAGCAGCGGGTTGCGGCTCTCGGTGCGCAGCAGGTCGAAGATACCGACCGCCATGCCCTCGAAGAGCGTCTGCATGCCGAGCGTCTTCTTGCGCGCGGTCTCGGCGCGCAGCAGCTCGTCGAGCAGGATCTTGAGCGTGGGGCCGATCGGGTAGATCGTGCCCAGCTTGCGCTGCAGGAACTTCGAGAGCGCCTCGATGTGGCGCGCCTCGTCGGTCACCTGGCTCGCCGCGTACCACTTCTCGTCCATCGTCTGGCAGGCGTTGGTGAGCTGGCCGCAGATCTGGAGCGCCGCCTGTTCGCCGTGCAGGAGCTGCGAGAGCAGGTGGCTCAGCTCGTCGAAGGCGGCCGCCTTCTGGGTCGCCTCGTCCTTGCCCATCAGCTTGCAGATCTGGGCGAGCATCGACGCCTCGGGATTCATCACCCACGCGTCGTTGGTGACGGGGATCGACCAGTCGAGGTCGCGCTCGGCGTTCCACTGGTTGACCTTGCCCTTCTCGTAGAGGTTGCGGAGCTCCTCCATCTCCTGGCCGTACTCCCAGGTCCAGTGCAGCGTGAGCGGCGCGTCGACGTCGATCTGCGCGCGCAGCCGTTCGACCTCCGCGGTGTCGACGAACTCGATCACTTCGAAGTCGCCGAAGCGCTTGCGGTGCTCCTGCATCAGCTTGTCCATTTCGTCTCTCTCCTCTCGGACTGCGCGGGGCGCGCGGCGAGTCCGCAGTGCAAGAACGATTTCAGCTCGGCCTTGCGCGTGGCCACGGCCTGGGCCGACAGCAGCGGGCCGCCGAGCAGGCCTTCGCCGAATTCCCCGGACGCGAAGTGGTAGACCGTGGCTCCGATCAGCGTCTGGACGACGTGCGCGGGCGAGGTGCGGCGGAAGGCGCCGGCTTCGATGCCGTCGTGCAGCAGCCCGGTGATGCCCGCCAGGATCGCCTCGATGCGGCGCTCGACGCTCTGCCCCTCGGGCCACGCCTCGGCGTCGAAGGCGTCGTCCTCGAAGAGCGCGCGCAGCAGCAGCCGCGCAGCGGACGCTTGCTCGGCCAGGGCATCCACGAGCGCGTCCGTGAAGCGGTCGAGCTTCTCCGCGGGCCCGAGGGACGACGCCAGCGCGGGCGCCAGGCGCTCGTCGAGGCGCCGGAGCACGCGCTCGAGTGCCGCCAGGTAGAGCTGCGCCTTGCTGCGGAAGTGGTGGAACAGGGAGGACTTGCCGAGGCCCGCCGCCTCCGCGACCTCGCGCATGCCGACGCCCGCGAACCCGCGGCGCGCGAACAGAACCTCCGCTACGTCGAGGATCTTGTCCCGGGAGCTCGGGGCGACAGGGGCGGGCAGACCGCGGGTGCTCATGCGCGCGCTCTCTCCTGACCCGACCGAACGGTCGGCCGGGAGCGTATCGGCAGGGCGCCGCCCAGGCAATAGGGGGTCGAGGCTACGGCTTGGGAGGGGCAGGCCTGGCCGCGCCGGCGGCGCCCTTGGCGCGCAGGCGGGCGTCGACGATGCGCTTGACCAGGAAGCCCCGGTCCGCCAGCAGCACCGGCACGCCCTCCGGACCGATCAGATGGCCCGTCCCGACCACGACGAAGCGCGCGCGGCCGTCGGCTGCGAGGGCCGCGAGCCGCTCGCTCATGCGCTGGTTGCGCTCGGTGAAGACGCGCTGGTAGAAGTCGGCGAGCTCGGGATCGCTGCGGCTGCCGAGCACCAGCTGGCCGAGCTGCGCCTCGTCGCCCCGCTCCCAGGCGCCCAGGATCTCGCGTGTCATCGCCACGAAGTCGCCGCTTCCGTGCAGGATCTCGCGCAGCAGCTTCTCCTGGAGCGAGTCGGGCAGGCTCGCGAACAGGGCGGTCTGCTCCTCCATCGACTCCAGCTCGACGACGGGCTTGCTCCCCGCGGCGCGGCGCAGGAACCAGGCGTCGACGCCGTTCTCGGCGTCGTAGCCGGCCGCCTGGTACTCGAGCTGCGCGACGACGCGTGCCAGCAGCCACGGCCGCATGCGGTCCGCCGCCTGCATCGGATAGCCGCTCTGCTTCAGATAGACGCGCAGCTGCTCGTAGGTCTCTGGAGACACCACGTCGTGTAATGTCTGCTCCGGCGGGAGCAGGCCGTGGCGATCGGTGATGTCGAGCGCGTCGAGCGGGGAGACCGCGCCCGGGTCGAACTCGACGACGAGCGCGTCGGCGCGCCGCCATGCGGCCTCGACGCGCCGATCGAGCTCGAGGCTGCGCCCGTCGCCGATGTGGACCGAGCCGAGCAGGAACAGCGCCCCGCCGCCGGGCGCGGTGGCCTCCCAGTAGAAGGCGCCGGCCGGAAGCGGCGGCGCAGCGGGCTTCGGCGGGCTCGCGCAGGCGACCGCGAGGAGCGCAGCGGCGAGGCCCGCCGCGCGCCGAGCGCGCGCGCGAAGCCACGGCGAGGGCGCCGGCGGCACTAGGGCTTCACGACCTCCACGGTCCCGAGCGGCTCGAGCTGCGCGCGCAGCGCGGCGGCGGGACCGACGACGACGATCGCGATGCGCTCCGGGTGGAGCAGGCGGCGCGCCGCATCGGCGACCTCCTCCTGCGTGGTCGCATTGACGCGGGTCCGGTAGGTGTCGAGCGAATCGCGCGGGAGCCCGTAGACGTCGAGGTCGATCAGCCCGGCGGCGATCGCCTGCGAGGTCTCGAGGCCGAGCACGAAGCGCCCCACGTTGAAGCTCTTGGCGAGCCGGAACTCGTCCTCGCCGGGCGGATCCGACTTCATGCTCTCGAGCACCTCGAGCACCAGCGAGACGACGCGGCCCACCTCGGGGACGCGCGTGAAGGTGCTGACGGCGAACGGCCCGGCCTGGCGCCGCATCTCGAAGAGCGAGCCGATCGAATAGGTGAGCCCCGCATCAGCGCGCACGCGCGTCAGCAGGCGCGAGAGGAAGCCGCCGCCGCCGAGAACGGTGTTCATCAGCAGCGCGGGAATGCGCCCGGGGTCGGTGCGCGAGATCCCCTCGTGCGCCAGCGCGATCTGCGCCTGCACCAGGTCGGGGCGGTCGACGACGACGATCCGGCGCGCGGCCGGCGTCGGCGCCGGCGGCGGCGGCCCGGGCTCCGGGACCGCCCCCGCCTCCCAATCGCCGAACTTCGCGCGGACGCGCGCCAGCGCGTCGTCCGGTGCGATGTCGCCGACCGCGTAGAAGATCGCGTTGCGCGCGACGAAGAGGCGGCGGTGGAACTCGCGCAGCGCGCGGGCATCGAGCCGCATCAGGCTGCGCGGCTCGCCGTCCTGGGGGATCCCATAGCGGTGGCCGGGGTAGAGCACCTGGTCGAGCTGGCGGTCGAGCAGCGACTCGGGCTCGTCCTTCTCCTGCTCGAGCGCCTGGATCGTCTCGGCGCGCGCGCGGTCGACCTCGGCGCGCTCGAAGCGCGGCCGGCGGACGACGTCCGCGAGCAGGTCGAAGAGCTTGTCGCCGTCCTCGGAGAGGCCGGTCAGGCCGACGCTCGCCGAGTCCCAGCCCGCGTCGGCCGACAGCGTGGCGCCGATGTCCTCGATCGTGCGCGCGAGCGCGAGCGCGTCGCGCGAGCCTGCCCCGCGCTTCATCACCTCGGTCGTCAGGGACGCCAGGCCGGCCTGGTCGAGCGGCTCGACGGCGATGCCGCGGCGCAGCGCGATCCCGATCGAGAGGCGCGGCGTGCGGTGGTCCTCGAGGAGCAACACGTCGAGGCCGTTCTCGAGCACGGCGCGGTGCAGCCGCTGCTCCGGGACGATCGACCCTTCCTGCACGGGCGGAGGCGGGAGCTGCCACGCCGGTCGCGGCCGGAGCGACGCGCAGCCCGGCGCCAGCCCGAGCAGGCCCAACGCGAGCAGCGCGGCGCCGCGCTTCATCGGGCCTCCGGAGCGCCGGGCGGCACGGCGCCGGGCTGCGGCGGCGCGCGCCGGGGCGTCGATCCGGGCGGCGCGATCACGTGCACCACGCTGCGCTGGTCGTCGATCAGGTAGCTGCGCGCCACGCGCTGCACGTCGGCGGCCGTGACGGCGCGATACCCCCGCAGGCGCTCCTCGAGCGGTCGGATGCGCCCGAAGGCGACGTAGTCGCCCGCGATGCGCGCCGCCAGCGCGTGCGCCGTGTTCGAGCGCGCGATCAGGTCGACCTCGATCTGACGCTTGGCCCGGGCCAGCTCGGCGGGCGACACCGGCTCCTTGCGGAGCCGCGCGATCTCGTCGAAGAAGCCACGCTCGACGCGATCGATGTCGCCGTCGGGCCGCACCATCGCGAAGGCGTAGAAGAGCCCCGCCTCCTGGAGCTCCCAGTAGGCGCCCTCCGCGGCCAGCGCCTGCTGCTCGTCGTAGACGAGGCGCCGGTACAGACGGCTCGAACGGCCGCCCGAGAGGACGCCGCTGGCGACGTCGAGCGCAGGACCGTCGGGATCGCCGGTCTTCGGCGCGTGCCACGCGGCCGCGAGGATCGGGCTGCGCACGTCCAGGTGGATCAGCTCGCGCCGCTCGCCGCGCTGCTCGATCTCCTTGGTCGGGTTGCGCGGGATCTCCGCGACGCGTTCGAGCCCGCCGAAGGCGCGCCGGATCCGCGCCAGCGCGTCGTCGGCGTCGAAGCTGCCGGCGACCGAGATCACGATGTTGTTGGGGGCGTAGTAGGTCTTGAAGAACCTCCGGCAGATCTCCGCCGTGACCGCCTCCACGTCGCTGCGCCAGCCGATCGTCGGGACGCGATAGGGGTGCGCCGCGAACGCCAGCGCGAGCAGCGCCTCGAAGGCGCGGCCCTGCGGCGAGTCCTCGCTGCGCAGGCGCCGCTCCTCGAGCACCACCTGCTTCTCGCTGGCGAGGACCTCGTCGGTGATCTTCAGATTGGCGACGCGCTCCGCCTCGAGCTCGATCACCAACGGCAGGCTGTCGGGCGCGATGTCCTCGTGGAAGACGGTGACGTCGTCGGTGGTGTAGGCGTTGACCTGCCCGCCCCGCGCCGTGACCAGCCGCTCGTGCGACTCGGGCGGCAGCCGGTCGGTGCCGCGGAACATCATGTGCTCGAACAGGTGCGCGATTCCGGTGTAGCGCGCCTCGTCCTTCGAGCCGACCCGCACCCACATCTGGAACGACACCGCGGGCGTGCTCGGGTCGACGAGCGTGAGCACGGTGAGCCCGTTCGCGAGCGTGGTGACGCGCGTCGCGAGCGCCGGGTCCTGCACGTCGGGCGTGGCGCCCGCCCGCCCTGCCCCGGTTGCGAACGCGATGAGGACGGCGAGGGCGGCACGGCGGGCGCATCCGGGCATGGCGGCGTACGGTATCACTCGAGGTCCGGAAAGCCATGTGCACGGACGCGGAGCTGCGCGAGATCTTCGAGCGCTGTCGATCGATCGCGGTGGTCGGCATCAAGGCCGGCGTCGAAGACGACGCCTTCCGCGTGCCGCGCTACATGCAGGCGCACGGCCATCGCATCCTCCCGGTCTCGCCGAAGCTCGAGCGGGTGCTCGGCGAGCGCGTGTTCCCGGCGCTCGCCGCGGTCGACGTCGCGATCGACCTCGTGAACCTGTTCCGCGCGCCGCGCCACCTGCCCGCGCACGTCGACGAGATCCTGGCGCTCGATCCCCGCCCCTTCGCAGCCTGGTTCCAGCTCGGCATCCGCCACGACCAGGCCGCGGGTCGCCTGCGCGCGGCCGGCCTGCGGGTGGTGCAGGATCGCTGCCTGATGGTCGAGCACGCGCGCTTGATGCCGGCCCGCGCTCACTCCGTCTTGCGGTAGTGCAGCGCGCGCGACTGCATCCAGCGCACGGCGGCGAGGTCGACGATCCCGACCCACAGCCGGTTTCCGATGCCGTACTTCGAGGCGCCGTAACGCCGCGGGCGGTGCGCGACCGGGATCTCCACGACGCGGGCGCCCTCCAGGCGCAGCAGCGTGGGCAGGAAACGGTGCAGTCCGCGGAACAGCTTGACGCGCCGCAGCAGCTCGGTGCGCATCGCGCGCAGCGAACACCCGACGTCGCTGACGGTCTCGTGGGTCACGAAGTTGCGCACGCCGTTGGCGATGCGCGACGAGAGCAGGCGTACGGCGGAGTCGCGCCGCCCCTGGCGCACGCCGTTGACCACGTCGGCGCGATCGAGCTCCGCGAGCAGCCGCGGGATGTCGGCCGGATCGTTCTGCAGGTCGGCGTCGAGCGTGACGGTGACCTCGCCGCGCACCGCGCGGAAGCCGGCGTCGAGCGCCGCGCTCTGACCGTGACTGCGGTCGAGCGCGAGGACCCGCACGCGCGCGTCCTTGGCGGCGATCTCGCGCAGCCGCGCCAGGCTGCCGTCGCGGCTCCCGTCGTCGACGAAGATCAGCTCGACGCCGCCCGCCACGCCCGCGAGCGCCGCGTCGAGCTCTCGGTGCAGCGGCTCGAGCGATTCCTCCTCGTCGCGCAGCGGGACCACGACGGAGAGGAACGGGGCGGGGCCCGCCACGCCTAGGCCTCGCGGCAGAGCAGGAACCAGCTGCCGAGATCGCGTCCCTTGCGCGCGGCGGAGCCGACCGTCACGTGTCGCGAGACGCCGCGCAGCGTGTCGATCATGTAGCCGTACACGAAGCGCGCGAGGCCGACCTCGTTGCGCCGGATCGGCGGCCACTCGCGCGGCCGCTCGGACGGCACGAGGTTGTAGTCGACGAGCAGCTCGCCGTGCGCCGCGTCGGGCCGCAGCACGAAGTACCCGGGCCCCGTCGCCCAGCGCGTCGGGCCTTCGTTGTAGCCGTACAGTCGGTCGGGCTGACGCGGATCGGCGTCGGGAGGGCGACAGCAGCGCTTCTCGAAGTGCGTGAAGGCGGGCAGCGTGTTCTTGCCGTAGTGCCGGACGGGGGCGAGGGCCGGCACCTCGGGTGCGACGATGTCGGTGAGCTGCAGCGGGCGGAAGCCACGGACCGCCTCGTAGAGGCGGCGCTGCTCCGCGCGGCCGGCGGCGCGGATGGCGCGAACGCGCTCCGCGTGGGTCATGTCGTCGAGGCTGCGCGCCACCTCGAGCGGCTTGACGGCGGCTTCGCGCAGCAGGGCGATCAGCTCGCGTGCGGGGTCGGAATCGGCGAGAGCCATGGGGCACCTCCGCCGGAGCAGGGTACCGTTGCGCCCCGGAGGACGCGACCCTGGAGGAGCGATCCGGCGCGCCCGGCCCGAGCGAGCCCGCGAGCGGGCTGCGCGCCCCGCCGAGCTCGCGCATGCGCGCGCTGCTGCTGTCCGGCGCCGCAGTGCTGTTGCTCGCGCGCCTCGGGGCGACGGGCCTGTGGGCCCCCGACGAGCCGCGCTACGGCGCGGTCGCCGAGGAGATGCGGGCGCTGCGCCACGGCGCGACCGACCTGGTGCTGCTGCGCCTGAACGGCGATCCCTACACACAGAAGCCGCCGCTCTACTACTGGCTCGCGGCCGCGGCGGGGGCGCCGCTCGGGCACGTGACGGAGACGGCGGCGCGGCTGCCGTCGGCGCTCTCCGGCATCGCCTTGGTCGCGCTCACGCTGGCCTTCGGCTCGCGTCTGCTCGGCGGCGCCAGCGGGACGCTCGGCGCCGCGCTGCTGCTGACGACCTGGAGCTTCGCGGACGCCGCGCGGCGGATGCAGCTCGACGTGCTGCTCGCGCTCTGCGAGGTGCTGGCGCTCGCCGCCTTCTGGCGCCTCGACCGCGGCATCGGGGGTCGGCGCGCGAATCAGCTGGCGCTGCACGCGGCGCTCGGGCTCGCGGTGCTGACGAAGGGGCCCGTCGGCTTCCTGGTTCCGCTGCTCGGGATGGCCGGCTTCCTGGCGTGGGACCGGCGCCCGTCCGCGATCGCCCGCGCGCTCCCGGTCTGGGGCTTCGCGCTCTCGCTCGGCCCGGCGCTGCTCTGGCTCGCCGGCTGCGTCGCGCTCGCGCCTCCGGGCTTCTTCGGCGAAGCGGTGGTCGACAACCTGCTCGGGCGCTTCTTCGCGGGCACCTCGCACCCGCGTCCGTTCTACTACTACGTGTACCAGTTCCCGATCGAGTTCCTGCCGTGGATCGCCGCCGCACCCGCCGTCGCGTGGGCCGCGCGTCGCTCCACGTTCAGCGACGAGGAGCGCCGCGCCTGGCGTCTCCTGCTGGCCTGGATCGCTGCCACGCTCGCCTTCTTCACGCTGTCGAGCGGGAAGCGCGGCCTGTACGTGCTCCCGGCCCTGCCCGCCGCCGCCCTGATCACGGCTGACGCTTTGCGGCGTTGGATCGAGTCGCGGCGACGCATCCCGCTCGGCTTCCACCTGGGGACGGGCGCCGTCGCGCTGGCGCTCGTGGCGGCGGGCGGCTGGATGACGCTCCGCAATCCGCTCCACGAGCGGAGCGCCTCGCTCGCGACGGGAGTCGCGGCGATCGCGATCCCGCTGGTCGGACTCGCCGCCTCCCTCGCATTCGCGCGCATGCGCGCGCCGCTGCGCCTGCGCATCGGGATCCCGATCGCCGCGCTCTGGGCCGTCGAGCTGGTGATCTTCACCGTGGCCTTCCCGGCGCGCGACCCCCAGAAGTCGCCGCGCGCGCTGGCGCAGGCCGCAGCCGCGCTCACGCCCCCGGGCGTCTCGATCGGCCTGGTCGGCGACCGCGCGCTGGTGGGCGGGCTCGCCTACTACGGCGGCCGGCACGTCGCCTACCTGGGTGACCGCACGCACATCGAGCGCTTCGTGCGCGAGGGCGGCTCGGCGATCGTGGTCGCCGAGAGGAAGCGCGCGCGCGTCGAGGAGGTGACCCCGATCGAGATCCGCCACCGCTCTCGCGAGGGACGCCGCGCCCTGCTCGTCGTCACGCCGCGGGGCGCCCCGAGCCGCTGACGGGGGGCTTCGCCCGCCGTCGAGGTCGGCTAGGATCGCCGGGTTCACCACAGACCAGTCGGAGGAGCCCCCTCATGGCCGACAATGCGGAACTTCGCATCGGCGACCAGACGCTCTCGCTGCCGATCGTCGTGGGCAGCGAAGGCGAGCGCGCCATCGACATCCGCAAGCTGCGCGACCAGACCGGGTACATCACGCTCGACCCGGGCTACGCCAACACGGGCTCGTGCAAGAGCTCCATCACCTTCATCGACGGCGAGAACGGCGTGCTGCGCTACCGGGGCTATCCGATCGAGGACCTCGCCGAGCGGTCGAGCTTCCTCGAGGTCGCCTACCTGCTGATCTACGGCGAGCTGCCCACCAAGGCGAAGCTGCGCGCCTTCATCGACTCGATCCGCCACCACACGATGCTCCACGAGGATTTCAAGCGCTTCTACAGCGCGCTGCCCAAGGACGCCCATCCGATGGCGGCGTGTGCGGCGGCGGTGGGCGCGCTCGCGACGTTCTACCCCGATTCGCTCGATCCGCGCGACCCGCGCCAGGTCGAGGTGTCGGTGCACCGGCTGCTCGCGAAGCTGCCCACGATGGCGGCCTACGCCTTCAAGCATTCGATCGGCCAGCCCTTCATGTATCCCGACAACCGGCGCAACTACGTCGGCAACTTCCTGCACCTGATGTTCGCGACGCCGTGCGAGGCCTACCACGTCGACCCGGTCGTCGAGAAGGCGATCGACCTGCTCTTGATCCTGCACGCCGACCACGAGCAGAACTGCTCGACCTCGACCGTGCGGCTCTGCGGCTCGTCGATGGTCAACCTGTTCGGCGCGATCTCGGCGGGCATCAACGCGCTCTGGGGACCGCTGCACGGCGGAGCCAACCAGGCGGTGATCGGGATGCTCCAGAAGATCCTCCACGAGGGCATCTCGGCGCGCGAGTTCGTCGAGCGTGCCAAGAGCAAGGACGACACCTCGCGGCTGATGGGCTTCGGCCACCGCGTCTACAAGAACTTCGACCCGCGCATGAAGATCATCAAGAAGGCCTGCGACGGGGTGCTCGAGAAGCTCGGCGTCAACTCGAAGCTCCTCGAGACCGCCAAGGACCTCGAGGAGATCGCGCTCAAGGACGACTACTTCATCGAGCGCAAGCTCTACCCGAACGTCGACTTCTATTCGGGCGTGATCTACACCGCGATCGGAACACCCGAGAACATGTTCACCGCGCTGTTCGCGATCGGACGCCTGCCCGGCTGGATCGCGCAGTGGGTGGAGATGCACCGCGACCCCGATTTCAAGATCGGACGCCCGCGCCAGATCTACACGGGCGAGCGGCCGCGGTCCTTCGTCGAGATCGATCGGCGCAGGTGACGAGCGGCGTCGGCTGCTACACCAGCGCGCTTGCGACGGGCGGGCGCGTGTGGCACGCCGAGCGGCATGCGCGCCGGCTGGCGCGCGACGCGCGGTTGCTCGGACTCGGCGAGGTCGACGAGGCGGCGGCGCTGCGCCTGCTCCGCGAGCTCGCCGCGCCGACGCGCGGCGGCGGCGACGCGAAGCTGCGCCTCGAGGCCCGGCGCGAGGCCGGCGCGCTCCGGCTGCTCGCGAGCTCGCAGCCGCTCGAAGCCGACCCCGCGACATGGCTCGCGATCTCCGCGCCGCGGCGCCATGGCGGCGCGTCGCGGAGCTCGCGAGCGAAGACCACCGCGCGCGCCCTCTACGACGAAGCCTCCGAAGCCGCGCGGCGCGCCGGCGCCGCGGAGGCGCTGCTCTTCGACGCGGCCGGCTTCCTGGTCGAGGGCGCGCGGACCAACGTCGTCGTCGCGCTCCGCGACGGGGCGCTGGTGACGCCCCCGCTCGCCCGCGGCGCCCAGGCGGGCGTCGCGCGCGAGCTGCTGCTCGAGCGCGTCGGGGAGCTCGCCGAAGCGGACGTCGCCGGCGCCGAGCTCGCCGCCGCGCGCGCGATCCTCGCGATCAACGCCGTGCGCGGCGTGCGCGCGATCGTGCGTCTCGACGGGCGCGCCGTCGGCGACGGCTGCGCGGGCGCATGGGCCGAGCGCCTCGCGCGCGCGTTTGCAGAGCCCTGAAAGCGGCTACCCTGCGGGTCCCCCGCAGCGGAGGAGCGCATGGAGATCGCAGGCATCGGGGCCGTCGTGACCGGCGGCGGCTCGGGCCTCGGCGAGGCGACCGCGCGGCGCCTGGCCGAGCGCGGCGCGCGCGTCGCGATCCTCGACCTGGGCCGCTCGAAGGGCGCCGAGGTGGCCAAGTCGATCGGCGACGCCGCGCTCTTCTGCGAGGCCGACGTCGCGAGCGAGGAGCAGGTGACCGCCGCCCTCGACCGCGCCGTCGAGCGCTTCGGCGGGCTGCACGTCGCGGTGAACTGCGCGGGCATCGGCACCGCGGGCCGCACCGTCGACAAGCAGGGCAAGCCGTTCGAGCTGCGGCTCTTCGAGCTCACGCTGCGCGTCAACCTGCTCGGCACCTTCAACGTGATCCGGCTCGCGGCGGCCCGCATGATGAAGAACGAGCCCAACCAAGAGGGCGAGCGCGGCGTGGTCGTGAACACCGCGTCGGCGGCGGCCTTCGAGGGCCAGATCGGCCAGTGCGCCTACTCGGCGTCCAAGGGCGGCGTGGTCGGCATGACCCTGCCGATCGCGCGCGACCTGGCCGCGTCCGGCATCCGCGTCAACACGATCGCCCCGGGCCTCTTCGCGACCCCGATGCTGATGACGATGCCCGAGCCGGCGCGCAAGTACCTGGCCTCGCAGATCCCGTTCCCGCCCCGCCTCGGCAATCCCGCCGAGTTCGCGATGCTCGCCTGCCACATCGTCGAGAACCCGATGCTCAACGGCGAGACGATCCGGCTCGACGGCGCGATCCGCATGCAGCCGCGCTGACCTCGATGCAGCTCGGCCGCCTCGCGATCAGCCTGCCCGCGCCCGGCCTCGGGGCGCTCGAATGCGTCGAGCTCGCGCGCCGCGCCGAGCGCGAGTGGGGCTACGACGCCATCTGGCTCGCCGAGACCAACGGCCCCGACTCGTTCGGTCTGGCGGGCGCGCTCGCGCTCGCCACCGAGCGCGCCACGATCGGCACCGCGATCGTGCCGGTCTATAACCGCACGCCTGCGGTGCTCGCGATGTCGGCGGCCACGGCGGCGCAGCTCTCCGCGGGGCGCTTCGTGCTCGGCCTCGGCTCGTCGAGCCACGCCATCATCGGCGACTGGAACGGCGTCCGCTTCGAACGCCCCCTCGCGCACGTGCGCGAGACGGTGGCGATCCTGCGCCAGGCGCTCGCCGGCGAGAAGAGCGACTTCAGCGGCGAGGTGCTGCGCTCGCACGGCTTCCGGCTCGGCAACCGCCCGGGGCAGCACGTGCCGATCTATCTGGCCGGCCTGCGCGAGAAGATGCTGCGCCTGGCCGGCGCCATCGGCGACGGCCTGATCGTGAATCTGTTCCCGGTGACCGCCCTGCCTCGGATCCTCGCCGCCTACCGCGCCGGCGCGACCGCCGCCGGGCGCGACGCCGCGCGCGACGAGGTCGTGTGTCGCTTCCAGGTCGCGGTGACCGACGACCTCCCGTACGCGCGAAACCTGGTGCGCCTCGCCTTCGGCGGCTACGTCGCCGCTCCGGTGTACAACAAGTTCTTCGCCTGGTGCGGCTTCGAGCGCGAGGCGCGCGCGGTGGCCGACGCCTTCGCGCGCCGCGACCGGGCCGGCGTGGCGGCGGCGATGAGCGACGACATGCTCGACCGCATCGCCATCCTGGGATCCGCGCAGAGCTGCCGCGAGCAGATCGCCGCGTTCGTCGCCGCGGGCGTGACGACGCCGGTGATCTCGCCGCTCGCCATCGAGCGGCGCGCCATCGAGGCCGTCTTCGAGGCGTTCGCCCCGGCGCGCGGCTGAGCGATGGCGGAACGGCGGCGCGTCCTGGTCACAGGCGCCAGCGGCCTCGTGGGGCGGCGCCTGCTGCCGGTGTTGCTCGACGACGACTGGGCGGTGCGCGGCGTGACGCGGGATCCCGGGCGCGCGCGGCTGCCCGTCGGCGCGGAACCGGTCGGCTGGGACGGCACGCGCCCACCCGCCGCGACCTTGACGGGCTGCGAGGCGGTGATCCACCTGGCGGGCGAGCCGGTGTTCGGCGGCCCGGTGACGGCGGCGCGGCGCGAGCGCATCCTGGCGAGCCGCGTCGATTCGACGCGGGCGCTGGTCGACGCGATGGCGCGGCTCGCGCCGTCAGAACGCCCGCGCACCTTGCTGTGCGCGTCGGCGGTCGGCTACTACGGCTCGCGCGGCGAGGAGCCGCTCCCGGAGTCTGCGCCGCCGGGCGCGGGCTTCCTCGCCGACGTCTGCGTCGCCTGGGAGGCCGAGGCGCGCGCGGCGACGCAGCTCGGTGTGCGCACCGCGTCGCTGCGCATCGGGGTCGTGCTCGCGCACGAGGGCGGTGCGCTCGCGCCGCTCGCGCGCATCTTCCGCCTCGGCCTCGGCGGGCGGATCGGGAGCGGCGCGCAGTGGTTCCCCTGGATCCACGCCGACGACCTCGTCTCGCTGATCCGCGCCGCCCTCGGCGATGCGCGCTTCGCGGGCGCCGTCAACGCCGTCGCTCCCAACCCGGTGCGCAACCAGGATTTCACGCGCCAGCTTTCGCGCGTGCTGCGCCGTCCCGCCGTGCTGCCGGTGCCGGCCTTCGCGGTACGCGCCCTGCTCGGCGAGATCTCGGGCGAGCTGCTCGGCTCGCGTCGCGTGATCCCCCAGCGCGCGCTCGACGCCGGCTTCGCGTTCGAGCACGAGCGCATCGACTCGGCGCTCGCGACCGAGCTGGGCTGATCGCGCGGCGGCGCGCTGACGAGATGCCCGCTGGCTGCCTCGCGATCGCCTGCCACACGCGACCCTGTTGGTCGGCTTTCCCCCTAAATGGGCGCGTCCTCGCGAAACTCCGCGCTGCTACTGGAACCCTCGAGCGCGATCTGGAACTCGGTGCCGACGGGAATCCTGAACGAAAGGCCGGGCGATCCCCTTTGACGTGCATGAAGCTCCGAGTCCTGATCGAGAGCGACGAGGACGGCATCTTCGCGGCGCGCGTCCCGTCTCTGCCCGGTTGCATCAGCCAGGGAGCGGGGCGAGATTGCGAAGGGAACGCTACGCGCGTTGATCCGCGCGGCAGGGATCACCGTAGACGAATTCGCAGCGCTGAGTCGACGCTGAGCGCGCCCCGGCTAGTCCTCGCCGCCGTCGTCGCTGGGCACGCCGTCGGAGAAGACTGCGGGCAGCACCTGCTTGACGGACAGCTCGTCGGCGCCGGGCTCGACCGCGAAGTAGCGCACCTGCATCGCCGGCTCGGCTGCGAGCGGCAGCTCGCGCAGGAAGCCGGCGGTCAGGCGCTCGACCACGGCCCGCGCCTGCTCGCAGCCGACGTCGGCGAGGAAGAGCAGCGCGCGCTCGCGCGTCAGGCGGAAGATGGAATCCTCGACCCGCAGCTCGCTCTCGACGAACGCCACGAAATCGGGGAAGAGCCGGTCGCCCTCGCGCGCCGCGAAGCCGACCACGACGGAGGGCACGTCGTGTTCGGCGGCGAGCGCCTGCGCGCGGCCGATCACCTCGCGCAGCCGGCGCGGGTCGTCGGCACCCGGATGCGAGCGGGAGGACATGGCGACACTCATGGGTAGCGTATCGTCCGAGCCCCGCCGTCGCTTGACGCGGAGCCGGCTCGCTGCGCCCGCTAGCCCGGTGGCGGGCGCAGCGCGGGCCGCACCCACTCGTTGGAGCCCTTGCGCACGTTCAGGAACACCAGCTCCGGGAGGCTCCAGAAGGCGCCTTCGAGGCCCGCGCGCACCCCGCGCCCGCGGTCGAGGGGCAGCGCGAGCACGCCGAGCGCCGTGCGCCCGAGGCCGGCTGCCAGATTGAGCACGCCGAGCAGCGGCCGCAGCGGCACTTCCCCGTCGGTGAAGAACAGGAAGAAGCCGTCGTCGTCGCCGGCGCGGTAGGCCGTCGCGGTGGCGACGTTGGACTCGCGCAGCGCCACGCGCAGGCGGCCCTCGCGCGCCGCCATCTCGGCGACGCGCTGCTCGCGATGCCCCGCCAGGTGGTCCTGCGCTTCGACCGCGTAGTGGGTGCGCACGTGCTGCGACGACACGAAGGGGATGAAGTTCGCCGACGCGCTCGGAGCCAGGTAGCCGCCCAGCCGGCGCGCCGACTCC
>Ga0335070_10000564_pt1 | contig 41555 bp, 41 predicted proteins | sample Lox_Sample_13_FD_206722 | JGI IMG/M metagenome (GOLD analysis project Ga0335070, IMG submission 206722) | Soil microbial communities from Loxahatchee National Wildlife Refuge, Florida, United States - Lox_Sample_1.3 | ecosystem: Environmental > Terrestrial > Soil > Wetlands | place: USA... | reverse complement strand
TCTACTCTTCACCCAGTTCGCGGTCGATCACGCGGTTGACGGCATTACCTGGATAGGAAAAGACGGGCGTTTCAGGTATGTCAATGATGCCTTCTGCCGGTCTCTCGGTTACTCGCGGGATGAATTATTGTCCATGACGGTTCACGATATCGATCCACATTTTCCGAAGGAGCGATGGGTCGCCCATTGGGAGGAGCTAAGAAGGCTCGGGCGCAGCGTCATTGAGACCGTCCATCGGACAAAAGACGGAGGGGAAATCCCTGTCGAAATTGCCGTCAACCATCATGAATTCGGCGAGGAAGAGTACCATTGCTCTTTTATCCGCAATATCACAGAACGTAAAAAAGTGGAAGAGGCGTTGAAGAAAGCCAGGACCACGGCTGAAGATGAGAAGGCGAAGACAATGTCCATTCTTTCTGCCATCGGTGACGGTATCAGCATTCAGGACAGGGATTACAGAATCATATACCAGAATCATGCTGCTAAGAAGCTTGTTGGAGATCACGTTGGAGAATACTGTTACAAGGCGTACCAGGGCAGGGAGAGCGCTTGTGAAGGCTGCCATATCGCCATGTCCTTTGGAGACGGAGACGTCCATAAGAAGGAGCAACACAGAGTCACCGATGAGGGAATGCGATACTATGACATCATCTCATCTCCCTTGAGAAACTCAGCAGGGGAGATCGTAGCATGCGTCGAGGCGGTCAGAGACATAACCGAGCAGAGGAAGGTGCAGGCTTTGATTTCCTCGGGCAAGAAGCAGTGGCAAGAAACCTTTGATGTGATCAACGACGCAATAACGATTCATGACAGGGATTTTACGGTCATACGAGCGAATAAGGCCGCCCAAGCAATACTCGGATTGTCATTCAGAGAAATCATAGGACAGAAGTGTCATCGACTGTATCATGGATTGGATTCTCCCCCGGAAGGCTGTGCCAGTTGCCTCTCTTTGAAGACAGGCAAGCCCTCCACCTTTGAGACCTTTGAACCCCACCTAGGCAAATATCTTGAGATAAAGGCATTTCCGCAGGTGGATGAAAAAAATGAAGTCGTCAGGTTGGTGCATGTTATAAGGGACATCACAGAGCACAAGAAGATGGAGACAGAGGTATTGAAGGCTCAGAAACTCGAATCGATCGGCATCCTTGCCGGGGGAATAGCCCATGATTTCAACAATCTCCTTCAGGCAATGATGGGAAATATTTCCCTCGCCAAGATGTTGACGAATCCGAAGGAAAAGACGTTCCCTCTCTTGGAAGAAGCAGAAAAGGCGTCCGAGCAGGCAAAGGAATTGAGCTACAGGCTCCTAACGTTCAGCAAGGGAGGTGACCCTGTACGATGCATAACCCCTGTGGAAGACATCCTCAGGGAATCCGTCAGCCTCTGCCTGAGTGGATCGAATGTTGCCGCCAAACTGAGTCTTCCTGAGGACCTTGATCCTGTTGAGGTGGACAGGGGGCAAATGAACCAGGTCTTCAACAATCTCTTCATCAACGCGAAAGAGGCGATGCCCGAGGGTGGGACAATTGAGATCAGCGCGGCCAATGTCAGGATAACGGGACGCACCGAAGTCCCTCTCAAGGAGGGGCAGTATGTGAAGATCTCTGTGAAAGACTGTGGCACCGGTATCCCCGAAGAGCATCTCCCGAAGATCTTCGATCCCTATTTCTCGACCAAGGAAAGGGGAAGCGAGAAAGGCATGGGACTCGGTCTCGCAATCTGCTACTCAATCATTGCGAAACATGGAGGACATATCGCAGTCGAATCCACGGTGGGAGTCGGCACCACATTCCGTATCTATCTCCCGGCCAGTGCGAAGAAGACCGCAGGAGGGAAACCAGGGATACAGGGAGGTCTCCCCGCTGGCTTGGGACGGGTCTTGTTCATGGATGACGACGAAAGGGTGAGACGGATAACCGGCGCCATGTTGCAGCAAGTGGGATATGCCGTTGAGTTTGCGAGGAACGGGGAAGAGGCTATTGAGCGGTACCGGAGAGAGAAGGAAGCAGGGAAGAGGATTGATGCGGTAATTCTCGATCTCACCGTGCAGGGTGGCATGGGTGGAGAGAAGGCTCTCAGGAGACTCCTTGCGATAGACCCTGAGATAAAGGCGGTTATATCGAGCGGCTATGCTGATGACCCTGTCATGAAGGACTTCAGGGCTTACGGGTTTGTGGCTGCCATAGCAAAGCCCTATACCGTCGAAAAGCTGAGGGAACTTCTCGGAAAACTCTAATTTCATAGAGACCCATTGTTTCTCCCTTGGGACGGCGGCCCTGGGCCATGGGCGCGCATTGACGGCAGGCCCATTTCTCCCTTCGAGCCCCCGCCTGCGCCAGAAACCCGAGACCAGGTGATCCTGATCTTCCCCGCTACGAATTCGTATTAGATATGCTACAATACGCCCATGGAAAAGAGGAGTTCCAGGAGAATAACGGTCAACCTCAGGGCAGAGCGTATCTCCGGAGACCAGAACTACACGGTCTTCCTTGAAAACGTCTCAGAGAACGGCATCCATATGATAACAACGCCTGCAGATATCCACAAGAAATATGCTCCCGGCACAAAGGTCGTCCTGAAATTCCGCCTCCCCTCGGGAGAGGTCCTCAATCTCGGATGCAGAGTGCGATGGGCCCATTACAGGATCCCTCCTGACAAATCAACCGACAGCATAGGCCTCGAGATCATCGAAAAGCCAGAGAGATACGTCGAATTCGTAAGATCACTCCATCAGCCTTCGCCGCACGATATCAAGACCCGCTAAGACATGCCGGATATCCTCAAAAACATCATCTCTGCCTTTATTCCGATCTTTGTGGCCATCGACATCTTTGCCGTTCTTCCGATATTCATATCCATGACTGAAGGGATGTCGCACGAGAAGATCAGGGCCGTCGAGAGGGACTCCGTCATCACCGCCATTGTCGTCGGTCTCAGTTTCACGGCCTTGGGAGAAGCCATATTCAATACGCTCAGCATAACCGTAAACGATTTCAAGATTGCCGGAGGCTTGGTGCTCCTCATCTTTGCGGTACTCGACCTCATGGGACATACGGGAACGAGGCAGCAGCCTGCAGGGAAATGGGGTGTTGTACCGATGGGAGTTCCGCTCATTGTGGGACCTGCGGTCCTGACCACGATCCTCGTCCTCATTGACCATTATGGGATCTTCGCGACCGTCGCCTCCTTCGTCATAAATCTTGCCGTCGTCTGGATTGCGCTAAGGTCCGCTCAGAAGATCGTCCATATCCTCGGAAGGGGAGGAATCCTGGCAGTCTCCAAGATCATGGCGCTTCTCCTCGCCTCAATAGCGGTCATGATGATCCGCCTCGGCATCGAGAATATTGTCAGGGGCCATGCCATGTGAGGGGTTGACTTTCTCGTTTCGCGATGGTATAAAAAAACATCCTGTTTTGCAGGTTTCATTTTTCATCCCTTTTATGAGGCGCCAACGCGGCTCTCATAGGGAAAAAGGAGGAAGTAAGAAGCATGCCGTTCGAAGGGAAAGTCAAGTGGTTTAATGAAACTAAGGGGTATGGTTTCATCCAGCAGGACAACGGACCGGACGTATTCGTCCATTATTCGGCAATCTCTAATGAGGGGTTCAAGACCCTTGCCGAAGGCCAGAGGGTCCAGTTCGATGTCGTTGAAGGAGACAAGGGACTAAAAGCAGCAAATGTTATGAAGATATAGTAACATTTGAACAACGACGGGTGAGGAGATCATGAACTTCTCACCCGTTTTTTATTGGAGGGGATCATGATCCTCGGCATAATCTCAGACTCGCATGACGACATGGCATCAATAGCGTGGGCCGTCGATCTCTTCAATGCCAGGGGAGCTTCTCACGTCATTCATGCCGGAGACATCATCTCACCCTTCACCTTCGAGGTCTTCCGGGAACTGGTCTGCCCATTCACGGGCATCTTCGGCAACAATGATGGCGACAAGCTTCTCCTGAGGGAGAAATCCGGCGGAACTATTCATAAGCAGCCTTACATCATGACGCTCCAGGGAAAGAAGATCGTTATCCTCCATGAACCCGATCTCGTTGCGGCCCTCGGGGAAAGCGGAGACTTCGACATCGTCATTTATGGGCATACGCACAGGCCCGACGTGCGAAAGATGACCAACGTCCTTGTCGTGAACCCCGGGAAACTCGCGAGACTCAACAAGGGGAAAGCGACCCTTGCCCTCCTCGATATGGATTCGATGGAGGCGGAGATTATCACGCTTCCATAATGCGTGAATCCGCTTTTCTTGTACGACTCTCCTTACGCAATGTCTCAGTGCAAATAGATGTCTTGTCCGGCCTTCTCTTCTTGTAAGAGCACAGGGCTTTATGGTAATCTCATCCTCAGCAACGGAGGTCTCATGGTAAAGAACGACAGGTGGATACGGGAGATGGCCTCAAAGGGGATGATAACGCCCTTTGAAGAGCGGCAGAAACGTGAAGGAGTAATATCTTCAGGCGTGAGCTCCTACGGCTACGACATGAGGATATCCGATGAGTTCAAGATCTTCACGAACATCAATACGACGATCGTTGATCCCAAGGACTTCGACCCTAAGAGTTTTGTGGACTTCAAAGGTGACATATGCATTGTCCCTCCCAACTCCTTTGTCCTCGGCTCTTCTGTCGAATACTTCAGGATCCCCAGGGATGTGATTGTCATCTGCCTCGGGAAGTCGACCTATGCGAGGTGCGGGATGGTCGTTAACGTGACCCCCCTTGAGCCTGAGTGGGAAGGCCATGTGACGATCGAGATATCGAACACGACGCCTCTCCCCGCAAAGATATATGCAAATGAAGGTATCGCCCAACTCCTCTTTCTGACGGGCTCGGAGGTCTGCGAGACTTCATACGCAGACAAGGCAGGGAAGTACCAGGCACAGAGGGGCATCACCCTGCCGAGGATGTAGCGTGCCGGCAAAGGAGAAGATCATCCTCGCCCTCGATGTTTCCGACGGCATGCAGGCCATCGAGCTTATGGAGACCTTCAGGGACCATGTGAACATATTCAAGGTGGGCCTCGAATTGTTCGTCTCCGCGGGATCCGGTATTGTGGACGAGTTCCATAAGAGAGGGAAAAGGGTCTTCCTCGATCTCAAGTTCCATGATATTCCGAACACTGTTTCCAGGGCAGCGATGGCAGCAACAAGGCTCGGCGTATTCATGTTCAACATCCATACAACGGGCGGCCTTGACATGATGAGGAGATGCAGGGAGGCTGTTGTTGAATTGTGCCTGAAAGAGAATATCGAGAGGCCGAAGATTCTGGGAGTAACGGTTCTTACCGGACTTACCCAGGATGCACTCAGAAATGAACTCGGCGTCCAGCACAGTCTGAAGACCCATGTAAAGCACCTTTCAAAATTGGCTCATGAAGCTGGTCTTGACGGTGTTGTGGCGTCAGGCCATGAGGCTGCGTCGATACGGGACCATCTTGGCAAGAAATTTCTCATCATCACACCCGGGATCAGGGCATCCTGGAGTCCTCCCGACGACCAGAGGCGGACTGTTACGCCCCGCCAGGCAATCAGGGAAGGCGCCGATTATCTGGTCCTCGGGAGGACGGTCTTCAATCAGCCCGATCCCCTGAAGGCCCTCGAGTTGATCACGACTGAAGTCCTCACCGCGTAACCATGCAGGACAGCGCCTTTGCCCCTTCGGTAACAAAAGAAGAGTTCCTCGCCCTTTGCGGCAGCGGACCGGTCCCTCCTCTCTATGTTGAGATACCCTATCTCGCTCCTGAACAGGCATATCCCCTCTTTTCAGGGCCTGAATCCTTTCTCCTCGAAAGTGTAAAAGGACCGGAAAAGATCGCACGATACTCCTTCCTTGGCTTCGAACCCTCCATGACCTTCAAGGTCAAAGACGGGATTGTTGAGATAGCGGCTGAGGAACAGTCATCACTGTCAAGGGAGAGGCCCCTGAAGAGCCTTAACCAGATCCTCCACAGATATCTCCAGAAGCCCCTGCCCGAACTTCCACCCTTTCAGGGTGGCCTCGTGGGGTTCTTGAGCTATGATTTCGTCCACTATCTCGAGAGGCTTCCGAAGACTACAGCCGACGATCTCAGAATCCCCGATGCCCATTTCTTCATCATCGACCGGCTCATCGCCTTCGACCATATCGGGAGGAAGGCATGGATCATTGTATGTCCGGGAGCGAGAAGCGCTGCAAGGGACCGTGCCCAGTGGTATGAAGAAGCAGAAGATGCCCTTGCCCGGATAGGGAAAACGCTTAGTGCGGGCAAGGAGAGAAAGAGATCAGGAAAGGCACGTCTGGTACCTCCAAAGATCGAGCTCCTTCACGAGATGAAGAAGGAACAATACCTGGACATGGTGAGGAGGGCAAAGGAGTATATTGCGGCAGGAGACATCTTCCAGGCAAACCTCTCACAGAGGGTCTCAGCCTATGTGGGAGGACTGGAGCCGTGGGATCTCTATATGACCCTCAGGACAATAAACCCCTCCCCCTTCGCCGGGCTCATCGATTTCGGCAGCTACTCCATCGTCAGCTCGTCCCCTGAGAGGCTGGTCCGTCTGAAGGACTGCGTGGCAGAGGTCCGGCCCATAGCCGGCACAAGACCGAGGGGTAAGGACATGAAGGAAGACAAGAGGATGAGAGAAGAATTGCTCTTGAACGAAAAGGAACGGGCCGAACACATCATGCTCATCGACCTCGAGAGAAACGACCTCGGTAAAGTCTGCGACTACGGAAGCATAGAGGTCGATGAACTGATGATAACCGAAGACTACTCCCATGTCATCCATATCGTTTCGAATGTGCGCGGGGTGCTTGCCAGGAACAAGACGGCCATCGATGTCATTCGTGCGGTCTTCCCAGGTGGCACCATCACCGGTGTTCCGAAGGTGAGGTGCATGGAGATCATCGATGAACTGGAACCGGTCCGGCGGGGCCCCTATACCGGCTCCATGGGCTATGTCGGGTTTTCAGGAAATATGGACCTGAACATCATCATACGGACCTTTGTAATCAAGGACGGATATGCGTATGTTCAGGCAGGCGCAGGCATTGTTGCCGATTCAGACCCCGAGCGGGAGTTCCACGAGACCCTCAAGAAGGCCGAGGCCCTCATAAAGACCCTGGAACGCATAAAGATCTGAACCCCGGGGCACGCGCCAAGGATCTCGGTCTCACTGCCCTATCAGGTTAGAGTGGGTCGACTGTCTGTTACTGGTCTACTTCAAGCTCCCTGAGCCTGATTTCGACCCTCCTGTTCTGGGCCCTCTGCTCGGGTGTGTCATTGGGGGCGACAGGACGGTGATCGGCATTCCCTTTGATCGAGAGATGGGACGGATCAATCCCATGGACACCGATAAAGTACCTCAGGACACTTGCGGCACGGGCGACAGATAATTCCCAGTTCGAGGGGTAGAGCCGACTCTTAATCGGGACGTTGTCGGTATGGCCATCAATCTCGACTGCATAGGAAGGATGTCTCCTGATAATCCCGGCAATGTTATCGAGAACCGGACCAGAGTCTTTCAGGATCTCAGCCTCTCCCGGTCTGAAGGTGACGTTCTCCTTCATGGTAATAACAATCCCTTTCCTGATTGTCTCGACTGAAACATCCTGCTCCATCTTGAGGTCCCTGATGAGGGAATTCATCTCGCTTCTCATCTTTTCAGCTGCCGCCGGGAGGGGTGTCTTCAGCCCCGTCTCTGCTAATGGAACCTCCGCAGAACTGTCTTCTCTAATCCTTTTGTCCTTGCCCGCATTCTTCGTCATCACAAAGGACATGATGAAGAACACAAGAAGAAGGGACAGCACGTCGCTCAGCGTGATGAGCCAGTTGCTGTCGCTGTCAAGAGACAATTCCGAACTCTGGACCGATCTGGGGTGGAGGGAGGGGTAAACACCCGTCCTCCTATTCGGCTTGCTGATTTCGCAGGTCGAGCTCTTCATAATATACGCTAGGCCCCGCTAAGGCTCTTGGTCATGGAGAGCTCAGTCCCCGCACCCTGGAACGTGGTTCCGCCCGCATCACTGCACCCTCTCATCCTCTCTTCGATCCTCAGGGGATGTTCCATGTTATTCATTGCCACGACTCCCTCGATCGTGATGTACATGAGTGTCTCGGAGTCTGTGGTCCTGTCCTTCAGTTTCGCGGACAGGGGAAGCATGAAAAGGTTCGATAGTACCACGCCGTAAAAGGTGGACATGAGGGCAACAGCCATAAGAGGAGCGATGGTATCAACAGACTGGAGATGCTTGAACATCTTGATGAGACTTATGACCGTACCTGCAAGGCCAAAGGACGGCGTGAGACGGGCAGCGGTCTTCAGCATGTTCTGACTGCAGCGGTGATTCACAATCTTGATGGCCATCTCCCGCTCCATGATATTCCTTATATCGTCACTCCTGTGGTGGTTTATGATGAGGTTTACGCCGAGACGGAGGAAATCGTCTCTTGTTGCCTTCATCCTTCTCTCGATGCCGCGGATATCGGCCTTCCGGTAGATCCGTGCAATCTCGAGGGTCTCTTTTATCAGGGTCTCCCTGTCGGTTCCGCCGGTAAAGGTATCGATGACGTCACGGACGGTCTCACGGATCCTCACAAAGGGAAAACCGATGAGGAGTGCAACAAGGGTCCCGCCGATAACAATGAAGATGGCGTCCGGGTTCAGGAGCATGGTTACGCCGATGTCCCTGAATATGGTCACAAGAAAGGCCAACACGCCGGTTATCAACGCTGCTCCTACGATGAGATTCATGCCAATCCTCCTCGATATGTTCTTCGATCCTGCCTGGGGCAAAGCAACTGACATGCCAGAAAACGGGACAGAAGCGTGAGGCACACCATGAGGAATAACGGGCAGTTAGCTGCTCCCGATAAATGACGATGGAGATCAGGAGAGGAAGAATTTTCCCGGCAGACAATTTTTTCCTGTATGGAGCAGAAGCAGAAAGACCCGATTCCCGATGAACGGAGGGGACACTGGACTTGGCGCCGTCTTCATCCTTCAGAAGCTCCCAGATGTATTCCTGCACCTTTAGCCGAACCATATCCTCTGATACCTCAAGTACGTCGCACTTGACGACATCGCCTTCTCGGTGATACCCTTTCTCATTGGAAAAGGCCTTCTTATGAAACTCGGCATTCTCGTAAACACCGGCAGGAACCTGAAACACATCATAGGGTTGACAGAGGCTGCTGTCAGGAAAGGGCACGAAGTGATGATATTTGCCATGGATGACGGGGTAAGGTTGTTCCGCGAGCCGGACTTTAAAACGTTATGCGGGCTTGACAACGTCTCTATGAGCTTTTGCGATCTCAGCACCGGTGTCCTTGACGTGCCGAAGGAAGGGATACCCGATGAGATCATCTGTGGCAGCCAATACAACAACGCGGTCATGAACCACGATGCCGACAGGATCATCGTTCTCTAGAGGCAAGCGGTGAAGGTCCTCTACCTTATTCAGTCGTCCCTCGATGAGACGGCAGAGGCAATCATGGCCGTCCAGAAGAAAGGACATGATGTGAAGGTTATCGACCTCTCAAAAGGAGATCTCTCCTATGACGCTGTCATTGAGGAGATCTTCGGTCATGACAGGGTAATATCATGGTGAAAGGGAGCAATGAATAGGATGATGAGGGAAGGATAGATATTGAATTGTTGCGTTCGTTCACTATAGAATGAACGCACAAACGGAGGTGGCGGTGTCTCTGGGGTAAGGGAAAGCACGACGTGAAGATACACGATCAAGCCGCTCATGTCGCGTCCGTCCAGACCGTAAACAGGAGGTGAAGCCATGACCTAGTTCATATCTCTCTTCCGAAAGCCGTTTCCTGCATTCAGAAATGAGAAAGGGAGGAGTGTATGGATGAAAAACGTATCGATGAAGATAAGCTGTCCGAGGGAAAATGCGACTCCCCTGCAACCTGCGTGGTGGAGCCCAATAAGGGGATAAGCGAAGACTGGCTGTCTTTCTGGCTCGCCATGTTCATCTTTGTGGTTTCCCTTGTTTCCTTTGCCGGTGTGAACGTCTTCGGATGGGCCATATCCACCAACGTATGGACGGATATTTCGAAAGCTATGTCGCCCGCCTCGGCCGATCTGAAGCCCTTGAAGGGGGAAATAGCGAAGATTGAAGGGACCAAGATCACCATCAAAAAGGCTGACGGAAAAGAAGAGACCCTGACCGTAAAAGATGCTGCCCGGCTCAATGTGGGGGACAAGTATGAGAGAAAGGGGATGTCCGGCGTCATGTCGCTCGCACTGACCTATCTCTTCATGCTTGTGCTGATGACAGTGGGCGCAGTGCTCCTGCGCGCCCAAGTCGGGAAGTTCATCGTCGGCTTCACCATTGTCTTCTGGCTCAGTTACGGCTGCTGGATCATAGGCCATTATGCCTATATAGCAGCGACGGATGCCGGCAAGGCAGGGATCCCCTGGTCCATGAAGCTGACGGGTGAGGCAGGATTCATTGTTGCCCTCCTGGCCGGCCTCTTTATCGGCAACTTCATGCCGGGAGTTGCGAATCTCCTGAGGGAAGCCGTAAGGCCCGAGCTCTATATCAAGACCGCCATAGCCCTCATGGGGGCCCTGCTCGGTCTGAAGTCTGCACAGGCCTTCGGACTTGCATCGGCAGTGCTCTTCAGAGGGCTCTGTGCCATCATTGAGGCATACCTCATCTACTGGGCACTCGTGTACTTTGTCGCCAGGAAATACTTCAGGTTCAGCAAAGAATGGGCGGCACCCCTGGCGTCGGGGATATCGATATGCGGCGTCTCGGCGGCCATAGCGACGGGTGGCGCCATAAGGGCGAGGCCGGTGGTTCCGATCATGGTATCGTCCCTCGTCGTTGTCTTTGCTGTTATTGAGCTCATCATACTACCCTTTATGGCCCAGGCCTTCCTCTGGCAGGAGCCGATGGTGGCAGGCGCGTGGATGGGTCTGGCGGTGAAGACCGACGGCGCAGCCTTTGCAAGCGGCGCCGTTGTCGATTCCCTTGTGCTTGCGAAGGCCCAGGCAGAGGCAGGGGTGAAGTATGAGAGCGGATGGTTGCTTATGGCTGCCTCGACAACAAAACTCTTCATCGATATCTTTATCAGCATCTGGGCCTTCATTCTTGCCTATGTATGGTGCGCAAAGATAGAATGCAAGCCCGGCGAAAAGGTACAGGCCGGAGAGATATGGAGGCGGTTCCCGAAGTTCGTTATCGGCTACGCAATTACCTTTGTTGTTCTTCTCATCATCGCGGTCGCTCCGACTGCCCAGATCACCCCTGCCGAGAAGGAGATCAAGGGATTGAAAAAGGAGATCGCTGCTGCTGAGAAACAGGTTCCGGCAGTCACAGAACCGGCGCAGCTGGCAGGGCTTAACGAGAAGACTCAGGCTGCGAAGCAGCGGATCAAAGACATCGAGGCCCAGATCAAGGAGCCAAAGAAGACCATGGCAGCGGCAAGGGATGCGACAGACGGAAGCAATGCTTTCCGGGTAATGTTTTTTCTCGTGACGTTTTTTACCATCGGCGTTGTTTCCAATTTCAAGAAGCTCTGGGAAGAAGGGATCGGGAAACTGGCGGCGGTCTATCTCCTCTGCCTTTTCGGGTTCATCATCTGGATCGGGCTTGTGATCTCGTGGATATTCTTCCACGGCGTAAAACCGCCTATCGTGGCGGGTTAGAAAGAAAGGATCGAGGTATGGCAGACCAACCAAAATTGGCAGAAGAGTTGAAAAAGATGGAGTATGAGCCTTTGCTTCCCGTGGAAAAGAGGCTCATCGGGTGGAGCATCGTCCTGGGGACCGTGCTCCTCGGGCTCCTCGTCTGGATAAGCTACACCTTTTTCCCGAGCGGACATTGACACTTCCATCAGGAGAGAGGAAGGCCCTGGCTCGGAGATTCATCCGGGGCCTTCCTTTCTCCTTCCTCTCTTGTGATAGACTATAGCATGCGGGACGAAAAGGGGCAGCTCCCCTTCGATACGAGATTGCTCAGTGAAGCCATCATCGAGCTCAATATCTGCCGCCGCAATGTCTCTATCTATCCGAGAGAGCATCCCGCAGTCGAACGGTCTCTGGACCGCGTCTTCGAATTTATCCAGAAGCTTTTTGAACTGAGGGACGAGATCACCCTCGCCGTGGCAGGAGATGTCCTCATTGTCGACGATTTCTTTCTTGACAAGAAGAACCCTGTCTACCGGGAGTTTGCCCTTCATATGAACAGGATGAATATCGCCTCGGTGACCTTCATCACCGGCCTCACGCGAGAGGAACTCTATGAGTTTCACTTCCTTCTTTCGGACGAGGCCAAGGATTTCGGCCCCGACGACGTGAAAGGAAGATTGCGGGAGCGCAAGGTGGCCCATATCAGGATAGATTTCGTCGATTACAGGGCTTTCGCCCTCCGCGAAGGACGGACCGAGACGGAAGCCTTTGGCAGGCACCTCTGGGACCGTTATGTCCATGCCCTTCTTCAGGGTACATTACTGACGGACGATGTGTCTGATGCTGTTCACGATATCCCTCCCGATGAGCTCGCAAAGGTCATCAATAAGACGGCTTCCGGTGACCTTTCCGAGGAGAGCTATGACAGGGTCATCATCTCCTACCTGAAAAGGTCAATGGAAAGAGTCTTTTCGAGCGCCGAACTCAAGAGGGTGATGGACTTCATCAGCGGGCTGAGACCCGACTTAAAGAAGCAGTTTCTTTCCTCTTCAGTCAATGCCATCTCACGCGATATGGAGTCTGCCCATGAGGCATTGAAGGGTCTCCCTGTCGAGGATGTCATAAACATCCTCGCTAAGATCAATGAGCAGAACGTCGCCGTCCCCGAAGTCCTGAGGAACCTCCTCGAAAAATTCTCGGAGATCGAGACCGGAGCTGTTGAAGACCTTACGTTCAGAGGCAACCTTATTGCCGATGACGTCTTCCTTTCATCTGATGTTATGGATCTTCTCGTCGGCCATGATTTTGAAAAGTTTGTGACCCGAACCTATCAGAGCGAAATCGAGAAGATCATGCGGTTCAATGTTTCACGGCTCGCCGGAGAGGGGCTGAAGGAGCTTGAGAACGAATGCAGCGAAGAGAATATGGAGAAGGCCTTTCATGCCTTGATCCGGGAACTCCTCGTGTCCAAAGTCGTTACGGAAGAGGAATACCGCTACTTCATCGATACCTTGTATGACCAGGCAGAGGAGTTCATCGGAACCGGTCAGTACGGCGCGGTTCTGAAGACCCTCGGAATTCTTGAAACAAACCATGGGGAAGGCATTTTTCCTGACCTGACCTCGGGGGCCCTCGCACATTACCATACTCCTGAGTTTATCGCGCAATTCACCGATTCACTGAGGATGGTAGGGAGGCAGGCGAGGGAGGAGGCCCAGGCACTCTGTGATCATTACGGCGATGAAATACTCCCCGCCCTCTTTGATGCCCTTGCCGAAGAGAAATCTCAGGCGTTACGAAGTTTTTTTATCAGCCTCATTACCCATTTCGGCCCGAAGATCGTTCCTGAGGCGATCAAGCGTCTGAACGACAGCAGATGGTATGTGAAGAGGAACATGCTCTTGATCCTGAGCGAGTGCGATGAAAATCCCGGGCTCTATGCGCTACCCTATTGCCACCATGAGAACGTTCGAGTCAGCTTCGAAGCGATCAAGTGTCTCCTGAAAGCCGGTGACAGACATGGCCATCCCTCGCTGAGGGATTACATGCGTCATGAATCAAGAGAGGTCGTTGAACAGGCGATTCTTCTTTCCGGGGTCTACCGGGTGAAGGAATTGGTTCCTGACCTGCTTCAGATGCTCAGGAAAAAGGGAGTGAGCGGCGCCGACTTCTATGAGAAGATACGGGTCGTAAAGGCCCTCGGAGATATCGGCGACGCCCGGTCTATCCCTGCGCTCAGGGAGGTCCTTTCGATGAAGAGCATTCTCTTTAAGGGGACCCTCGACGATCTGAAAGGAGAGATTTACAAGACACTGAAGAAATATCCCTTTGCCCAGGTCCGGGACCTTGTGGAGGCCGGTACAACCTCTAAGAACGACACGATTCGGGAAGAGTCCCTGAAGCTTAAGAGGCTCGGGCAGGAATGATATGGAACAGGTAGCACGATTTCTTGCAGTCCTCATGTCGGCCATATCGAATTGTTCACTCTATTCAAAAGAGCATAAATCCATCGATGAACTTTCACAAAAGGCCTTCTCGCTCCTTGATCAGATACTGAGAGGAAAAGAAGGTTTCGAACTCATGATCGTCGGAAATGATCTGATCGTCAATAAGGTTCCTTTCCGCAAGGAAGGCATTCATGGGATGAACCTCCTGAGGCGTCTGAAGAAGAAGAGTGTCACCGGTGTCAACTTCCTTCCGGGAGTGACGACGGACGAGATCAGACAACTCATCATCGACATGTCTGATCCTCAGAAAGATCTCGCCGCGTACCCCCATATAAAGACCGGATCTGTAGATGTCCGCACCTCAGGCCCTCAGTCTGATACCCTCCTCGATCCCGATGGCCTTGCCCATCTGAAATCAGAACAGGTGGAGAAACTCAAGGAACTCTACCATGACGTTTCTCTCTTTCGGCAGCTGAATGTCGCAGGGATCGAAGAGGTTGTCGTCAACATGATCAGCGCCTTCAAGAGGCAGGCCAGCCTCCTTCAATTAATCAGCCCGGTAAAATCCTACAGCGAGTATACCTATACCCATGCCATAAATGTTTCGGTTCTGGCCCTCTTTCAGGCCGAATCCCTTGGCGTAAAGGGCCAACTGCTCCATGACATCGGAATAGCCGCCCTCCTCCATGATGTAGGCAAGATCTTTGTATCAAAGGAGGTCCTTGAGAAGCAGGGCTCCCTGGAAGAGCGGGAGTGGGAAGAGATGCGGAGACACACGGTTTATGGCGCGAGATACCTTTCCAAGATAGACGCCCTGCCCCATATCGCTCCCATCGTGGCATTGGAACACCATATGAGATATGACGGAGAGGGATATCCAAGAATGAAGACGAGAGAGAACCATCAGCATCTCTGCAGCCAGATGGTTGCCCTTTCAGATTTCTTTGATGCCCTGAGGAGCAAGAGACCCTATAAGAAAGACTGGCAGATCAAGGAAATCATCTCCCTCATGAAGGCGAATGAGGGGAAGGAATTCAATGCCTTCCTCGTTGACAATTTCGCAAGGATCATGTCCCTGGCATTGAAGGCGGCGTAGCCCTCACCCACATACTTCATATACTTGGGAGTTGACGCCCGATTCGCAGGCAAGAGTCGGGGTTATTGGCCGGTCCGCTCACGCGGACCGTAACCGTCTTTCCAGAACAGCGTGCTCTCAGGATCATGTGGTTGGAACAATCACAGCGGGCCTTTCTGAATGATGTATAATAGCCCTGTGCTTGTCGTCGGTTTGACAGGAAACTATGGGATGGGAAAGAGCACGGTCCTCGGCCTCTTCAGGGAGCTCGGTGCAGTCACCCTCAAGACCGACGGGATCGTGGACCTGCTTCTTCACGATGCAGGTGTACTTACAAAGCTCAGGCAAATACTCGGGGACTCCGCCTTTGCAGACGACGGAACCCTGATCAAGGCCAAGGTAGCTGCTGCCATATTCCGCGATAGGGGACTCAGGGAGGCAGTGGAGGGACTCCTCCACCCCCTTGTCTTTGAGAAGATCGCTGATATTCTCGGGAAGCTGAGAAAAGAAGGTGCCGATAAGAAGGTCGTCGTTGTTGAGATCCCCCTGCTCTTTGAGAAGGAATACTCCAGGAGATTCGGAAAGACCGTCACCGTCTATACCGACCTTGAGACAGCCCTCAGTCGCCTCGGAGAGAAAGGTGTGAGCAGGAATGATGCCTTGTCGCGCCTGAGCGCCCAAATGCCCGTCGAGGAGAAGATCGGCATGTCGGACCTTGCCATAGATAACAGCGGCACTCTTGATGAGACCCGGAAGCAAGTGGTCAAGGTTTTTGAAGCCCTTAAGCTCATTGGGGAAAGGGATGATCGTCATTCAGGGGCTTGAAGCCCTTCAAGAACGGTATCCAAGTGTCGTCCTCACCATCGGCAACTTCGATGGGGTCCATAAAGGACACCAAAAGATATTCAAGACGGTGGTGGACAAGGCACGGGCTTTGAACGGGACGGCCATGGCGATGACCTTCGACCCCCATCCCGTTCGCGTGCTCTTCCCTGAGAGGGGTCTGCGGATTCTCACTCCCTTTGCCGAGAAGTCACGTCTCATGGAGCTCTATAGAATAGATGTTCTTCTCCGCATCCCCTTTACCAGGGAATTTTCGAAGACAGGACCCGATGATTTCATAAAGAAGGTGATCGTCGAAAAGATCGGCGCCCGGGAAGTCATCGTCGGCCACAATTATGCCTTCGGCAAAGGGAAGAAGGGAACGACGGACCTCCTCAGGAGAAGGGGGAAGAAATACGGAATAGCCGTCAAGGTCGTGCGGAGCGCCAGGCTCTTCGGAGATTCGGTCAGCAGCAGCAGGGTCAGGAGCCTTTTGAGCAGGGGCAGGGTCTGTGAGGCATCCTGGCTTCTCGGAAGGCCTTACGCCATCGAGGGCGCCGTAGTCAGGGGAGCGGGAAGAGGAGGAAGGCTTCTGAATGTCCCGACTGCCAATATTTCAACCCGGAACGAGCTCATTCCCAGGGAAGGCGTGTATGCCGTCAAGATCAGCTTGGGCGGAAGGCTCCTTGACGGAGTCGCGAATATCGGCAAAAACCCTACCTTCGGCGAAGCACCGCCGAGCTATGAAATCCATATCTTGGATTTCTCAGAGCCTATCCTCGGCAGGGATATCAGGGTGAACTTTATCGACCGTTTGCGGGACGAGAGAACCTTCGCCGATGTCTCAGGTCTCAGAGAACAGATCATGAGCGATATCGAGCGTGCCCGCCGTATCCTTAGTACGAAGAAGTATCCTAGAGTGCTATAGGATCAACGTCGACGACGATCCGCAACCCTTTTTCACCCCGCAGATTCCCGAGCAGTCTTTTCGCGTAGAGGTGAAGTTTCTCCTTTGCCCTCGATTTCAAGAAGATCCTGGAACTGTGGCTCCTTCCCTTCCTGAGAAGCAAGGGTCCAATGCATTCGATCTCTTTATCCGGAAGGACAAGGGCATTCAAAAGTTTGCCGCTCACGTCGGTCTTCGCCGAAACAGTCACCACGATTATGCGCGAGAAAGGCGGGTACGAGAGTGCCTCCCTCCGCGAAAGCTCTTCCCTGGAAAAGCCTTCAAGATTGTACTTCTTTATGAACCTGAAGACGTCATTGCCCGGCATCCTTGTCTGGATCATGACCATGCCCTCAGGCTTTACGTATTGTGAGATGCTGCAGATCTCCTGAAAGAGAAGCTCCGATGACCTGAAATCGGGCATGTGGAGGCTGATATCAGGATTCAGGAAAACACAGAGTTTGTAACCTTCCCGCTGTCGCAGTCTCCCGGCTACCGCCTTTGTGCCGACAACGATCTCCTCTTCCTGGATAAGGTTCCCGATATTCCTCAGGTCTTTCTCCTCCCGGAGCGCATCCCTGTCGATTCTCAGGGGGGCTACGCCGAGGTATTTCTTTACGTCCGCGACAATCCGCTCTGTCCCAGCACCCACCATTCCGAGCCTTGAGCCGTGGCACTGTCTGCAGCTGTCGGTCGCCGTTGACGTGTAGTTGCAGGAATGACACTTGAGGAGCATCTTGCTTCTGTGGTAGACAAGGGGAAGGCGACACTCGGGGCACTTCTCGATGGTGCCACAGTCACCGCACTGTATCATGGCATACCCCTTCCTGTTCACGAGAAAGAGGGCATTCTCTCCACGGCTGACATATGACGAAGCAGCCTGAATCGCCCTCTTCGAAAGGTAGGGCGTAACGGCCGCGGAGGTCTTCATGTTCACGATCTCGACCCTCGGCCTTTTCATCGTTCCTTCCAGCATGAGCAATCGGTATTTGCCCTTGACGGTATTCTGATATGACTCAAGGGAGGGCGAGACCGAGGAGAGGAGGACCGTCGATTTCTCCAGATAGCCCCGCATCACTGCCACGTCCCTCGCATGGTAGCGGACACCTTCAAGATTCTTGTACGAACGGTTCTGTTCCTCGATGACTGATATGAACGACACCGAGCTCAAGGGCGCAAATACGGCGAGTCTCGTCCCCATAACAATATCGGCGCCGCCGGAGAGAATGCGGTGGATTTCCGCCCTCCTCTTCAGGTTTGAGAGCTTTCCGTGCAACACGGAGAGCCTCTCTCCGAAGGCTTCTCTCACAATCGGTTCAAGGAGCTCAATATGGGCCATCTCAGGGACAAGGACCACACAGTTCCTCGTCTCTTGCAGGATATGAAGGACAGACGAAATCTCGTGGAGTGTCGTGGCTGCTTGGAAAAGGTAGGCGGCGTATTCCTTTTTCGCAAGGGATGCACGAACAGAAGACACGACATTCGCCGAACTTTCAGGCAATAGCATATGAGGGCGCGCTTCTTCTGCCCTTCCCCCCCTCTGAGATCTTGCCTTCAGTTTTTCAACATACTCCATAAGGGCCATGCCTTTCAGCACCATCCCCTCAGGAGCGAGGTAGTATTCAGCCATCCACTTCAGGAGATCGAGGAGCGCCGTGCCGATCGCCGGCTCTGGGAGAACAATATCATGGATATCCTTTACTGCTCCCACCGGGCGCTCTGTCGCCTCCCTGACAACAATTCCGTACTGAAGGCTTTTCCGCACTTCTGCCCTCACGAGCGTCCCTGGCTTCATAACCCCGCGCTCCGAAGGCCAGAAGTAAGTAAGGGGACCGATGTTCAGGGGGAAGACGACATCATAGAAAGACATGAGGGATTGTACCATAAAGTGACGGCAGACCTCCGCCAAACAGACAAAAGACTTTTACGGCTACAAATTGAGATTGTTGCGTGACGGCAAACGTTTCCCGAAAAAAGCGGAGAACGCAGCGGCCGCTCCAACTGTTGCACCACCACGAATATCGTTTATTCACAGTGACAGCCGCACTCTAAGTTTCCTTGCTCCAACGCACATGCAATATGTAAGATATTGAAACACATCTTATCTGCATTGGCGTCAGTAATCTGCCATGAGAAGAATTCTCCATATAGATATGGATGCTTTCTTTGCCGCTGTTGAAGAAAAACGGCGCCCCGAGCTTCGTGGCAAACCCGTTGTCATAGGAGGATCGGGAGATCCCACGAAGAGAGGCGTCGTGTCAACCGCCTCCTATGAGGCTCGTAAATATGGAATTCATTCCGCTATGCCATTGCAAACAGCATACAAGCTCTGCCCTCATGCCGTCTTTCTCCCTGTCGATTACGATGAATACGCAAGGGTCTCATCAATGATTAAGGCAAAACTCAAGGAAATCAGCCCTCTCATGGAGGACGTGGGCATTGATGAGGCCTTTCTCGACATATCGGAGAATCAGAAGCCGTCTGAAGTGATTGCGACGGAAATCAAGGGTGCCATCAAAGCTGAAACCGGTCTCAGTTGCTCGATAGGTATTGCCCCCAATAAGCTTCTTGCAAAAATAGCATCAGACCTGCAGAAACCCGACGGCCTTACGGTACTGTCGACTGATGATATAGAAAAGTGCATTTGGCCTCTGCCAGTCAGGAAGCTTTGGGGTGTTGGACCCAAGACAGAGGGCTATCTCAGGGGAATGGCAATAGAGACGATTGGGGACCTGGCGAAACTCCCTCTTGAGACACTCATTGAATATTTCGGCCCCTCGTATGGGAATTACCTTCACGAGGCATCCCATGGAATCGACGACACTCCCCTAATAACCCATTGGGAACCGAAATCAGCGAGCCGTGAGACCACATTCCAGAAGGACACTGATAACTGGCAGACAATTGCCAAATGCCTGGCTGAACTGGTGAAGGATATCGTTGAGGACATCAGCGAAAGGGGATACGACGCCAGCCATGTTACAGTAAAGATTCGATTCAGCGACTTTGAGACGCATACTCGTGCTACCACACTTAAAGAACCCGCAAACAATGTGGAGATCATCAGAAAGGCGGCATTTCTGTGCCTCAGTAGATTTGAGCTGAAGAAGAAAGTGCGTTTGATTGGCGTACGAGTGGGGTTGTCCAAGAAGATTTGAATGCCAAGGAACAAAAGAATGATGCATCTGTCTATATCTACTCCTCCAGCTGAATGTTAACCGGTCCATGGGCTGTATAATATCTGATATTCAATTTCCTGAGCCTTTCCTCGGCGCGGGGATAGAGGATAATCTCCTCGACCTCAAAGCCCCCAAAGCCGGTACGGACATTCTTGAGCCTTTCCATCTTCCTTTCAGCGGATCATGTCTTCCCCGGTCTTCTCCTTCCGATAGATACCACGCGAATCGCCGAGCCGCTTGAGGCCGGCCGCTCTGCCCGCGAGTGATTCATGCCCACCGACGACGAGAACCCCTCCCTCGGTGAGCTCCCCCAAAATGCCTTCGAGGATTTTCCTCTGCAACCCTCCATCAAAATAGGTGAAGACAAGGTTCCGGCACAGTATGAGGTGGAATGTCCCTTCAGGCAATCGGCGACGAATATCCTGGCTCAGGAATTCGATGCCCTCCTTGAAGGTCGACCTGATCGAATAGATATCGCCTGAGGATGTGAACGCTTGTTCTCGTAAATCTTGAGGAAGGTCCCTGAGGCTGCTCAATCGGTAGCAGCCCTGCCGTGCCAGCTCAAGCAATCTTTCGTTTATATCCGTTGCAACTATCCGGAGGGAGATCTCTCGATGCAGGAGGGGAAGCACGCAGACATTCCAAATGATCTGCAAGGTATAGGGCTCCTCTCCTGAAGAGCAGCCTGCACTCCAGCAGCGAAGTTCCGTTCCGCCCTCATCCATGATGTTTTTTGCGAGCTCAGGAAGAACGCGGTCGCGCAATACCTCAAACACCTTACGGTCGCGGTAGAATCGCGATATCGTGACTCCGCAGAGAACGTCCATGACCTGCCACTCGTTGGGGTTGCGGGCGAGATAGTCCCTATAGGCGCTAAAGCCGGAAATACCGAGTTCTTCGATACGGCGGTTGATACGTCTGCATATCTGTTTGCGGACCTTGCGAAATCCCTCCCACCTGAGTCTGAGACGCGGCAGAGACCATTGAAGAAATTCCGTACAGCCGGTGTCCTTCATCGTAATCCTTCGACTGATCTTTTTTTTATCATCTCCCCATCCCCTTTTTCGGGCTGCAGATCCAGGGTCCTCACCACTTCGTGGGCGACCGGGCGTCCCTTGTCAGACCGCAGGGTCAACGAAAAACATTAACAGTGCCATGTGGGAAAAAGTCAAGTACTAACCCTCTCTTTAGGGGTGATGAGGTCTTTGTCGTGAAGTATTACCGCGGCAAAGCAGCACCATTCTGGTCGGTACGAATGATAAAGAAGTCTTGGAGGATAAAGTATTTCTGAGGAAACAAGCAAGCCTGATTTTCATCGATCACAGGCAGTCGGCTCAAGTATGAGGTGTTACGCATAAAGGGAAAAGGTCCTTTATGATATAATCGTGGTGCGATAGCAATGAGCTGCCTGAATATTCCGGAAGCGGAGAAGCGATGCATTCTCGAACATGAACTATTTCCTGTCACCTCGATACCAGCTGAAATGGCTCGAATTCCCGTCCCTTTATGACATGGTGAAGGATGAACTCTACGAACTCGACGATGCCGCCTTTCAGTTCCTGAGGAGGTGTGCGGATCAAGACGGCTGCGATGGGGACGAGTATGGCAGAGAGTTCCTCGACTACGTCATCGAGGAAGGTTTTCTCACTTCTAAACCTGTCAACAGCAGAAGACCGCCCATACGAAGATCTGCCGACCCCTCCTTGAGGTACCTTGAACTGCAGATAACACGGCGATGCAACCTGAGATGCGGCCATTGCTATATCGGCCCGTCCGAGGATCTTGAGCTGCCTCTTGAAACGATACTCTCCGTAATGACTGAGTTTGAAGGGATGCAGGGACTGCGGCTCCTGATCACCGGGGGTGAACCGTTGCTCCACAGAGGTTTTCAGTCTCTCAATACCGCCCTTCCTGGTTACGCCTTTCGGAAGATCCTCTTTACCAACGGTGCCCTGCTCACTGAAGCGATCATCTCCTCTCTCAACGTGGACGAGATCCAGGTGAGCATCGACGGTCTCGAAGCGGGCCATGATGCCTTAAGGGGGAAGGGGACCTACACAAAGGCTATGCATGCCATCACTTTGGGTCTTAACGCCGGCAGGGAAGTCTCTGTTTCGACGATTGTCCATGCGGAGAACCTTGAGGATTTCGATGAGATGGAGCGGTTATTCAGAGGGATCGGAGTAAAGGACTGGACCGTCGATGTTCCCTGTCTGGCGGGAAATCTTAGAGACAACCCTCGGTTCCATCTCAAACCCGGCACTTCAGGGAGATATCTAAGGTATGGGTTCGGAGAGGGTCTTCACGGAGGGGGCGACGGCTTTGCATGCGGGGCGCATCTCGCCTCTGCTATGGCTGACGGAAGTGTTGCCCGTTGTGCCTTTTACTCTCACCGTTCTGTAGGCCACATAAAGGAGGGTCTCGATGTCTGCTGGAAAAGGCTGGTGCCGGTGCGCATGGAGGAACTCGCCTGCGACTGCAATCTCAGAGACAACTGCAGAGGAGGATGCAGGTACAGGGCCGAACTCCTCGGCGACCCATACGGCAAGGATCTCTACCGGTGTGTGGCTTGCGATGTCTCTACAGGAGATACTCGGCGAGATTGATACGGTACTTGTTCGGGTCCATGGTTTTCACGATCCTCCGCAGGTACTTGCCCTGCCCATCCTTCTCTCTGAGGTCCACGACGGAGCTGTCAATCTTGGTCCCCTTGCTGTCCAAAATGATGCGGACCCTCGGTCTCTCGGGAAACATGGTATTGCCTCCGTCGACGAGTCCGAGCTCTTTTGTGTCCAGGAGCACGAGGGTGCCAATGGGGAAGACGCCGATCATGTTCACAAAGAACTTGAAGAGCAGAGGATCGAGCTGGGTGCCTGCCCTTTCCATCATGACGCTGAGGGCCTTGTCGGGCGCCAGGGGTATCCTCGAATAGACCCGCGAGGAGGTCATTGCATCATACTGATCGGCGAGGCTCACAATCTTTGAGTAAAAATCCAGCTCAAGAGGTTTGGTCAGCCTCGGATATCCCGACATATCATAGTTGAGGTGGTGCTCGAAAGTGACAATGGCTGTTCTGATGGAGGACGGATCGAGCCCCTTCAGTTTCAGGATCGCCCGCACACCCCAGGAAGGATGCTTCTTCATGATCCTCCAATCGTCTTCGTTGAAGTTCGTTGCCTTGTTGAGGATCTCTGCCGGCACGTGTATCTTCCCGATATCATGGAAGAGGGCAACGAGACCGACCTCGGTAAGGGCCTTTCTGTTCAGGCCGATCCTCTGGCCGAGGGCGATGGAGAGGATGCTGACATTTACGGAATGGTGGTAGGTGTATTCGTCATAATCCTTTATAGCCGTCATGCCGATAAGGAGCTCCTCTTCAGCAAGGATAGTATCAACCATTGATTCGACGACCCTCTTCGCCTTCTTGATGCTGACTTTTTCTCCGGTCTGTATCTTCGTAACGACCCCCTTAGTGTAGGAAACAGCATTGAAATAGGTCTTCTTGACAAGTCGTCTGATATCGTGTTCACCTTCTTCCTTCACCTTCTTCAGCGGACCGACCATGAGGGAATGGACATCTGCTATGCCTTCTGAAAGGGCAAGGAGCGGATCGCTGGCGAAGGCTGCATTGAGAAAGGCCTTCAGGAAAACCTGCATGTCCGCCGACGTGACGGGGCTCATGATGACGATACTTCCGACTCCCCGTCTCTTGAGCTCCCTGATGAGAAAGTCGAAATTGAGGAGATATTCCATAGAATATCTCACCCTTGTCTCGTTGACGTAGAAAAACTCTCCGATGAGTTCAAGGGTGAGCGTGCTGCCCGCCTTCACCACAGGATTCATGAACGAGATCAGGCGGTCTATGGCTGCCGTGACCGCGACATTCCCCGGGTCGTGTATCTGTGCGGTCCTGATGATCACCGCAAGCTGGTTAATGATATCTTTTCCGCTTCGTGATGCCTCGGTGCTCTTTTTATCCGCCATGTTCAATCCTTCTGACAGCGGTAGTCGCATACTCTTTCAGGAGGGGATTACCCGAATCCCTGAGCTTCGAGAGGACCGGAAGGGCGTCTTTGCTGTGCATCAATCCAAGACAATATGCAGCGCATGCCCTGTTCTCATCCAGGCTGCTCCTCCTGAAGAACGACCTCTTTTTCAATGTCTGGACCATGAAATCCGCGATGTCGGGACTGTTCCAGTGGGTCAGTGCCTCAAAGAACTCCTTCTTTTCTTCGAATTCCCTGCTTCTGAAATCCTTTCCTGAGATCTTCTCTATGAGCATCCTCTTTGCTGTCTCAGAACCGCTGCTCCCGAGAGATTTTGCAGCCAGCCTTCGAACCGATGAATCCTCGTCATCAAGGGCATCCTTGAGCGTCTGGAGCGACAAGGGGCTCTTCAGTTCTCCAAGGGCCTTTATCGATTCCTTGCGCACGCGCACATCGGAATGCCTTGCGGTCCCCAAAAGATACTCCACGGCCTTCTTGTCGCCGATGAGGCGCAGGACATAGATGATATTCCTGACGAGATACCACCGTGAATCGTGGAGGCCCTTTGCGAGGGCCGGTAAATCCTTTCTCCCGAGGGTAACGAGGATGTTAATGACCTGCTTCCTTCCGTGGATATTCTTCATGTCACCAAGAATTGCAATGAAGGGGGCTATGGCATTCTTGTCGAGAAAGGAGACGTATTCTTTCAGAAGCTCCTCATCAACGGGCATTGCCGCGTCGAGGATTTCGCCAACAATGCGTACGAGCTCAGGAGAGCTGACCGTGGCAGAGAGGACCCCCATCTCGCCTTTGGCTGCCTCTGAACTTGCCGGGCTTTGCATAATCTCCCCTGCCCTCTTCATGATTCCCACAGCAGTCTTCAGGTCTCCATGTCCGAGAGCATAGACAATAACGTCCGAGAAAAAACGGCAGATATCGTGGAACTCATCCGTGCTTTCAGCCTGGAAGAGCATCTCGAAGAGTATCTCCGAGAGCTTCCCTGTCTTTTCCTCCTGGTCCTTCTCTATCTCTCGGACGAGCACCTGGAGGTCTTTGTCCGAGAGATTGACGATCGATATCTCCGTGACGTCCTCAGCCCTGAAGGCATCGGCATAGGCCTTGAGAAGCTCATCAGCCTTGGGCGACTTGTCCTTTGCTTCCCTCACGGCCTCTGCTTCATAGGCATCGTCTTCAAGGAGAAAGGCCTCATCGACAACGTACTTGATGCCTTGAAAGTCTCTTTCCCACAGCAGGGTAACAATATCATCATCAACGGCCTCTCGGTCAAAATCAAGGGCGATGATCTTCAGGAATTCCTCCATCTCTTGTCTTGACAGATCTTTCTTGAAGGTCAGTTCCCTGATGCCGTCCTTGAAGAAGAAAAGGGCAAGATTGTCCTCCTTCTCGGTGTTGTGATAGATCTGTTCGGAATCAAGGAATATCTCGTTCTGCTTAATCCGCAGGCCGAGTTCATCTCTTGAACCGAAAAAATCCTGGAACTTCTGGAAGACATCATCGACCGTCCGTAGGTAAATGGGATTGTTGTCAGGATACATTCTGACGGTCTTCTTCGCCTTCAGGAAAGCCTGGACGATCTCTTTCGCCGACCTCATTTCTTCGAAGTTTCCCATGCCCCAAAATAGCACAGTTTTTGACGCAGGTCAAATGACCGGCCTCAAGTAATCTGGATCCTCCTATCACGAGCAAAATTCTTGATGATCATTGCACTCACATGGAGCCTTTGGAGCCGTAAATTCCTGGAACGTATCCCCAGCACGTCATTGTGAGGGAACCTCTCTCCCCGAATCTCTCCCTGCGTCTTCATCACTTCATGGTAGAGTTCCTTGAGTGTCTCGGCGTCAAAGGGTTTCAGGAAGAGAGGGTTGACAGTGACGTACCCTTCGGCGATATCTCTCGTGATGGCCTTTAAGCTCTTGCCCCGGATACTAGGCATGCTCGATCTTCTTCCTCACGAAGAGCCTTGACACCAAAATCCCTGCCTCATAGAGGAAGATAATAGGGACGGCCATGAGTGTCTGGTTAAAGGCATCAGGCGTCGGCGTGAGGATAGCAGCAATGACGAAGGCCAGCAAAATTGCATACTTCCTGTTCCTTGCAAGGGTCTTTGGCGTGACAATGCCCATGCGGGTCAGCAAGACAATCACAATCGGGAGTTCGAAGACTGCCCCGAAGGCAAGGATGAACTTCAGACAGAAATCAACGTAGTTACCAACCGAGAGCATGGGCGTCATGGACTCCGTTTTGTATGTCAGGAGAAAGCCCATGGCAAAGGGAAGTACAAAGAGGAAACAGAAGGCAGCGCCGAAGAGGAAGAGAACGGTAGCTGTCACCACAAAGGGTCCGACGTATTTTTTTTCCTTCTGGAGCAGCCCCGGGGATATGAACTTCCATACCTGATGAAGCAGTATCGGGAGGGTAAGGATGAGGCCAGCGACAAAAGAGACCTTGAGGTGCATCCAGAATGCCTCTCCCGGCGCGGTAAAGATAAGGGAGGCGTTCTTGATATTCGACGGCACGAGCGATATAAAGGGATACTTCATGGCAAAGCCGATCTCGAATCTCATGGGAAAGGTAAGTGCCCTGAAGAGGTCTTCGGAGTAGTTGAATGTGACAAGGAAGCCCGCAAAAAGGGCCACGAGAGAGACGACAATCCTCTTCCTCAGTTCGGAGAGGTGTTCGGTAAAAGGCATCTTCTCTTCAGTCATTCTTCGGGCTTTCCCCTTTTCTCTTTTTCATCGGAGACAGGCTCGTCGGCCTTCTCGCCTTTTTCCCGCGGTGGCTCTTCAGGCATACCTGCTAAGGACTGAGGAATGTCGGTCTTGTCAGGTTTAGCAGGCTGATCGAGTTCGGAATCAATCTGTGCCTTCGCCTCCTGGAGGGCCTTCTTCAATTCGGCAAGACCTTTGCCGAGGCTTCTGCCGAGTTCGGGCAGGCGTTTTGGGCCGAAGACAAGGAGGGCCACGACAAAGATAACGATCAACTCCTGAATTCCCAGGTCGAACATCAGTCTACCACATCATACACTTTCTTGATCTTTTGCTTTTCCACATTGAACAGGTAGGTCAATGAAAGGAGGATCCGGTATACGGGGCTTCTGTTCTTCAGGTCAAAACCGACCCCGATCGTTGTGAGGATGTCGTCGCTGGTAAAAAGCCGGTACCCAAAGCGTGCCTCCAGTCTGTCAAGTCTCCCGGAGTAGCTCTTTTTCCCATAGAGCTCGCCGAGGATCCTGAAGCTGTGTGACGCCGAGAAATCGATTCCCGCCGCAAAGGTCAAATCGTCTTTAAATCTCTCAGTGAAGGGTTTCGAATAGAAGAGATTTGCGTGTCCGTAAAAGGGGCCCACCTTTTTGCTGACCGCAAGCCCGCCGCCGATGCTCCCTTCCGTACTGATCTCATCTTTCCCTGTAGGAAGGGACCCTGTTGCTACAACGGCAACGGAGGGTCCATATTTCCCTTCGTCAAAGAACCGGTATCTGAGGGCGAGCGATGTGTCCTCAAAACCGTTGATGGGATAATCGTTGCCTCCATCGTAATAGGGAATGCTTACATCAAGCTCCAGGGAATCCAAGATCCCGTAGCCAAACTGACCGGTATACCGATAAAAGCCGGGGCGCTCGGATTTTTCGAATCCCAGGGCCATGCCGGCCTTCCCCTGCTTCAGGCTGTCCGCGCTGAATGTGGAAAAGACACCGTAAGGGGGAAGAGGTTGCGGGCCTTTCAGGTCAAGACCATGGGCATAATCTGTGAAGAGAGGGACGGCGAGGAGGAAGAAAAAGATGTATTTTTTCATCCCTTGAAAATACCAGAAAAAAACTCTATCTGTCAACGATTTACCGAGGTTGACATTCCTTCTGATTGTGATATTATGAGGAAAAGGCGGGCCACCTATGCGGTTAGGGATACACCGCCAGCTTGCCAGCGCTGAGGAAACTGCATCATTGAACGTCGTAAAAACAAGGAGGAGAGGATTATGGCTTACGCAGCAAAGGACTATTCTTCGTTGATCGGGATGGAAGGGTTCAGCGAGACCCTTTTGAAGAATCATTTCACCCTCTATCAGGGTTATGTAACGAACACGAACAAGGTGCTCGATGCCCTTGACCAGTTGTCCAAGGAGGGAAAGACAGGTTCGCCTGAATTCGCAGAGTTGAAACGACGACTGGGCTGGGAATTTAACGGGATGAGACTCCACGACTATTATTTCGAGAATCTCGGAGGCAAAGGAGGAATAAAGAGAGACGGAAGGCTCGCAAAAAAGATCGCTGAGGCCTTTGGAAGCCATGAAGCATGGGAAAAGGATTTCAGGGCGACGGGAGCAATGAGAGGGATTGGCTGGGTCGTACTCTATCAGGACAATGCGGCAGACAGGCTGATCAACTTCTGGATAAATGAACATGACGTGTCCCACCCCGCAGGATGCAGTCCGCTTCTCATCATGGACGTATTCGAGCATGCCTTCATGATCGATTACGGTCTGAAGCGAGCGGACTACATAGAAGCATTTTTTAAGAACATCAACTGGCAGTCGGCCGAGACACGGCTGAAATAAGGCCGAAGGAGGAAGCTTATGACAAAGAAGCCCATCGAGGATTCCGAGGCATTCTTGCAGCTCATCAGGGAGTGGCAGCAGCTTGAGGACAAGACCATTGAGAGCGCCGATGGCCTGATCAAGAGTTCAAAGAACCCTCTTGTGAAGATGACCATGGAGATGATAAGGCACGATTCCGAGAAACACAAGATTATGCAACAGATGCTCATCGACAGTCTGACAAAGGAGGCTATCCATCTCAGCCCCGATGACCTTGCACCACTTTCGGACATGCTCAACCGGCATCTCGAGGCAGAGGCCAAGTCCCTCGCGCTTGCCGATGCCGCTCTCGAAAAGAGCGAACTCTTCATAACGCGTTACATCCTCTCCTATCTCATTGCCGACGAGACGAAACATCATAGCCTTATCGGCAAGCTGAATGAACTGAAGAGGGCAGCGGTCTTTGTGACATAGCAGAAGAAGGGGAGAGCAGGGAGTCATGCTGCCCTCCCCTGTCTTGCCTTGTCCTACCCAGGTATGTCCTGGAAATAGCTCCTGGCCGGGAAGTGAGGCGTCTCATGGAAAGATCAGCGAATACAATCAGATAAAAGATATGCAAGAGAGAAAGCGCTTATAAGAATTAACGTTTTTCTCAAAAAACGTGCTTTAGTCTGTCTCCTTTGCCTTTGCCAAACAGATTTCAGGCCCATTCCGGAGAAGTTTCATAGTTGCTAAATATGGCACCACCGTCTATTATGAATCAAGGAGGACAAGAAGAGTTTCTCTTCTCCTGGAAAGGAGTTAACGATAATGTTCAGAGAATTAAGCATAAATGACCGGAAGAATATGAGCATACTGACAAGCCTGTTTCTGGTGGCTGTTGCCGTGTTGGTTGTGGGGTCTTACGCAAAACCGGCATTGAGCGAGGAAATGGCCGGCGCTACAGTTTTGGCAGTCGATGCTCAGTCAGGCTTTCTGACAGTCCGTACCGCTGACAGGGGTGAATTCACTGTCGGTCTCGACAAAGACACGAGTTTCTGGGTATGTGATGGGTACAGGAGCCCCAGCGACATCAGGATCGGGGATAGGGTGGATATTTCCTATTACGATAATGGTACAAGGCTTGTAGCAGGTTCCATCACCGGTCACGATTCGATGCGTGCCTGTTAACTGTCAGTTACAGAGTTCATTAAGTGTAGAAAGCGCCCACTTTCGGGCGCTTTTTTTTGAGAAACATGTATTGTACCTGCTGCAACACTGAGGTCCACTCCCTATTCAACGACCTCCCCACACGTCTCCCGCACCGCCCCGATGTATCCTTTCGATTCTTTGAGTCTGCCTTATACTGATGAGCACCTTGTCACCTCTGATGAAATAGTTCGTTTCTAAAACATCGTCTATACCATAGGTGAGAGGAAAATACAGAGGCCTGACTTCGTACCCCAGAACGCTGCCGTCCGGAGCGATAATACTGCTGAGCTGTGACCGTCTAAATGAGGTGGTGCATTTCAGAAACTTCTCAGCGGATGCAAGGGCATCACTCGCCGGGACGCCTTTCTCGACTCTGTACTGAAAGTCCGGAAGATAGGGCTCGAAGGTGTATCGGGAGTCCTCCTTTTGGAGGAAAGCAATCGTCTCAAGGTCATCAGTGAAGTTGCACCCCACAAATATGACTCTGTAAGTTCCTTTTATTTCCGATTCCATTGCTCCCTGCGTATTCAAATGCATTTCAGGCGCGCAGGAGGCACACAACAGAGCCACCAGTGAAAAAAAGGTGAGCCAGGATATCTTCATGCTCTTCATCATCCACCTCTCCTTTCTTCAAGCTTGTCTCAGAATAACGGGGACCGGCAAAGGGTTCATGTTGCCTCTGTCTTTATTGTAGGCAATAACTCGGGGAAATGTAAGGAGGCACCCCAAAAGCAGCATCCTCATCTCTTGTCCCTTTTCTACGACAGACGATTCCGCAGAGCGGAAGGTTACAGATAAAGGCAGGAGAGTCAAAGAGTCCGGAGCATCACCGACGTCATTACTCCTCTCCCTGCCTTTAAGAAATGACGTCAAAGATATCAGGTCTATCGGTCGCAATGCCATCGACACCCTTGGCCCTGTAATTCTTCATCTCCTCCCTGGTGTTGATGGTCCAGACGATCACCTTGAGATCGTGCTTATGGGCATCCTCGATGTTTCTCGCGTGGGTGAATCGATACAAGGAAATGAGATACTGGGCCTTGAGCCTTCGTGCGGTGTCAATCGGTTTTTTGTGCCGCACATATATGAAGCCTGTTGGTATATTTCGATCGACTTTTCTCACATTCAGGAGTGCCTGTTCGTGAAAAGAGATGACAATCACCCTTTCATTCACGTGCTCCCTTTTTATTGCGGCTATAACCTCTTCTTCATAACCGACTTCCTTGAGTTCCACGAGAATCCTGTCAACCCTTCCGTCTATGAAGTGTAAGGCCTCCCCGAGAGTCGGAATGCTCTTCTCCGTTAATTCTTTTAATTCTTCTGCTGTAGCGTCGTTGACATGGCCATCACTTCCAAAGACCCTTTTCAAATTATCATCGTGAATGACCATTAACGCTCCGTCCTTTGCCTTTCGCACATCCAACTCAATGGCATTCGCACCCATTTCGATCGCCCTTTCATAACTTTCCAGGGTATTCTCAATTTCGTATGCCCTTGCCCCACGATGCCCTATTTTTAAGAACATTGTTATGCTCCTTTGCGGGACTTTCCTCTCGCAGATATCCGGATGAGCGAGGTGACAAGCTCTCTCGTACCACCTATCGAGTGGTGGTGACATGCACTCGTCACGATTATATCACATCGGGAACGCATGCAATTCTGAGCTCAAGGCGCCTTCCTTGACAAGAGGGCATAACCTGGTATCGTTAAGAGGGAGAGCACATATTGAAGAATGCTCAACGAGGAGGTGCTTTATGGTTAAGGTGAAGACGTTCGGAATCGACTTAAGACCCCTCAAGACGATGATGGAGCTGTCCCAGCTCGACAGCGTGGTCAATACGTTTATCGCAGAAAATAATGTCAAGAGGGTAATAACAGTCTCCGACACGGCAACGACTGATGATACGGGCGAGACAATCGGCCTTATCAGAGTACTCTGCTACGAGGTGTGACTCAGAATCAAAGCTGCTGCTTCCATGAACCTTTTGCCTGGGAGGGATCATCAAGAGTAGTCATGGGGAAGGGAACAGGGGACCGACATGATCGATCCCCTGTTAACAGACAGAAGGAATGTCGGATTTAAAACAATCCGCTCACCTTACCAGTGTGGACGTCGACGTCAATTCTTCTGAAAGCAGGGTTGGAACTCGTTCCCGGCATGAGGCTAATCGTCCCTGCACAGGGACAGAGGAACTTGGCGCCAGAGTAAATCAGGACGTCCCTAATCGGCAAGGTCCAGCCCTTGGGCACTCCTTTCATGACCGGGTCGTGAGACAGGCTCAGATGGGTCTTGACCATCATCGTGGCGTAGTCGGCATACCTAGGGTCGTCCTCCAGCATCTTGGCCTTCGCCTCTGCTTCCGGCAGCCAGGATACGCCGTCAGCGCCGTATACTTCCCTGGCAATGATCGCGACGCGGTCACGGAGCTTCATCTCGAGAGGATAGAGGAACTTGAAGTCGTTCTTGTCCTTGCAGGCGTCGATGACTGCATCCGCCAGTTCAAGGGCTCCATCACCGCCTTTAAGCCAGTGCTGCGACTCTGCGCAGCGTGCGCCGGCCGCTTCTGCCGCCTTCTTGACGACGGCCACTTCAGCGTCTGTATCAGTGTAGAAACGGTTGATGCAGACCACCGGATTTATGCCGGACTTCCGGATAACGTTGATCATGTGCACCATGTTTGCGCAGCCCTTTTCAACTAAGGCGATATTCTCCTTCGTGTATTCATCGGGCAGGGCCTTACCGGCAACCACCTTGGGACCGCCACCGTGCATCTTCAGCGCACGGACTGTAGTGGTGAGAACCGAGACATGAGGCTTCAGGCCGCTGAAACGGCATTTGACGTTCCAGAATTTCTCAAAACCGATATCAGCAGCAAAACCCGATTCGGTGACGTGGTAGTCGAACAATTTCAGGCCGACCCGGTCTGCGATGATGGAGGACTGGCCTACTGCAATGTTCGCAAAAGGCCCGGCATGGACAAAACAGGGGTTATATTCAGCGGTGCACATGAGCGTGGGGTTGATGGCATTCCGCATAAAGGCGGCCATCGCGTTACCGACCTCGAGATCACCCGTGGTGACGGGCCTGCCGTTCTTGTCAAAGGCAATGGTGATATGGTTGAGGCGCTGCTTCAGGTCGGCGAGGTCATTGGCCACGGACAGGATGGCCATACACTCAGAGCCCACGGCTATGCCAAACTTTGATTGCATCATAAAGCCGTCCTGCCTGCCTCCCATGCCGATGATAATATTGCGGAGACTCTGGGCGCAGAAGTCCATGACCCATCCCATCTCGACACGGGTGGGATCGATATCGAGGCGCCTCATCTTCGTAAGCCGCTCCAGCTGCTCATCGTTGTAGTTGCGTTCGTGCTGCATCCGTGCGGTGAGCGCGACCATCGCAAGGTTATGGGCGTTCATGATGTCGTTGATGTCGCCTGTCAGTCCCAGCGAAAACTCGGTCATGGGAATCAACAGTGAGTTGCCGCCACCTGCCGCGGTTCCCTTGACGTTCATCGTCGGCCCACCCGAAGGCTGGCGCAGGGCGCCTCCCACGTTCACGCCGCGCTTGCCGAGACCTTCCATGAGACCGCAGGAAGTGGTGCTTTTGCCCTCTCCCAAAGGAGTCGGGGTAATAGCCGTTACTTCAATGTATTTCCCGTCAGGCCTGTCCTTGAGACGGTCGATGACCTTCAGAAAATCGATCTTCGCCAGACGACCCATGGGCAGCATCTCGCCCTTTTTCAGACCCAGCTTCTCGCGCCACTCCTCGGGTGTGGGCATGTTCTTTTCTGCTTCTTCGGAAATCTGCCAGTCAGCCAACTTCGTTGCATTAAATGCCATGTTTGAGACCTCCTTTGATAGAAAGAATTTTGTGTATTGCGTAATCGATTCCTTCCGTAAAGAGCGGAATCACTCAATGACCGAACAGCCGCGTCCGACTTCAAATTAATAGGTCTATAATATATTTTAATAGCTCTCCTTTTTGCAAGACTTTTTCCCGACAAAGAAGATACCCGAATACCGTCCGGAAGTGACGGGTGAAGTCCTCTGAGGCGGTCGCGCCTGCCTGACCGGCAGATTAACGATACCACGGAAAGACTTCCCCGTCAATCTCCCTCCACTTGTCGAGAAAGACCATTCTTTCGCCTCTTTCGCCTGTCAGGAGGAGTAGTAAGGAGGTTTGATATAATAGATACAAGAGCGTTGCGCATGGTGCCGTATTTTGACATCCCGCGAAAAGGTGATAGAATAACATAACGAGTTCTTTCGGGCAGATTCACCAGTCAGAAGGAATCTTCCCTTGCTCTTCTGACGGCTTCTTGCCTGATTGGATGCGCAGACCGGGCCTGTGATGCATAACGAAGATATGAAGAGAGAAGAACTTGTTGATGAGACCATAGAGCTCCGCAACCGCATTGCTCAGCTCGAGCGCGTCATTGACGGCGCAAAGGACCTGATCATCGTTTTTGGCAGAGACTTCAGCGTGAAGCTTATGAACAGGGCTGCAAGAGAGTTTGCAGGCGGAGATCACCCTTTATCCGGCCCCCTCTTCTGCTACCAGGTCTTTTTCCAGGGCAGTGAATCGTGCAGCAGAATTGAAGAAGCCTGTCCCCTTGAGGAGGTCATACGAACAAAGAAGCCCGTGACCGTGACCCACGCATGTGTCAGTCAGGACGGATGCGAAAAGATCTTTGAGGTCCAGGCGTCACCCATCATGGATGAACGCGGCGAAGTGCTGCAGATCATTCAGGTCTGCAGGGACGTCACACAGAAGCTGATGATGGAGGAGACACGAAGAAAGCTCGAGGAGCAGCTCACGCAGGAGCAGAAGGAGCAATCGATTACCGCCTTGGCTGGAGGCATAGCGCATGATTTCAATAATATCCTCATGGGGGTTCTTGGAAATGCAGAGTTGCTCCAGATGAGGCTTGCCCCGTACGAGAGAGAACAGACCCTGATACAGAATATTATTAAGTCCGGTGAACGAATGGCCGACTTGACGAAACAGCTGCTGACCTATGCAAAGAACACATTGTCTCAGCCTGAGGCGGTGTTCCTTCACGACATCGTCGACGAGGCGCTGGCGCTTACTCACAAAGGGGCATCCCTCGAAATGAAGGTTATGGTGGATATGCCTGAAGATCTCTGGCCCGTCTTTGTTGACCCCGGGCAGATGAGTCAGGTCTTCGTCAACCTCTTTACGAATGCCTTTGAGGCGATGGGAATGAGCAGGGGGCTTCTCACCATTCGGGCAGAGAACGCGCCGAACAAGGAAAGGTGGGAATGTCCGACTCACAAGAAACAGTATCCCGGTGGGGATTATGTCTACGTCCGGGTGTCTGATACCGGGCCAGGGATACCGAAAGAGATGCTGAGACAGATCTTTGATCCCTTTGTGACAACAAAGTTTCTCGGAAGGGGGCTTGGACTTGCTGCCGTCTTCGGAATCATCCGGAGTCACGACGGTTGCATCTCTGTAGAGAGCGATCAGGGACAGGGGGCGACCTTCCATATCTATCTCCAGAGGGCCAAGACCGGGATGGCGGTCAGAAGGACGGAGGCAAAAAAGGCGGCGCCAGGCCGGATACTCATCGTTGATGATGAGCCGCAGGTCCTCAGTCTGCTCGAAACGGTATTGACCCATGCGGGGTACGGAGTGCTAGCCGCCACCAACGGTGAAGAGGCACTGAGACTCTTCGGGCAGAGGAAAGATGACATAGAGATGGCAATCCTCGACATCCAGATGCCGGGGATGGGTGGAAAGAGACTTTTCACGGAACTGAGGGCCCTGAAACCCTCTCTGAAAGTCCTTATATCGAGCGGCTATGACGAAAGAACAGCCCTCAATGGGATAGAGCATCACGCCCCTGAGGGATTCATTCAGAAGCCATACCTCAGTGGAGCCCTGGAAGGAAAGGTGCGCGAGATCCTGAGGGGACAGACAGCGTCAAGAGGGTAAAAGGCTCATGGGCCCTGCAGAGAAGATCCTCGTTGTTGAGGATGAACCTGAGATAAGGAACCTCCTTTCGATCTTCTGCTCTTCGAAGGGATACTCTTGTGAAACGGCATCAGACGGTAACGAGGCCCTCGAAAAGGCAGCGAAGACCGCCTTTGACGCAGTTATTACCGACATTTCCATGCCGAACATGGACGGGTTGATCCTCACAAGGGAACTGCTCAGACGCTATCCAGGTATTTCGGTCATGGTAATGACCGGGTTCGCGAGACAGTACACAGAGGAAGATGCCCTGCAGGCAGGCGCTGCGGATTTTATAGAGAAACCTTTCAGTCTCGATGAATTTTCAGCCCGCTTTCAGAGGATGATGCGCGACCGCAGACCCTTTTCTGAGAGCGAACAGATCGAGGTTCTCAGGAACGAGGTCAGCCATCTTAAGAACATGGCCTTTCATGACACCCTTACGGGCCTCCCGAACCGAACATTGTTTCTTGATCTCCTGGCACAGTTTCTTGAGACGGCGAAACGATACTGCCACATGCTCGGCCTCCTCTTTCTGGATCTTGATCGCTTTAAGGACGTGAATGACCTCCACGGCCATTCTGCTGGAGACATTCTCCTGACTGAGGTTTCACGAAGACTGAAGGCGTCTGTGCGCAGGTCCGACATCGTGGCGCGCTTCGGAGGCGACGAATTCACCGTTACTCTTGTTTATATTGATGAACCCCGTGAGGCAGCCTTCATCGCCCGGAGGATCATCGAGTCCCTTACGGCTCCCTTTGATCTTGCCGGCAGTCAATGCTCGATCGGCGTCAGTATCGGCATAAGCATCTATCCCTCTGACGGTGACGACGCAGATACGTTGATGAAGAAGGCCGACGCCGCAATGTACCGGGTCAAGAAGCAGGGCAGGAGCGATTATCAGTTTTATGGAAGTGGGGAGAATGATCTCCTCAAGGTGCCGAGAGAAACCTCATGATCGCCTGGAGGAATTCGGCATGAAAGACAACCTCCTCCATCCCGGACTGCCGCTCATTCAGGAAGCTGACCTGAACGGGAAGGTTGTCCTTGTACGCTTTGACCATAACGTGGTCAAGAACGGTGAGATACGGGACCCCTACCGGATCGACCGAACGATAGGGACGCTTTTTAATATCGTGGAGAGGGGTGCCAGGCCGATACTCATGACCCATATCGGAAGGCCGAGAGAGAAGAAGACAGGAAGGATCGTCTGCAGGAATGATGAATCCGTTCAGCCCATCATCGAATATCTCGAGCAGAAACTCCACGCGCGATTTCATATCCCCGCATTTCCGATAGATCCTGAACGAGGTATCACAGGGATTGATACCTCGATTAACCTTGCCATACGGGAATTGAAGGAGAGGAAATTCGGGGGCATTTACCTTCCGAACACGAGGTGGTTCTTCGGAGAGGAGAGCGGAGGGGACATGAGCAGGAGCCTTGCACTGCAACTCGCCGGACTTGCCGACATCTATATCAATGACGCCTTTGGTTCATGGCAGCCTCACGCATCCACCTTTGACATTACCGATTACCTCCCTTCCTATGCCGGATTTCTGATGCAGCAGGAGATCTTGAACCTGAGCAGGGTCCTTAACCCTGAGAGGCCTTTTGTGGCCGTCGTTGCCGGGTCGAAATACGATACCAAGATAAAACCCCTCTCGGCGATCTATGAAAAGGTTGATCGCCTTATCCTCGGCGGAGTTATTTACAATACCCTCCTCTGCGCAAAGTATGACGTCAGGATCAAAGGGGTTTCCGATGATGACATTTCGCTCGCACGAGATCTCGTCGAAAAAGACAAAATCCATAAGAAGATCGTGGAACTTCCTGTCATCGTCGAGTCTGATGTCATGGAGGGACGGATTGAGGGCAGGTACAGGACGATCTCGATAAAGGACTTCAGACCGGGCAATTCATACGGCTATGTTCTCGATATCGATCCCCGGTCCTTTGAAGATCATCTCGTTGCCGAGGCGATCGGGACTGCAAAGACCATATTCGTCAACGCAGTCATGGGCTATACTCCCCACTTCACTGCGGGCTCTCAGGCCCTTGACCAGACGATCGACCATAACAGGCATGCCATGAAGATGTACGGCGGGGGCGACACGCTCCAGGAATTCAAGGATCTCTGTCCCGGCCTCTATCTTTCGGTGATGGACAACGCAAAGTACTACTTCTTCACCGGCGGAGGTACGGTGCTGACGGCAATCGAGCAGGGAAGTCCCTACGGACTGAAACCTGTCCAGGCGCTTATCGAATCAAAGGGAAAGACTTCCTAGAACAACACCATGACAAAGAAACTCTTCTGGGGAGTGGGAATTTTTTTCTCCGTACTCCTCGTTATTGTCCTTGGTCTCAGTCTCTTTGTAAAGAGCTATCTCAAGAGTGAGAGACTCAAAGCGATAATTATCCCGAAGGCCGAAGCGTTGACCGGAAGAAAGGTGAGCATCGACCAGATTCATGTCTCCCTGTTGAAGGGGATAATCGTCAGGGGGATCAGTCTCAAGGAATCCGACGGAAAGAGTGATTTTATTACGACGAAGGAGTTCATCCTTGATTACAGCCTTGTGCCTCTGCTGAGAAGGGAGCTTATGATCAAGAAGATAGAGATCATCGCTCCCAGGATCAGCGTCAGGAGGGGAAGCAGCGGAGCCTATAACTTCAGCGATATGAACCGAAAGGACCGTGAGACGAAAAAGTCCGTCGGCCAGGAGGCGGAAAGGGAGAAGGGGTTTCCCCTCACAGTCGTAACAGACAGGATATCCATACGGGATGCAACAGTGGAGTTCAAGGACGACATGGAGCAACTCCCCGATATGAATGCAAGGGCAGATATGGAGATAATCCTCTCGATGGGGAGAGATTTCAAGGACCTGAAGGCATCAGGAACCCTTGACCTCAAGGAATTGAAGGCTCTCATCGGGGGTTTGCAGACGACCACATCGGGAAAGGTGGAGGTGAAGAGCGAATCGATCCACGTGAACCTGAGTACTGCCCTTGGCAAAGACACGGTCAAACTGACGGGCACGGTACAGGATTATCTGGAGTCTCCTGACATCACCATGAACATCTCGGCCAGTGAGCTTAATATCGAAAAGCTCATGGCCGCCTTCGGTGGAAAGAAGGGTTCTCAAGAGGGTCCGAAGGAACAAGGTCCTGCCTCGAAGAAAACGGAAGCGGGAGAAAAGGGAAAGGCCGCAAAACCGGCAACACTCAAGGCCTCAGGAGAGATCAAGGTCGGAGCAGCCAGGTACAAGGCTTACACCTTCAAAGACTTCGCGATGCATTACCGGTACGCGGAGGATCTCATGACCATAGAGCCGCTCTCTATGAACCTCTCCGGAGGAGACCAGGTCAAGACAGAAGGCACGCTGAAGGGCGCCATGCAATTCAACGCAGCGACGGATGTGAAGAGGACGTTGACAGGCAGGGGATCCCTTGATCTGAGGAGGTGCGAGATAAGGGAATCGAAAATAGCCGATGCAATGGCGCTCTTCACAGGCCTCGACGATCTCAGAAGACCGCGGTTCGACAGCGTCAGGATAGATTTTTCCATAAGAGACGAAAGAATCGTTTTCCATGGTGATATGACTTCAAATCTCGTCAGAATGAACCCAGCAGGCACGGTCTTGTTTGACGAACAACTTGATATGCTGACCGACGTGAAGATTTCCCCTGAACTTGCTTCAAAACTTCCGACGGCAAAGATAACGGGATATCTCAAGGACGAGAAGGGATGGGACGTCATACCCCTCAAGATAAAGGGGACCGTGGAGAAGCCATCGGTTTCTCTGAACCAGGCGGCCTTTGGTAAACAGATTGAACGGGGGATCCAAAAGGAGATCGAAAGGAGGCTCTTTCACGGCACACCCGGGAGCAAAGGGGAGCAGCCATCGAAGGATAAAGGCACACAGGATCTTCTGAAAGGCATTTTTGGAAGGTGACGTGCCCTGTCCTCCATATCAAATCAATGAAAAGCGGCTCGTAGACACCTTTGTCGAACTCATAACGATAAACTCTCCATCCTTTGAAGAAAGAGATATGGGCAGCGCCCTCACAAAGATGCTTGAGGCCGCAGGATGTACAGTCGAGTTTCAGGAATACGGCAGGTCTTTCAATCTTCTGGCCTCCAAGAAGGGGAGCCTCCCCCATCGTGCCCCTCTTCTCCTGAGCGCACATATGGACACGATCGAGCCCACGGAGGGAATCGTCTTCAGCATTGGAGGAGACCTCATCAGGACAACGGGCAATACGGTCCTGGGAGCAGATGACAAGAGCGCACTTGCACAGATCATAGAGGCCCTTACAGTCCTCCAGGAAAGGACAATCCCTCACGGCGATCTTGAGATCGTCTTCACCTCTGCCGAAGAAAAAGGACTCCGCGGTGCGAAGAATCTCGTCTTCAGGAACATCAGGAGCAGACATGCCCTCGTCCTCGATTCAGGCGGTGCTGTAGGGAGGATCGTCGTCGCCGCTCCGACCCATCTCACCTATGAAATGAAGATAACCGGCAAGTCCGCCCATGCAGGGATTGAGCCTGAGAAGGGGATCAGCGCCATCAAGGTGGCATCCAGGATTATTGCGGTAGTGCCTGACGGAAGGATCGACGATGAGACTACGGCCAACATCGGCATGATCAGGGGAGGAACTGCTACGAATGTTGTCCCACGGGAGACCGTCATTCAAGGAGAGATAAGGAGCCACAGGAGCGACGTCCTTGAAAAAACCAGGGACACCATCTTTCATACTGCCCGCCGGCTTGCCGATGAACATCACGCGGCCATCATCATCTCTGAAGAGGAGGAATATAAGGCCTTCAAGATCGATGCTGCCGAACCCTTCCTGCCGTTTCTTGAGGGCGTTTTTCGGAAATGCGGCATAGCGCCGATTTCCGTGCAGACAGGCGGGGGTTCGGATGCGAATGTCTTCAATGAGCAGGGGATCATTGCGATCAATATCTCAACGGGCATGGAGAAGGTCCATTCCACCGATGAATATATTTCCTTAAAGGATCTCTACGATGGATCTCTCATTGTCCTGAATACCGTGGCGGAATTCGGGTTCTCGAACAGTGCCGTCGCTAAGCCTAACCTGACGGACAGTGACCGATAAAATCCAGCTTGCACATTGCGCTATGAAAGGGGCCATCCTGAAAGAGTTCAATCTCACATCCACCGACGAGTCCTCGCGTTTCAATGATCTCTAACAGTAAAGATTCCTGAAAGTAAGCAGTACCACTAACGCATCCCTTGAGGGGCATGGGAAGCACCCCGCGCCCCTCTAAGAAATCATCATTAGGCGTTCCCTATTAATTCTTGTACCTCGATCTGTCCTTGACTGTGAGTCTTTTGCAGTAGAATGATATTCATCTGCTATGGTACAAATCAATTAGAATATCTTTGAGAAATTCAGAACAGTACCAGCTGGACCACAGTTGTCTTGTTGCGGAAAGTTTGTGCAGCTGTTCCCTGTAAAAGTAGCGCTGGTGGGCGAGGTTAAGCTGAAAGTTCCGGTCATTGACTTTGGTATATTACCGTTTGCTTGACTAGTGAGTATCAAAGATAACTGACCAGTCGTGCCATCAAAAGGACCGAAAAGAGGGATCCAATCAGCCATTTTCCCTTCAAACAAATCCAACACCGTAAATAGGATAGCCCCTCCGTTTACTCTCGACATAGCAACAAGCGGGCAATCTTGATCCGTACATATCCAAACTCCGTCAG
>Ga0335070_10000563_pt1 | contig 41586 bp, 33 predicted proteins | sample Lox_Sample_13_FD_206722 | JGI IMG/M metagenome (GOLD analysis project Ga0335070, IMG submission 206722) | Soil microbial communities from Loxahatchee National Wildlife Refuge, Florida, United States - Lox_Sample_1.3 | ecosystem: Environmental > Terrestrial > Soil > Wetlands | place: USA... | reverse complement strand
GTCGAGGTCGACGAACACCGTCGGCACATAGGGGCGGAAGGAGCTGAACAGGTTCGTCAGCTCCGGCGACTTGCTGCCCGCGTCGACGATCCGCTGGGCCACGTCGGCGAGCTGGCCGAGGTCTCCGCCGGCGCGGTCCTGGAGCTGGAACTCGAAGCCGCCGGTGCGCGACAGGCCGCGGACCGGCGCGGGGTTCAGGGCGAAGACGCGAGCGCCCGGAATGGCGCCGAACTTCGGGCGCACCTCCGCGAAGACCGCGTCGAGCGGCAGGCCCTTCTTGTCGCGCTCCTCCCAGGGCGCCAGGGTGACGAACACCGAGCCGAAGTTCGGCGGGAAGGTGCCGGTCAGCGCGTCGAAGCCGCCGAACAGATTCGTGCCGACGACGCCGGGCGTGGAGAGCAGGATCCGCTCGACCTCGCGCGCCACCGCGTCGGTGCGGTCGAGGGAGGCGCCGTCCGGGAGCTGGAAGCTCGTGATGAAGTAGCCCATGTCCTCGTCGGGGATGAACCCGGTGGGCACGATCCGGAAGAGCAGCAGAGTGCCCGCGCCGAGCGCGGCGAAGACCGCGAGCACGAGTCCGCGCCGCGGCAGCAGCGCGCGCACGCTCCGGTCGTAGCGAGCCACCAGCCTCGCGAAGCCCCGGTCGAAGCCGCGGAAGAACGCTCCCTTGTGCTCCGATTCGGGGCGCATCACGATCGCGCAGAGCGCGGGCGAGAGCGTCAGCGCGTTGAGCAGCGAGATCAGCACCGCGCTGGTGACCGCCAGACCGAAGTTGCGCAGCATGAGGCCGGTCGTGCCGGGCAGGAGCGCCACCGGCACGAACACCGCTCCGAGCACGAGGGTGGCCGCGACGATCGCGCTCGTGACCTCGCCCATCGAGCGCAGCACCGCCTCGCGCCGGGAGAAGCCCTCGCCGAGCAGCCGCGCGACGTTCTCGACCACCACGATCGCGTCGTCGACCACGAGACCGATCGCGAGCACCAGCGCGAAGAGCGTGATGGTGTTGATCCCGAAGCCGATGCCGTTCATCACCGCGAAGGTGCCGACCAGCGAGACGGGGATGGTGACGGCCGGGATCAGCGTGGCGCGCCAGTCCTGCAGGAATACGAACACGACCAGGAACACCAGCAGCATCGCCTCGACGAGCGTGTGCAGCACCTCGGTGATCGACTCCGCCACGAAGCGCGTCGGGTCGTAGCGGATCATCCACGACACGCCCGACGGGAAGCTCTTCGCGAGCCGCGCGAGCTCCGCCCGCACGGCGGCCGAGACCTCGAGCGCGTTGGCCTCGGGGAGCTGGAAGATGCCGAGCGTCACGGTGGGCTGGCCCGAGAGGCGCGTGAAGCCGCTGTAGCTCTGCGCGCCGAGCTCCACGCGCGCGATGTCGCCGAGCCGGAGCAGCGACCCGCCCGGCTCCGCGCGGATCACGATCTGCTGGAACTGCTCGGGCGTGCTGAGGCGGCCCTCGGTGCGCAGCGGGATCTCGACCTGCTGGTCGGCCGGCGCGGGCGGCGAGCCCGCGCGCCCGGCCGCGATCTGCACGTTCTGGTCGCGCACCGCCGCGATGATGTCGCCGGCCGTGATGCCGAGCTTCGCCAGCCGCTCGGGATCGAGCCAGATGCGCATCGCGTAGCGGCGCTCGCCGAAGATGCCGACGTCGCCGACGCCGGGCAGGCGCTTCAGCGAGTCCAGCACGTTGATCAGCGCGTAGTTCGACAGGAAGGTCGCGTCGCGCGAGCCGTCGGGGGAGACCAGGTTCGCCACCAGCGTGAGATCCGGCGACTGCTTGCGCACGGTCAGCCCGAAGCGCCTCACCTCGTCGGGCAGGCGCGGCTCCGCCACCGAGACGCGATTGTTCACGTTGACGGCCGCGATATCGGGGTCGCGCCCGTGCTCGAAGGTCACCGTGAGCGAGAGCTGCCCGTCGTTCGCGCTGGTGGACGACATGTAGAGCATGCCGTCCGTGCCGTTCACCTGTTCCTCGATCGGCAGCGTGACCGTGCGCTCGACCACGTCGGCGCTCGCGCCGTTGTAGTTGGCCGACACCTGCACGGTCGGCGGCGCGATCGGCGGGAACTGCGAGACGGGGAGCAGCGGGATCGAGATCGCGCCGGCGAGCGTGATGAGGATCGCGACGGACGACGCGAAGATCGGGCGTCCGACGAAGAACTCGACGAAGCCGGGTGCTCGGGGACCCTCGTTCTCGGGGTCTCGGGATCGGGGCGGCGCGGCCAAGGGTCTCCTGCGGCAGGCGGTGCGGAGCGAGCGCGTCTCCACGCCGGACGCGCAGGGGTACCACGTTCGCGCGCTCCCATCCATTGAATGGCGCCTCGCGCACCCCCGCGGGCGCCGGGCGCCGTCGCCGGAGGAGATCACCCGCGGGAAACGAACGCCCGCGCTGCTACCGTGCGCGCGTGTTCGAGCATCGGCGGGCGCGTCTGCTGCCGAGGCCGCTCTTCCTGCGGCGCGTCGCCCGCTATGCGGCGATCTCGGCCGGCATCGTCGTCGCCTCGCTCGCGCTCGGAGCGGGCGGCTATCACTGGATCGCCGGGCTCGACTGGGTCGACGCCCTGCTGAACGCCTCGATGATCCTCAGCGGCATGGGTCCGGTGTCTCCCCTGACGACCGACGCGGGCAAGCTCTTCGCCACGGCATACGCGCTCTACAGCGGCCTCGCCTTCGTCACGACGATCGCCGTGCTCGCCGCGCCGATCGCGCACCGCTTCTTCCACGTCCTCCACCTCGAGATCGACGAGGCGGACGACGAGACGCCGCGCCGCGCGAAGTGAGCGCGGCGCGCAGTGGCTAGGACTCCCCGAGCGCGGCGCGCAGGCGCGCCAGCGCCGCGGGCGTCGCGCGCACGCGCAGCCGCGTGCCCGACGCATCGTGCGTCTCCTCGACCACCCGGCCCAGGGCGTGCGCCTCGGCGACCACGCGCTGCCTCGCGTAGGGGACGACGAGCACGGCCTCCTCGAAGTCGCGCTCGAAGAACGCGGTGATGCGCTCGCGCAGCCGGGCCACGTCGGCGGGATCGCGGACCGAGAGCCGCAGCGCGTCGGGCCAGTCGCGCGCGAGGCGCTCGCGAGCCGCGGCGTCCAGCCGGTCGACCTTGTTGAGCAGCACGATGCGCGGGCTCGAGGGGACGCCGATCGAGGCCAGCACTTCGCGCGTCACCTCGATCTGGTTCGGGAAGGCGGGATCCGAGGCGTCCACGACGTGGACGAGCAGCTCGCACTCGCGCGCCTCGTCGAGCGTCGAGCGGAAGCTCGCGACCAGGTCGTGGGGCAGGTTCTGGATGAAGCCCACCGTGTCGGAGACCAGGATGCGCGGCGTCGTCTCCGGGTGGAGCGCGCGCACGGTGGTGTCGAGCGTCGCGAAGAGCTTGTCCTCGACGAGCACGCCGCTGCCCGTCAGCGCGCGCATCCACGAGGACTTCCCGGCGTTCGTGTAGCCCACGAGCGCGACCGTGTTCTGCCCGCCGCGCCGTTTGCGCCGCGTGCCGGACTCCCGCTCGATCCGGGCGAGCTCCTCGCGCAGCTCCGCGATCCGGTCGCGCACCTTGCGCCGGTCGAGCTCCGCGGCGCTCTCGCCCGCCCCGCGCGTGCCGATCCCGCCGCCCTGCCGGTCGCGGCCCGCGCCCGTCTCGCGCAGCCGCGGCGCGACGTAGTTCAGCCGCGCGATCTCGACCTGCAGCCGCGCCTCGCGGCTGCGCGCGTGGCGCTGGAAGATCGCGAGGATCACGGCGCTGCGGTCGAGCACCTCGACGCCCGCGGCGCGCTCGAGATTGCGCGCCTGCGAGGGCGAGAGGTCGTGGTCGACGAGCACGAGCGTGGCGCGCGGCGCCGCGGCGGGCGTCTCGGCGCCCGCCTCCTCCCGCGCCTCCGCCTCCTCGCCCTCCTCCTCTTCCTCCGGCGCGCCGCGCTTCGCGGCCCGCGCGCCGGACGGGACCACGCCGGGTCCGCCGGTGAAGGACGCGAGCTCGCGGAGCTTGCCCGCGCCGACCACCGCGGCGGCCTCGAGGCGCTGGCGGCGCTGCGTCACGCGCCCGACGACCTCGAACCCGAGCGTCCGCGCGAGGCGCGAGAGCTCGCCGAGCGACGACTCGAACGCCGCGTCCGAGGCGCCCGGGAGCTGGACGCCGAGCAGGACTGCGCGCGGTCGCGGGCCGGCGGTGTCGGACACGGAATCAGCTCCTCATCCCCGGCGCCTCGTGGCCGCTCGCCACCACGTACTCCGCGTAGCCGCCGGGGTAGATGTGCGGACCCGACGCATCGAGCTCGAGGACCCGGTTCGTCAGCGCCGAGAGGAAGCGCCGGTCGTGCGAGACGAGCAGCAGGGTGCCCGCATAGGAGGCGAGCGCGCCGATCAGCATCTCCTTGGTCGCGAGGTCGAGGTGGTTGGTCGGCTCGTCGAGCACCAGGAAGTTCGGCGGATCGTAGAGCATGCGCGCCATCACGAGGCGCACCTTCTCGCCTCCCGAGAGCAGGCGGCAACGCTTCAGCGTGTCGTCGCCGGGGAATCCGAAGCAGCCCGCGAGCGTGCGCAGCGAGCCGACCGACGCGGCGGGGAAGGCCTTCGCCAGCGTCTCCCACACCGTCTCGTCGCCCTCGAGCAGCTCCATCGAGTGCTGCGCGAAGTAGCCGAGCTTGACGCCGGCGCCGAGCACGACGCGGCCGGCGTCGGGCTCCGCGGCCCCGGCCACGAGCTTCAGCAGAGTCGACTTGCCGGCGCCGTTGGCGCCCATCACGCACCAGCGCTCGCCGCGGCGGATCCAGAGGTCGAGGCCGTCGAACACCACGCGCTCGCCGAAGGCCTTGCGCACGCCGTACAGGCGCAGCACGTCGTCGCCCGAGCGCGGCGCCGGCCGGAACTCGAACTCGATCGTCTCGCGGCGCCGCGGCGGCTCCACCTTCTCGATCTTCTCGAGCTTCTTCACCCGCGACTGCACCTGCGCCGCGTGGCTCGCGCGCGCCTTGAAGCGCGCGATGAAGGCCTCTTCCTTGGCGAGCATGGCCTGCTGGCGCGCGTACTGCGCCTCCTGCTCGCGCTCGGCCAGCGCGCGCTGGCGCTCGTAGAAGTCGTAGTTGCCCGAGTAGCTGATCAGCTCGCCGCGGTCGATCTCGAGGATCCGCGACACCATGCGGTTCAGGAACTCGCGGTCGTGGGAGGTCATCACCAGCGCGCCGGGGAAGGCGCGGAGCCAGCCCTCGAGCCACAGGATCGACTCGAGGTCGAGGTGGTTGGTCGGCTCGTCGAGCAGCAGCACGTCCGGCTGCATGACCAGGATGCGCGCGAGGCCCACCCGCATCTTCCAGCCGCCCGAGAGCGCGCCGACGTCGCCGTCCACCTGCGCCTGCGAGAAGCCGAGGCCCGCCAGCACCTCGCGCGCGCGGGCCTCGAGCCCGTAGCCGCCGAGGGCGTCGAAGCGCGCCTGCGCCTCCCCGTAGCGCTCCACCAGATCGTCGAGCTCGGAAGCGCGCTGCGGATCGGCGAGGGCGTGCTCGAGCTCGTGGAGCAGGCGCGCCGCCTCCGCGACCGGTCCGGCGCCATCGAGCGTGGCCTCCACGACGCTCTGGTCCTTCAGCTCGCCGATGTCCTGGCTGAAGTAGCCGATCGTCACGCCGCGATCGATCGCGATCTGGCCGTCGTCCGGCTCTTCCTCGCGCGTCAGCATGCGGAAGATCGTGGTCTTGCCGGCGCCGTTCGGACCCACGAGCCCGACCTTCTCCCCGCGCTGCACCGCGGCGGACGCCTCGAGGAACAGGATCTGGTTGCCGTGGCGCTTCGAGACGCCGTCGATGCGGATCACGCGGAATCCCTCTGCTGCACCGATTTCCGCGCGACGCCGAAGGACGGTCCGATGCGGGCCCCTGTGCCGGGGCGGACGAGGCAGCGGGCGGAACCTAGCGATTTCCCGCTACGGCGTCCGCGGCGCGCGGGCGCCCCGCCTCAGCGCGCGAGGACCCGGGGCCCCCACAGCGCGACGACGGTGACGATCACCGCGACTCCGGCCACGTCGAGAACGATCCCGTGCCGCAGCATGCGCAGCAGGGGGATGCGGCCCGAGCCGTAGACGATCGCGTTGCAGGGCGTCGAGACCGGCAGCATGAAGCCGAGCGAGGCGCCCATCGTGGCGCCGAGCGCAGGCAGCAGGGGATCGATGCCGGCCGAGCGCGCGAAGGCGATCACCACGGGCACGACCATGTTCGCGGACGCGGTGTTGCTCGTGGTCTCCGAGAGCAGGGTCGCGAGCGCCGTCGACAGCGCGAGCAGGCCGAGCTCCGACTTCACCCCGAGCAGATTTGTGAGTCCGCGCCCGAGCGCCTCGGCGAGTCCGGTCTGGAACGCCAGCGTGCCGAGCGCGATGCCGCCGCCGTAGAGGAAGACGATCCACCAGTCGATCTTCACGGCCTCCGACCACGGCAGCGTGAAGCGCAGCCGGCGCGCGTCGGTCGGCAGCACGAACAGCAGCCCCGCGCCGAACAGGGCGACCACGCCCTCGGGCAGGTGGGCCGTGAGCGTCCTGTAGAGGGGCGCGTCCTGCCCGGCAACCAGCGCCACCACGCCCGGCAGCACCCACAGGGCGACCGTCGCGCCGAAGGCGAGCAGCGTGTTGCGCTCGCCGCGCGACAGCGGGCCCTGGCTCGCGCGCTCGCGCAGGAGCAGCTCGCGGATCCCCTCCAGCCGCGCTCCGCGCGGGATCCCGGCGCGCACGAGGTCGTGCAGCGAGAAGGCCGTGAGCACCCCCACGACCGGAACGCCCAGCGCCATCCAGGAGAAGAACGGCAGCTCGGCGGCCAGCTCGTGGCGGATGAAGGAGATGCCGATCAGGTTCGGCGGCGTGCCGACGGGGGTCGCCAGCCCGCCGATCGAGGCCGCGAACGCGGTCGAGAGCAGCAGCACCGTGCCGAAGGTGCGCGGAATCGCGCCCTCGCCCGCCCGCGCCTCGAGGGCGGAGAGCAGCGAGACACCGATCGGGAACATCATCGCGACGGTCGCGGTGTTGCTGATCCACATCGAGATCAGGCACGTGACGCCGGCATAGGCGACGAGCACGCGCGCCGGCCGCTCGCCGACGCCCGGCAGCGTGAGGATCGCGTAGGCGAAGCGGCGATCGAGGCGGTGGTAGAAGATCGCCTGCGCGAGCATGAAGGTGCCGATGAACAGGAAGACGAGCGGATCCGCGAACGACGCGAACGCGTCCTTCGCGGGAGCGACGCCGAGCGCCACGGCCGCGGCCACTCCGAGGAAGGCCGTCATCGCCATGGGGATCGCCTCCGAGACCCAGAGAACGATCACCGCGCCGAGCACGGCCGCGAGTCGCTGCGCCGGAACCGGGAGCCCGAGCGGCAGGAGCCACAACGCGGCGAAGGCCGCGGGCGCCAGCACGAGCCCGCAGAGCCGCCGCGCGACGTCGAAGCGGTCCTCCGCGCTCCCCGGGTCCGCGCCGGCCAGGACCACCTCGCTCATCCTCACCCCGCGCTGGCGCGCGCAACCATAGCCCGGCGCACGGGGCCGGCCGTGGGCCCGGGGGGTCCAGCGCGGCCGCCGCGCAGCCGATCTTGCCCCCGGCTGGCAGGGGTTGTACCTAGCAACCCGAGAGGGGGGAGCCATGCACGGGAGGAGACCGTTCGCCGCCGGGGCGAGCCGCAGAGGAGCCGCGGCCGGCGCGTGCCTGGCGCTCGGCCTGGCCCTCCTGGCGCTCGCCTGTGGCCGCGAGGAGCGCGGCGCCGCGGGCAGCGCGCAGGCGCCGCGGCCGATCAAGATCGGCCACTTCGCTTCGCTGACCGGCGACACCGCGACCTTCGGACAGAGCACCGATCGCGGCATCCGCATGGCCGTCGAGGAGATCAACGCTCGGGGCGGTGTGCTCGGACGGCCCCTCGAGGTGATCTCCGAGGACGATCGCTCGATCACCGAGGAGGCCCGCACGGCCGCGCAGAAGCTGATCCAGCGCGACCAGGTCGTGGCGCTGCTCGGCGAGGTCGCCTCGTCGCGCTCGCTGGCGGCGGCGCCGGAGGCGCAGCGGGCCCGGGTGCCGATGATCTCGCCCGCCTCCACCAACCCGAAGGTCACCGAGGTCGGCGACTTCATCTTCCGCACCTGCTTCATCGATCCGTTCCAGGGCGCCGTGATGGCGCGCTTCGCGTACGAGCAGCTCGACGTGAAGCGCGTCGCGATCCTGTTCGACTTCAAGCAGGACTATTCGGTGGGGCTCGCCGAGTTCTTCCGCAAGAAGTTCGTCGAGCTCGGCGGCGAGATCGTGGCGGACGAGCGCTACACCAGCGGCGACATCGAGTTCCGCGCTCAGCTCACCACGATCCGCGCCGCGAACCCCGAGGCCATCTTCGTGCCCGGCTACTACACCGAGGTCGGTCTGATCGCGAAGCAGGCGCGCGAGCTCGGCCTCAGCGTGCCGCTGCTCGGCGGCGACGGCTGGGACTCGGCGCGGACCCTCGAGATCGGCGGCAAGGCCGTCGAGGGCTACTACTTCTCCAACCACTACGCGGCCGATTCGGACAACCCGAAGGTGAAGGACTTCGTGCGGCGCTACGAGGAGAAGCACCACGAGGTGCCCGACGCGATGGCGGCGCTCGGCTACGACGCGGCGGGCATCCTGGCGGACGCCCTCGCGCGCGCCGGCGACGTGAGCGGCGACAAGCTGCGCGACGCCATCGCCGCGACCCGCGACTACGACGGGGTCACCGGAAAGATCACGATCGACGAGCAGCGCAACGCGCGCAAGGACGCCGTGGTGCTGAAGATCCAGGACGGGAAGTTCCGCTTCTTCCGCCAGATCCCCGCCTCGTAGCCCATTGGAAAACTTCCTCCAGCAGCTTCTCAACGGGATCACCTGGGGCGGGATCTACGCCCTGATCGCGCTCGGCTACACGATGGTGTACGGCGTGCTGAAGCTGATCAACTTCGCGCACGGCGACGTGTACATGGTCGGCGCGATGACCGGCTACTACCTCGCGCACGCGGCCGGCTTCGCGGCGCATCCGTCGCTGTACGGCCTGGCGGTCACGCTGCTCGTGTCGATGGCGGTCTGCGGCGCCCTCGGCGCGACGATCGAGCGCGTCGCGTACCGTCCGCTGCGCCTGCGCGGGGCCGGCCGGCTGGCGCCGCTGATCACCGCGATCGGCGTCTCGCTCCTGCTCGAGAACACCGGCCAGCTCGTCTTCGGCGCGGACCCCAAGTTCTTCCCGGCGCTGGTCGAGTCGCGGGAGCTCGTGAGCCTCGGCGGGATCTCCCTCTCGAACGTCCAGGCGGTCGTGCTCGCCACCGCGCTCGCCCTGATGGCCGGGCTCGAGTTCGTGGTGATGCGCACGCGCTTCGGCCGCGCGATCCGCGCGGTCTCCTTCGACGCCCCGGCGGCCGCGCTGATGGGCGTGCCGGTCGACCGCGTGATCCTCGGCACCTTCGTGCTGGGCTCGGCGCTCGCCGCGGCCGCCGGCATCCTGGTCGGCCTCTCGAACCCGAAGATCGATCCGCTGATGGGGATCATGCCGGGCATCAAGGCCTTCGTGGCGGCGGTGCTCGGCGGCATCGGGAACATCCCCGGCGCGATGGCCGGAGGCCTCCTGCTCGGCGTGATCGAGACGCTGGTGGCGGGCTACCTCTCGAGCACATACCGGGACGCGATCGCCTTCGTCGTGCTGATCGCGATCCTGCTGCTGCGCCCGACGGGCCTGTTCGGCGCGCCGCAGACGGAGAAGGTGTGAGGGAGCGCGCGCTGCTGCTGCTGGCGCTCGGCCTGCTCGTCGCGGCCGACGTCCTGCTCCCGCGCGTGCTGAATCCCTACTACCTGACGATCCTGTCGCGCATCGGCGTCGCCGTGCTCGCCGCCGTGAGTCTCCAGCTCGTGAACGGCTTCACCGGCCAGTTCTCCATCGGCCACGCCGGCTTCATGGCGGTCGGCGCCTATGTCTCGGCGGCCGTCTCCGTCCATGCCGGCGCCGCGTGGCTGGCCGCATGGGCGGACGCGCTGCCCGCCTGGGCGCTGCGCGCGTGCTACTTCCCCGTCCCGCTGCTCGCCGGAGGCGCGGCCGCCGCGCTGGCGGGACTCGCCGTGGGGATCCCGGCGCTGCGCCTGCGCGGCGACTATCTCGCGATCGCGACGCTCGGCTTCGGCGAGATCATCCGCATCGCGATCCTCAACGTCGACGCCGTGGGCGGCGCGCGCGGCCTCTCGCTGAGCGCGCCGGCGCACCCCGGCCTCGACCTGCGCTACGAGGGCCTCGGCGCGATGTACGGCGTGGTGGCGCTCTCCGTGGCGGTCATCTCGCGGCTCGTCTACTCGACCGGCGGGCTCGCCTTCCGCGCCGTGCGCGAGGACGAGACGGCGGCGGAGTCGGTGGGCATCGCGACGACGCGTGTGAAGGTCGAGGCCTTCGTGGTGTCGAGCTTCTTCGCCGGGGTCGCGGGCGCGCTGTTCGCCCACAGCGAGGGCTACATCCACACCAACAGCTTCTCGTTCCTGCGCTCCTTCGAGATCGTCGTGTTCGTGGTGCTCGGCGGACTCGGCTCGATCACCGGCGCGATCCTCGCGGCGGCGCTGCTCACCGCGGCGCCGGAGCTGCTGCGCGGCCTCGGCGAGTGGCGGATGATCCTCTACTCCGTGCTGCTGATCGCCACGATGCTGCTGCGCCCGCAGGGTCTCTTCGGGCAGCGCGAGTTCGTGCCGGGCTGGCTCCGGTCGCGACGGGAGGCGCCGCGTGCCGCTGCTCGAGGTTGAGAAGCTGACGGTCCGCTTCGGCGGCCTCACGGCGGTCTCCGACTTCTCCTTCCACGCCGACGCAGGCGCGCTGGTCGCGCTGATCGGGCCGAACGGCGCGGGCAAGACCACGGCCTTCAACATCATCACGGGCATCTACGCGCCCACGTCCGGCTCGGTGCGCTTCGATTCGCACGAGATCGGCGGCGCGAGCCCGCACCGCATCTGCGCGCTCGGCGTCGGACGCACCTTCCAGAACATCCGCCTGTTCCGCTCGCTCTCCGCGCTCGAGAACGTGCGCACGGCGCTGATCGGCACGCAGCGCTCCGGCCTCCGCGACGTCGTGCGCGGCGGCCGCTGGCTGCGCCGCGAAGCCGAGCTCGAGGCGCGCGGCCGCAGCCTGCTCGCGCGGCTCGGCCTCGAGCGCATGGCCGACGTGCGCGCCGACTCCCTGCCCTACGGAGAGCAGCGGCGCCTCGAGATCGCGCGTGCGCTGGCGAGCGACCCGCGCCTGCTCCTGCTGGACGAGCCGGCCGCCGGCATGAACCCGTCGGAGAAGGACGCGCTCTGCGCCCTGGTGGCGGGGCTGCGCGACGAGCTCGGCCTCACCATCGTGCTGATCGACCACGACGTCGGCTTCGTGATGAACCTGTGCGAGCGCGTCACCGTGCTCGACCACGGCGAGAAGATCGCCGAGGGTCCGCCGGACGCGGTGCGGCGCGATCCGCGGGTGATCGAGGCGTATCTCGGCACCGGAGAGGCCGCGTGAATCCCGAGCCCCTGCTGCGCATCCAGAGCCTCGAGGTCCGCTACGGCGCGATCCGCGCGCTGCGCGGCGTCGGCCTCGAGGTGCACGCGGCCGAGATCGTGTCCCTGATCGGCTCGAACGGCGCGGGCAAGTCGACGCTCCTGCGCGCGATCTCGGGCCTCTTGCGCCCGTCCGCCGGCTCGATCCACTTCCAGGGCGTCGACGTGACCGGCCGCCGGCCCGAGGTGCTGGTGGCGCTCGGCATCTCCCACGTCCCGGAGGGCCGGCGCATCTTCGCGAACCTCTCCGTGCTCGAGAACCTGCAGATGGGCGCGTATCTCCGGCCCGAGACCGAGCGCGAGGGCCTCGAGCGCGTCTTCGGCCTGTTCCCGCGTCTGCGCGAGCGGCTCTCGCAGCCGGGCGGAACGCTCTCGGGCGGCGAGCAGCAGATGCTCGCGATCGGCAGGGCGCTGATGGCCGAGCCGAAGCTGCTGCTGCTCGACGAGCCCTCGCTCGGCCTGGCCCCGCTCCTCGTCCAGCAGATCTTCGCGATCATCCGCGAGATCAACGCGCAGGGCACGACGGTGGTGCTGGTCGAGCAGAACGCGCGCCAGGCGCTGCGCGTGGCGCAGCGCGCGTACGTGCTCGAGACCGGCGAGCTCTCGCTCGAGGGTCCGGCCGCCGCGCTGGCCGAGGATCCCCGCGTGCGCGAGGCATACCTGGGCGAAGGCGCAACCCGCCGTCCGGCGGCGCGCAGCGAGGCGTAGCCGAGCGAAGACCGGAACTACACCTTCCAGCGTGCCAGCACCGCCGGCAGCAGGATCAGATCGGTGACGAGGCAGAGCACCATCGTCCCCGACGAGAGCAGCCCGAACTGGCGCAGGGTCGCGAAGTCGGAAAGCGCGATGACCAGGTAGCCCGCGACCAGCATCGCGCAGCTCGTGACGATCGCGGTGCCGACGCCGCGGCTCGCGCGCCGCGAGGCCTCCGCCGTGTCGTGTCCGGCCGCGCGCTCGTCGCGGTAGCGGATGAGATAGTGCACGGTGTCGTCGATCGAGATGCCGAGGGCCACGCTGCCGATCAGGCTGGTCGGAAGCGACAGCGGCGCGAGACCGGCGCCGAGCAGCCCGAAGAAGAGCAGCACGGGTACGATGTTCGGGATCATCGCGATCACGGCGTAGGGAACGGAGCGCAGCCCCGCGTAGACGAGCAGGAACATCGAGCCCGCCGCGATGGAGACCGCCGCCATCTGGCCGCCGGCGATGCCGTCGGCGCTGCGCGCCAGCAGGATCGCGTTGCCCGTGACCTCGCCCTTCAGGTTCGCGGGGAGCCGGCCGTCCGCGACGCGCTGCTCGAGTGCGGCGGTCAGCTCGCGAATCGGCTCCGAGCCGACCTCCCCGGTGCGCACCACCAGGTTCGCGCGGGCGTGGTCCGTGGTGAGCAGGCGGCGCGCGTCGCCCTTGGGCACGAGCTGGAGCAGCTCTGCCACCGCGTTGCGCGAATCGGGGATGCGCTCCTGCGCGAGGTCGCCCGCCTCGACGGCGCGGTTCAGCACGCGCACGAGGTCGACGACCGAGGCGGCGTGTGTCACGCCCGGCAACGCCTGCACCTCGCCCTGCAGGCGCTCGACCGCGCGCAGCGTGGCGGGCTCGTGGAGCGCGCCGGAGCCGTCGCCCGAGAGCACCACGTAGATGGGCACCGCGCCCGACAGCAGTCGGTTCACCGCCTCGAAGTCGCGCCGCACGGGCGAGTCGGGGTAGAAGAACGACAGGTAGTCGGTATCGACGCGCACGTGCGGCACGGCCCACGCCGCGAGCGCGCAGAGCAGCGTCCAGGCCGCGATCACGCTGCGGCTGTAGCGCGCGGACGAGCGGTTCAGGCCGAGGAGCAGCCGGGCCAGCGCCCCCTGCACGCGCTCGCTGACGCGCCGGATCGGGCGCGCGCGACCCGCCTCGGGGCGACGCAGCGGGAGCAGCGCGAGCGCCGCGGGCACGGCGGTCAGCGACAGCAGCGTCACGCAGGCCACGCCGAGCATCGAGAACGCGCCGAGCTCGAAGACCGCGGGCACATCGGTCACCAGCAGCGCGCCGAAGCCGATCAGCGTGGTGAGGCCGGAGATCAGCACCGCGACCGTCACGTGGCGCAGGCAGGCCACCGCGGCGGCGGGAGAGTCCGGCGAGGTCAGCGCGTCCTCGTCGTAGCGCGCGATCACGTGGACGCCGTAGACGCTGCCGACCGAGATCAGGTTCGGGGCCAGGATCACGGTCAGGATGTTGAGCGGGCGCCCGAGCCACGCGATCGCCGCGAAGGTCCACAGCGTCGCGACGAGCACCGAGCCGAGGGGCAGCACGACGGCGCGCAGCGAGCCGAGGAAGCAGGCGAGCACCGCGACGATCGCCACGACCGAGAGCGGCATCAGCACCGCGAGGTCGCGCATCATCTGGTGGTAGACGCGCGACTTGACGTGCGGGCGCCCCGCCACGTGGAAGCGCACGCCGTCCTGCGTCTCCTCGTCGAGGATCTTCTGGATGCGCCCGTCGAGGTCGGCGGCGATGAACTCGCGGTCCGTCATCTCGCGGAACGAGACGTTGATCGCCGCGGTGCGCCCGTCTTCGCTGACCAGCGTGCGGCGGAACAGCGGATCGTGGACGCTGCGCTCGCGCAGCGCCGCGAGCTCCGCCGGATCGCTCGGGATCTCCTCCACCAGCGGCCGGATCTCGATCCACTGCTGCTCGGGGACCCAGCGGAAGGAGGTGATGCGCGCGAGGCTCCGGGCCTCGCGAACCTCGCGCAGCTGCGCGATGCGGTCGGTCACGCGCCGCAGCCGCGCGAGGTTGTCGGCGGTGAAGACGTCCGCCGTCTCCATCGCGATCACGTAGACCTCGTCGTTCCCGAAGTCGCGGACGGCGGCCCGGTACACCTCCTTGCCCGGATCGTGGCGCGGCAGCATGGGCTCGGTGGAGGGATCGATGACGAGGCGCAGCCCGGGCGGATCGAGGCGCACGAGCGCGGAGACGGCCGCGACGCTCACCAGCGCCACGGCGAGGAGCACGAGCCACGACCCGCGGATCACGTCCTGCGGGCGCCGCGCGGCGAACACCAGTCCGGCCGCGATCAGCGCGCTCGCGGCGACGGTGAAGACCAGGGGCTCCGTGGCGGCCACGCGGCGCGGAGTCTAGAGGCTCGCGAGGCGGCTGCCTCGGGTCGGCGCGGCGCGGGCCGCCGGCTTCCGCCCGCTCAGATCCCCCGCCAGGCGGCGAGCGCGACGATCGCGCAGCCCGCCAGCGTGACGAGGAAGCCCGCGGCGCCCGCGCCGCACCATCCCAGCACGCGCAGGCGATCCGCCTCGGGGATCTCCCCGTGCAGGGCCGTCGGGTTCAGCCACCAGCGCTCCGGCAGGCGCGCACAGGAGAGCAGCGAGCGGCGCAGCGCGACGTGGTAGAGGACGCCCGTCGGCACCCCGAACGCGAGGCCCGCCAGCGTCGTCCAGAAGCCCGCCACGAGCAGCGTCGCAGGCGGGACGCTCCACGTCGCGGCGACGCCACACAGCACGGCGACGAGCCCGAGCGCGATCCACAGCTCCCCCATCGCGCACCGTTTCGACCGGCGCGGCCCGCCCCCTGAGCGCTAGCGTTGCCACTCCTTCGAAGCAGGAGGGTCGGCGATGATCCGCGGCGAAGGCAGCGAGGTGATCGCCGGGGTGACGCCGCAGGAGGTCTTCGACTTCGTCCTCGACCCCGCGCTCTACACCCAGGCCGACACCAAGATCCGCTGGGTCACGAAGCTCGGCGACATCCCGAACGGCATGATCGCCCGCGAGGACGGCACGTTCCTCGGCCTCGCGAAGGGCTCGGTCGTCACCCGCTACGTCTGGAAGCCGCCGCACCAGATCGACGTCACGCTCGAGCACGGCTTCATCCGGGGACTGCACGCCTGGTTCGAGATCGAGGAGGTGCCGGGCGGGACGCGCGTCACGCACGTCGAGGAGGTCGACTTCGGCTGGGGACCCCTCGGCTTCGTGCACGACCTGCTGATCCGCGGCTGGTGGCAGCGCTCGGTGCGCCAGGAGGTCGCCGAGATCGCGAGGCTGCTCGCCGCGGGCGAGCGGGGCAAGGGACTCGCCGCGCTCTGAAGAGCCTCACTCAGCGCTTCGAGCGCCTCCGCCGTGCCAGCGCAAGCGGTGGCACGACGAGCGCGAGCGGGAATCCGCGACCGCAGCCATCGAGTGTCGAAATCGCATCGCAGCCCTCCAGCGGGTTGCCGTCGAGATCGAGTGCGCTGAGACAGGCCTGCGTGTCGCCCAGCGCGATGCCGCTGTCTCCGATCCGGAACGTCGCGACGAGATCCGCACGACCGTCGTGGTTCACGTCCCGGCGCACGGCCCCAGAGCGTCCGATGGGCCGCGCACCCGCGGGCCCGAACTCGAGCGTCGTCGGGTCGACGTCCCGGACGTCGAGGCTCGCCGAGCCGAGCAGCGCCACTCGGACCACCGATCGATCGAAGAACCGGATCGGATTCGCTGCCACGCCGGGCTCGATGTCGATCGCGACGGTCACGACATCGGGCGCGCGCGGCAGCGTGACGAGAAACGCCTGGACCTTTCCGTCCGGATCGGTCCCCTCGCCCGCAATCGCCTTGCCGTCGTTCGAGATGGCCGTCGCCACCTCGAGATGCCAGCCGGTGAGATCCAGCCCGAACGCCTGCTCGAGCACGTCCTGGAGGCGGCGCATGCCGTGCCGCGCGTCCCAGACGGTCGCGTCGGCAGGGTCCTTGTCCCAGAGCCTCCGCTGCGTCGTGCCGCTTCCCACCACGATACGACCATTCCCCGAGACGTCGTACGCTTCGCTCCACACATCCCCTCCGGGCAGGTCGCCGAGCAGCCGCATGCCCTCCCGCTCGGTCCAGAGGAAGGCTTCCGAAGACGGAAACCCGATCTGCTCGCCAACGATCGCGCTGCCATCCGCCGAGATCGCTGTCGTCAGGCTGCGGTCGAACTTCACCTCTCGATCGAAGGACGCCACGAATCCCGATCCCGTGACACCGAGAGGCACCACTCCATCGGCCGTCCAGCGAGCCGCCTCGATGTGGGTGGCGTTTTCGGAGGAATCCTCGACCTCGATGTTGCCGGCGACGACCGCGCCGTCCGCGGAGACGTCCACCGCATTTTCGAGCGGTGCGAGCGACTCGAAGCCGCCCGATCGGGTCCAGCGAAAACCGCCGGCCCCAACCGATCGCTGTCCGACCACCACGAGCCCGTCGTCCGAGACCTTGTTCCATCGGCTGTAGTCGTCGTGGACGGGGACGAAGGTGCCCATCTCCGGCGTCCACATGAAGGGCCAGAGCAGCGTCGCGCCGTGCAGCCCATCTCCAACGATCACGCGACCATCTCCTGAAACCCCATTGGCCTCGACCGGATGGTCGCCGCCCGGCATCTCTCCGAGCGCAACCATCCCCGTCTCGCGGGTCCAGCGAAACGCGCTCAAGTCCGACAGGAATGGACTTGCCGTCGTCGCGCTCTCCCCGACGACGGTCGTTCCATCCGCCGAAATGGCGGTCGCTGTGCTCCAGAATCCACCGGGGAGATCGCCGAGACCCGTGAAGACCGCCTGCGAGGCTGCGACGCCAGGGGTCGCGAGGAGGGGCAGGCCGAGGAGACCGAGAAGCGAGGCGCGGAGACGCTGGGAGCGCTTCATAGGGCGCTATCGGTGCCTCCGCGCGGAACTTGAGTGGCGCGTGGGACCGACCGACGCTGAAGAGCGACGCCCCGTGGGAGCGATGCCTTTCCAATCGCTCACGGCTACGGTCCGGTGAGGAGGTCCCCCCATGATCTGCTGCAACGGCGTCCATCACCTGGCCGTCAGCACGGCCGACATCAAGAAGCAGATCGAGTTCATGAACGACGTGCTCGGCATGGAGCTCGTGGCGCTCTACTGGATGCACGGCGTCGAAGGCGCCTGGCACGCCTTCCTCAAGCTGAACGACCACTCGTATCTGGCGTTCGTGCAGACGCCGCAGATCGCGAAGATCGAGCGCGTGCTCGGCGTCACGCACGCGGGCAGCGGCGCGGCGCCCTCGGCGGGCGGCACCCTGCAGCACCTCGCCTTCAACGTCGACAGCTTCGAGGAGCTGCTCGCCCTGCGCGATCGCATCCGCTCGCGCGGCGTCACCGTGATCGGACCGATCCACCACGGCCTGTGCGACTCGATCTACTTCGCGGGCCCCGAGGACCTGTCGCTCGAGATCGCGACCTCGCAGCGCGCGATCGACGGGCGCGCGTGGATCGACCCGGAGGTCGTGGCGCTCGCGGGCATCGCGCCGACCGAGCTCGCGCGCTTCCGGAAGCCGGAGCCGTTCGCGGGCCGCGGCGGCAGGATCCCGCAGCCGCCCCTCGACCGCGACAAGCCGTTCATGCGCGGCTTTCCCGAGGGCGTCTACGAGCACCTCGTCGCGATGCCCGACGAGGAGTTCACGGCGCGCATGAGCGAGACCGAGCCGCCGGTGAAGGTCGACGACGAACGCGCCGTCTGATCGCGCGCACTGCGCGCCGTGATATGGTGGCGGCGTGCAGACCCTGCTCATCCTCCTGGTCTGCGGATCGGCCGCCCTCGCCTGGCGCGTGCTGCGGCGCCCCGACGCCGGGCCGGCCGCGTACTGGGTCGCCGGGTGGCTCTCCGCGGGCGCCGGCGGGATGCTGCTCGTCCTGCATCGCGAGTTTCCCCTCGCACACTTTCTCGCGTACCCGCTCGGGACGCTCTTCGCGACCCTCCTGCTAGCGGGCTCACTCGTGCGCGCGACGCGTCCGGTGCCGCCCTGGCTCCTGCCGGGCGGGCTCGCCTTCGGCCTGCTGCGGGCCGGGCTCGTCGCCGCGGGTCACGAGACGGCCTCCTGGGGCGCGGCGCTCGCCGTCGAGCCGGCCGCCGTCCTCACGGGGGCCGTCATCGTGCATCGGGCCATCCTTCGCGGGCCGGCCACGCGCGCCGAGCGCCTGCTCGGCCCGTCCCTCGCCGTGCTCGCCGCGATCGGCGCGCTGCACGTCGCGTGGATCATGCTCGCCGGCGGCTTCCCGCCGAACCTGCTCGCGGCCTGGGTGATGGCGATCCCGCCGCTGCTCGGCATCCAGCTCTACGCCGAGTCGGAGCGCGAGCGGAAGGCCCTGAAGCGCGCGCGCGACGATCTCGAGGCGCGCGTCGCGGCGCGCACCGCGGAGCTGGCGCGCGTCAACGCGTCGCTGCGGCTCGAGATCGCGGTGCGGCGGGCCACCGAGGCGGCTCTGCGCGAGAGCGAAGCGCGCTATCGCGTCGTCTCGGAGCTGGGCTCGGATCTCGCCTTCGGCTTCACCGTGGGCTTCGACGATCGCGTGAGCGGCGGCTGGATCACGGACGCCTACACCCGCATCACCGGCTACTCGCTGAGCGAGCTGCAGGGCAGCGGATGGCTCCCGCTCGTCCCGCCCGACGATCTGGCTCGCATCCGCGAGAACTTCGAGGAGATCCTTGCGCAGCGGAGCCGCGAGCTGGAGGTGCGGCTCACCACGAAGCAGGGGCGCGAGATCCGCGTGCAGGCGCGCGTCCGCGTGACGAGGGACGACGCGGGCCAGTGCTTCCACGTGGTGGGCGCGGCCCGGGACGTCACCGACGAGCGACATGCCGAGGAGGAGCGGCGCAGGCTCGAGCGGCACGTGCTCGAGGCGCAGCGCCTCGAGAGCCTCGCCATGCTCACCGGCGGCGTCGCGCACGACTTCAACAACCTGCTCGCCGTGATCCTCGGCAACAGCCGCATGGCGCTCGCCGAGGCGCCGCCCGCGTCTCCCCAGCGCACGCGGCTCACGCGCATCCGCGCCGCCGCCGAGCACGGGGCGCGGCTCACCGAGCAGATGCTCGCCTACTCGGGGAAGTCCTCCCTCGCGCTGAAGCCGATCGACCTGTCGCAGCTCGTCGACGAGATGACGGACCTCCTGCGCGCCTCGATCTCGGACCGCTGCCGGCTCGAGCTCGACCTCGGACCGCGCGCCCCGGTCGAGGGGGACGCGACCCAGCTCCAGCAGGTGGTGCTCAACCTCGTGACGAACGCCAGCGAATCCTTCGCGGGCCGCCAGGGCACGGTGCGGGTCCGCACGGGATGCAGCCAGGAGGATGCCGCGACCCTCGCTGGCGCTACCGGCACGGACGATCCCGCGCCGGGCCCGTACGCCTTCCTCGAGGTCTCGGACGACGGTCCGGGCATGGACGCCGCGACGCGGGCCCGCATCTTCGAGCCCTTCTTCACCACGAAGTTCTCGGGCCGCGGCCTCGGGCTCGCCGCCGTGCTCGGCATCGTGCGCGCTCACCGCGGGGTCCTGGAGGTGCGCAGCGCGCCGGGCGAGGGCTCGACGCTGCGCGTGCTCCTCCCGGAGGCGCGTTCCGCGGTCTCGCAGACCGCCGCAGCCGATGCGGCGGAGACCGGGACACTGCGCCGCGGCACCGTCCTCGTCGTCGACGACCAGGACAGCGTCGTCGAGATCGCGCAGATCATCCTCGAAGCGGCGGGGCATCGCGTGCTGACCGCCGTCGGCGGGCGCGCCGGGATCGAAGCGTTCCGGAGCCGCGCGCACGAGATCGATGCCGTGCTCCTCGATCTCGCCATGCCCGACACCGGCGGCGAGGAGGTGCTGCGCGAGATGCAGCGCGTGCGCCCCGACGTGCGCGTCATCATCTCGACGGGCTACGGCGACGACCGCGTGCGCGCGAGCGGCGTCATCGGCTACGTGCGCAAGCCCTACGAGCCCGAGGAGATCCTGGAGGAGATCGACCGCGCGCTCGCGCGCGACCCCGAGAGCTAGGAGCCTGACTGCTCGAGGAGTCCCGGCGCGAGCATCGAGCCCTCTTCCTGCTCCATCTCGAAACGCAGGAAGCGGGCGAAATGCTCGAGCTCGCGGACCACGGTGAGCGTCGGCCCCTGCTGCTGCTCGAGCCGCGCCACGAGATACTTCAGCAGCTCGCGCTGCTCGTGGTGCTCGTTCGCGAGCCGCCGCGCCAGCTTGCGACCCGACTCCCCCGCGCGGCGCAGCGCGGGCTCGAGCAGCTCCTGCTCGCTCCCGAGGTGAGCGCGGAAGCGCTCGTAGAGCGCGAAGCCCCGCTCGTGCAGGCGCCGCCCGAGCTCCTCCGCACCCTCTCCCGCGCGCTCCCATTCGTGCGCAAGGGCATCGATCTCGGCGAGCAGCTCGCGCAGCGCCTCGTGCTGCGCGCGGATCTCGCGGCGGACCTCGTCACCGCGCATGCGCAGACCTCACGACACGTCGCACGACACACCCCCTCCCGCCACGCTCGCCGCGGCGAGGCTACCGAAGCCGGCGCCTTCGATCAGCTCCCGAGGCGCTCGCATAGCGAGGCGAGCCCCCGCTCGGCCTCGCGGGTCTGTCCGCCGGCCGCGAGGAAGCGGCGCATCGCCGCAGGCGCCTCCGGGGTGCGCAGCAGCACCTGGAAGAGATGGCTCTCCAGGGTGAGGCCGCGCTCCCAGGAGGGCTCCGCAGCCAGCGTGGCCCGCTTCGCCGCCGCGATCGCAGGTGCGGGGAAGGAGGCGATGCGGCGCGCCAGGCGGTCCACGAAGGGACGCAGCTCGGCCGGCGGGAGGGCGCGGTTCAAGTAGCCCCAGCGCTCGGCGGTGGCCGCATCGAGGTCGTCGCAGCCGAGGATCACCTCGAGCGCGCGGCCGCGCCCGATCAGCCGCGGCAGGCGCTGCGTGCCGCTGCCGCCCGGCAGGATCCCCAGCGCCACCTCGGGCTGGTTGACGACGGTCCGGCCCAGCGCGCCGAAGCGCATGTCACACGAGAGGGCGAGCTCGGAACCGCCGCCTCCCACGCGACCGGCGATCTCGGCGATCGTGGCCTTCGGCATGCCGCGCAGCAGCTCGCAGAGCACGTGGTAGGCATTGTCCTCGAGCGTCTCGGCCAGTGCGGCGGGGCCGCCGGTCGGGAAGCGGAGGATCGCGTCCACGTCGAAGTGGGCGAGCCAGAACTCCGGGTCGTCGCTGCGCAAGACGAGCACGCGCACCGCGTCGTCCGCTGCGACCTCCCGAGTCAGGCGCAGCAGCTCGCCGAAGAGCTCGAGCGTGATCAGGTTGATCGGCGGGTTCGCGAGCGTCGCGAACGCAACCCGCGCCTCGCGCGTGACGCGGATCAGGCGGTAGTCGTAGGCCATGGGCGTCGCACCTCCTCCCGTGCGCGACGAGGGTTCCAGAGTCGCCCGCTGCGCTCCAGTCCCTCTTCAGGTCGAGTCGCGCGCGGCCGAATACGCATCCCGCGTCCGTCCATCCATCTTGGGGGGGTCCATGAAGTCCCGTTCGATTCTCCTGGCGACCGCGCTGCTGCTCGTGGCTCTCGCCGGCTGCCGCACGGCGCCGATCTACAATCCGTCCGGCGTCCCGCTGACGCCGCCGCCGAACGCGACCCAGCAGCAGATCGGGAACGCGATCAAGCACGCGGGCTCGCGCCTCGGCTGGACCATGACCGACCAGGGGCCGGGCGAAATCCTCGCCGTGCTCCAGGAGCGGAATCGGCGGGCCGAGGTGCTGATCAGCTACGACAAGTCGTCGTTCAGCATCAACTACCGCGACAGCGCGAACCTGAAGGTCGACGGCGACACGATCCACAAGCGCTACAACGCCTGGGTCGAGAAGCTCGAAGCGACCATCCAGAAGCAGGTCCGCGCGGGCGGCTAGCCTTCGGGGGCGATGACCACCCCCACAGCCGACGCAGCCGACACTCCGCCTCCCCGGCCGGCCGCGGGCTGGTGGCTGACGCGCTTCGCCATCCTGCGCCTGCTCGGCTTCGTCTACGCCGCGGCGTTCTACTCCGCCGCGACGCAGCTCGTGCCGCTGATCGGCGCACACGGGCTGCTCCCGGTCGGCGCGTTCCTCGACGCGGTGCGCGCGCACTTCGCATCGCCGGGCTCCGCGCTCGCCGCAGTGCCGACGCTCTTCTGGCTCGGCCACTCGGATACCGCGCTGGAGGGCGTCGCGTGGGCGGGCCTCGCGCTCTCCTGCGTCGTCGCAGCGGGCTACGCCAACGCGCTGATGATGGCGACGCTCTGGCTGCTCTACGCGTCCATCGTCCACGTCGGTCAGGACTGGTACGGCTACGGCTGGGAGATCCAGCTGATCGAGACGGGCTTCCTCGCCATCTTCCTGTGCCCGCTGCTCGACGGCCGCCCCTTCCCGCGGCGCGCGCCGCCCCCCGTCGTGCTTTGGCTGTTTCGCTGGCTGATCTTCCGGATCATGCTCGGCGCGGGGCTGATCAAGCTGCGCGGCGATTCCGCGTGGCGCGACTTCACGGCGCTCTTCTACCACTTCGAGACGCAGCCGCTGCCGGGCCCACTGAGCCGGTCCTTCCACTTCCTGCCGCGTCCGCTGCTGCGCGCCGGGGTCGCCTTCAATCACCTGGCCGAGCTGATCGCGCCCTGGCTCGTGCTCGGACCGCGCCTCGCGCGCCGCGCCGGCGGCGCCGTGATCGTGCTCTTCCAGGCCACGCTGCTGCTCTCCGGCAACCTGTCGTTCCTCAACTGGCTGACGATCGTCCCCGCCCTCGCCTGCTTCGACGACGCCGTCTGGGCGAAGCTGCTGCCGCGCGCACTCGTCGCGCGCGCCGAACGCGCGCCGGGCGCCGCACGGCCCTCCCGCGCGATGACCGGCCTCTCGTACGCACTCTGCGCGCTGGTCGGCGTGCTGAGCATCGACCCCGTGAAGAACATGCTCTCGCCGCAGCAGATCATGAACACGTCGTTCATTCCGCTGGAGCTGGTCAACACCTACGGCGCCTTCGGGACGGTGGGTCGCGAGCGCTTCACCGTGGTGTTCGAGGGCACGGACGCCGACGCACCCGGCGAGAGCGCGGCCTGGAAGCCGTACGAGTACTACGCGCTGCCCGTGGATCCCGCCCGCCGGCCGCCGCAGGTCGCGCCCTACCAGCCGCGCCTCGACTGGCAGATGTGGTTCGCGTCGATGAGCTCGGCCGAACGCTACCCGTGGACGCTCCACCTGATCTGGAAGCTGCTGCACGGCGACCGCGGCGCCCTGTCGCTGTTCCGGAGCAACCCCTCCCCGGACGCGCCGCCGCGCTTCGTGCGGGCCATGCTCTACCGCTACCGCTTCGCCGAGCCGGGCGATCCCGAAGGGCGCTGGTGGACGCGCGAGCCGCTCGGCCTCTGGCTGCCGCCGCTCTCCGCGGACGACTCCCGCCTGCGCCGCTTCCTCGCGGACGCGGGCTGGCTCGACGGTGAGGCGCCGGAAGGACCCGACTAACCTTCGCGACCGGCGCCCGCGCGGCCCTTCCAGTGCGCGCCCGTGCGGCGGAAGTGCCGCAGCGCGGAGTCGACGGTCATCGCGGTGTAGAGAGCGCCGGCGGCGGGCAGCGCGAAGCCGCACTGCGGGCCGCGTCCGTAGAGCGCGAGGGTCGGCGCGAAGGTCAGCGCCTGCAGCGCCCAGGCACCGAGCGCGAGGGCCGCGGCCGTACCGTCGCGGTGCCAGGGCCAGGTGAGCGCCACGAGGGGCGGAACGAGGTAGAGCAGCACGAGCCCCAGCACCGTCCCGGCGAGGATCGCCACCGAATGGTTCAGCTGCGTGAAGGCGCTTCGCGCCACCATGTTCCAGACGTCGGCGATGCCCTGGTAGGGGCGGATCGAGCGCTCGGCCCTGCTGAGGCCGAGCCAGATCGGCCCGCCGCGCTTCACGGCGCGGCCGAGCGCGCAGTCGTCGATCACCTCGCCGCGCAGGGATTCGATGCCGCCGGCGCGCTTCAGGGCGTCGGCGCGCACCAGCGCGCAGCCGCCCGCAGCGCCCGCCGTGCGGCTGCGCGGGTCGTTGACGCGCGGGAACGGGTAGAGCTTCTGGAAGAAGTAGACGAAGGCGGGGACCAGCAGGCGCCCCCAGCCCGATCCCGCGTGCAGCCGCACCATGAGCGACACCAGATCGAGACGCTCCGCCTCCGCCTTCGCGACCAGCCGCCGCAGGTTGCCGGGGGTGTGCACGACGTCGGCGTCGGTCAGCAGCCAGTACTCGGGGGCCTCCTCCGCGCTCGCCGCGCGCAGGCCGGTCTCCACCGCCCACATCTTCCCGACCCAGCCCGCGGGCCGGGGCGGCGTGCGCACGACGCGCAGGCGCGCTCCGCGGGGATGCTCGCGCGCGAGCCCGCGCGCCGCGTCCCCGGTCCCGTCGGCGCTCTCGTCGTCGGCGAGCACGATGCGGAAGGGACCGGGGTAGTCCTGGCCCAGCAAGGAGCCGAGCGACGCGCGGATCAGTGCGACCTCGTCGCGCGCCGGCACGACGGCCGCGACGGCCGGCCAGCGCGGCGGATCCGGCTCGCTCTCGCGCAGGCGCTGGTCGCAGCGCCAGAAGCGCCCGTGCGCGAACGCGAGGTAGAGCCAGGCGAGCAGCGACGCCCCCGCGAGCGCGGTCTGCCAGTCCATCGGACGCGCACTCTAGCCCGCGCGAGAGCTGCTCTGCCGCAAGAAACTCCAAGAACGCGCGGGGATCGCCCCGTCGCGGCGGTGAAGCAGACGCTCGAGCGCGGAGAGGCCGAGGGGTCGATCACCTTGAGTGCAGCTCTGAAGGCGTGAAGCGGTGACGAAATCGTCACGTGAGCGCCACGTGCAGACCGGGCCTCGCCGACTCCTGGCGGAACCTCTCGCGCGGCTCCGGCATCCATCCCGTCGCCTTGAGTGGTGCACTCGCCTCCATCCGCGGGGTTCTCGAACCGAGCGCGAAGAGGGCTCCGTCGCTCGGCCAGCGCCTGGCGGAGCTGCTCGCGCTGCGGCGCGAGGACCTGGTCGTCGGCCTCGGGGCCGGTGCGTTCAGCCTCTGCCTCGCTCTGCTGGAGCAGACGCCGCTGCGATATCAGATGGTGGTGGCCGACGGATCGAGCGAGCGGCTGGACGCGCTGGTGAGCACGCCCAGCGTGCGACCGGTCCGCATGAGCCCGGTCGAGTTCGCCCGCTTCCCGAGCCAGTGGGACAAGATCGTGCTCCACGACGCGGTCGTCTCGAGGGACGGCGCCGAGCTGGACGGGCTGCTGCGGCTCCTGTCCCTCCGGCTCCGTCCGGCCGGACGGATCGCCGCGGTGCTCTGCGAACCGCCGCGCCCGCGTCCCGCTGCGCTGCAACGCTCGATCGCCGTCGCCTCGCGCGTGCGAGTCTCCGGCTTCGAGGTGGGCCTCGACGCCGTGGTGCGCCCGGAAGGTTGCTGGGGTCTCGTCGTCGGTGCGAAGCGCAAGGCCTGAGGCGGCGCCCGCACTTCGCTAGGCGGCGCGCCCCTGCTCGAGCCAGCGCGCCGCATCGGGCGGCAGGATCTCGCTCACCCTCTTCTGGTAGCGAGCGAGCTCCGCGCCCGTGAGGACGTCGCGCCAGCGGCCGTTCGAGGCCTTGTAGAGGAAGCTGTCCGCGCCGCCCTCGAAGATCTGGAACGTGCCGATCTCGTCGGCCCGCGCCTTCATGGCCTCGAACGTGCAGCGCCGGACGACCGCCGGCCAGCGCGCCGCGGGAACCCGGATCTCGAGGAACGCGGCGACGCGGCGCATCTCCCCGCCCAGATCGGCCTTCAGATCGTTGTAGTGCACGAGCAGCAGGTTCGGCAGCGCGCGGCGCTCCCAGAACGTGGCGACGTGCTCGAGGAAGCCGCGCTTCTCGAGCCAGCTCGCGAAGAAGTCGTGCACGTCGCCCGTCCATTCGGTCATCGGCGGCACGCCGTCCGCGAGGGCGCGCGCATTCAGCGCCCCGACCACCGCGGCCTTCATGTTCGCCAGGTGATTGCAGAGCGACATGAACGCGTCGCGGCCGTCGCGCGCCACGAACACGTACTTCGCGTCCGGGAGCAGCGGGATGCCGTCCGCGGGCGTGTGGGTCTTGATGCAGCGCCGGTGCGTCTGGGCCTCGAGCAGGGCCAGCGTCTCGCCCAGCGGATTGAACTCGGCTTCCAGCCAGGGCGCGTGCTGCATGACCGGCCGCGGCGCATCGCCGTCCGGCCAGAGCAGCTCCGCGACGATCGTCTGCATCCACGTGGTGCCGCACTTCGGCGGCGTGCACACGAAGATGTCTCCCGCCCGGGGCTCGAAGCGTTCCCAGCGGCGGTTGTCGGAGATGGCGTCGCGGTAGGGGCGCAGCGCGGAGACGTCGACCGGCATGGGCGCAGCGTGCCTGCCCGAGGAGCGGCGCGTCAAGCGGCGGCCCGAGCGCAGGAGCGCGCGGCAGCCTCCGCGACGCCTCGGGGCTCCCTGCCCCTCGATCTCCGGAGCCTTCCGGCGCGGGTCCGAGGGCTTCGACACAACGGGGTCCCGGCAACCGCATAGATCCCAAGGGAAGCCAGGACCGGACCCCTCAGAGGCGCACTTGCTGCTCTCGCTGCACCCGATCGCCCGAACACTCGCGGGCATGGCCTTCACCTGCGCGCTGCTCGCCGGCTCCGCCGCAGAGGCCACGGCTACAAGTCCGACGCGTTCCACATCACGATCGACTTCCCGTCGAAGGGGTCGAAGCGCTTCGGCCCGGCCCAGACGAGCATCTGGACGATCCTCGGCACCCCGCTCGGCGACTTCCAGACCTTCGCGAAGGCGAACCAGAAGCCGGGTCCGATCTTCAGCGTCCTCTCGGTCACGGACTACTCCGTGCGAGGGATGCGGCCGAACGCCTCGAACTGGGTCGCCGTGATCCCCGAGCCGGGCACGGCGGCGCTGCTGTTCACGGGCCTCGGCGGCCTCGCGCTCCAGGGTCGGCGGAGCCGGGCGGCTCGTTAGTCTGGTCGGGCGCGCCGGCGCACGAGCGCCGCACGCGCCGGGCCACGATCCTCAGCTCAAGCCGCTCGCGGACCCGCGGTCTCCTCCGAAGCCGACTTCGCCGCCTCGGCGCCGCGTCGCGGCCTGACGCGTTTCCGGAAGAAGCCGCCTGCGCGCACCCGTCGACTCGCGCGCACGTGCCAGACGAGCAGCGCCGGCAGGACCCAGCCGACCGCCTGGTGCAGGACGCTCGCCACCTCGCGCGCGGTCTCTCCGCCGAGGTAGTAGAGGCCGTAGCCCGAGACGACCAGCAGCAGGGCCCCGGCCAGCGTGCCGCCCCCCGTCCAGCGACTGCGCCGCGCGTGCCAGGCCTGGCGCACGTGACCCTGGAGCAGCGTGCCGAGCACGACCAGGAACGCCATCGCCGCGGCGCCGTGCACCTTCATCGCCCACGGCGCGAGCGGGCTCGCGTCCGCAGCGAGCTCGTCCTCGCCGCGGAGCCAGGTCCTCGCGACGAGCCAGAGCGCTCCCGACGCGAACAGGATCGCGAACGTCGCGTAGACGACGCCCTCGTGTCGCCGGCTCAGGCGGATGCGATCGCGCCTCACGCCGCGGCCTCGCTGGCGATCAAGCGTCCCTCGGACGTGAGGACGAAGCCGGCCGCGGCATGCGCACGCAGGATCGACGCGCTGCGCGCGCCGAGGACCATCACCACCTTCGTGAGCGCGTCGGCCACGAGGCAGGTCGCCGCCCGCACCGAGACGCTCTGCGCACCCGTGCAGGGCCGACCCCGGGAAGGATCGACGAGCGGCGAGACGCGGCGCCCGCGCCACCAGCGGCGCGCGAAGTAGGACGCGGACGTCGCGAGCGCGGCGTCGGCGAGCTGCGCCAGCGGCAGCAGCCGGCGGGGGTCGCGCGGGTCGCGGACGTGGATCCACGAGGCCCGCGGACCGAAGACGCGCAGGTCGCCGCCCGCGTTCACCGCGCCGGCCGACGCACCCTCGTGTCGCAGCGCCTCGATCGCGACGTCCACCGCGAAGCCCTTCGCGATGCCGCCGAGGTCGATGCGCACCGGGCGGCGGAAGCGGACGCGGCAGCCCGGGAGGAGCTCGACCGCGGACTGATCCGTCTCCGGCGCCGAGGCTCCGGCGGCGTCCCGTGCCCCGGGCAGGTAGCCCCAGCGCTGAAGGTGCGGCGCCACGGTCACGTCGAAGACGCCGTGCGACGCCTCGTGGAATGCGCGCGCGGCGGACAGGACCCGCCAGGTCCACGGATCCACCGCGACCGGACGCCGCAGCGCGTCGCGGTTCAGGCGCGACACGTCGCTCGCGTCCTCGTGGAAGCTCATCAGGCGCTGCACGCGCGCGATGGCCGCGAAGCCGGCCTCGAGCGCGGCGCTCGCACGCGCCGCCGACGCGGCCTGCGCGCCGATCTCGACGAACGTGCCGAGCAGCGGCCGGCAGCGCCGGATCTCAGCGCAGGGCGACGTCATGGAAGGCGAGCAGGCGTTTCACGCCGTCGGTGATGTGGCGACAGGAGAGCGTCGCCCCGCTGATGTTCCGGATGTCGCTGCCGAGCTTCAGCTTCGCTGCGCTCGTGAGACCCACGAACTGAGCGCGCCACGCGGGCTCGCGGACCTGGTAGCCGTACGTCTCGCGGTAGTCGAGGATCTCGATCTGCTTCACGGAGCCGTCCGCGCGGAGACCGAGCGCCCAGGTGATGAACTCGTGCTTGCCCAGCACCTCGTCGACGATGAACCAGCCGCCCCCCTCGACCTTCCAGACCTGCTCCGTGCGGCTGCGCACCGAGACCCCGCTCGCGCGCTCGATCGCCTCGCGCTGCGCGTCGCTCAGCGTGACGTCCGCGCGCTCGAGCTTGGCGCCCGGGAAGATCGCCTCCTGCGCCTGCTCGACACTGAGATAGGTCGTCGCATGGCCGGGCACGGCGCTGACGATCGCGGCCGGCGCGGCCCACCAGAGTCTTCGCTTCGCGATCAGAAGTTGATCCCCACCTTCACGCGAGCGATCTGCTCGGTCTCTTCCGCGAAGGTCTGCTGCTGGTTGCCTTCTCCGATGCCACGGCCCCAGGCCTGGTACAGCCAGCTGGCCGTCACCCACCAGCGCTGCGTGCCGTAGTGCAGGCTCGGGCCCGTGTACAGCACGACGTGCTCGAAGTGGTCGAAGTCCATGAGCGGGTACTCGGCGCGCACGCGCGCTTCGGCCCCGACGAACCAGTTGGGCGCGAAGCGCCAGGCCAGACCCGTGGCCGCCTGGAGCGAGAGCTCGCGCGGGTACTCCTCCGCCGGCTGCTTGCCCCACGCGAACTCGGCCCCGCCGTTCAGCACCCAGGACACCGTGTCGTCGCGGAAGTTCTTCTGGAGGTCGATCTCCGGCGCGAAGAACCACTCCTGCTGGCGGAAGCCGCCGACGTCGTCCTTCGCCAGGTAGCCGCCCTCGGCCCGGATCGCGAGGCCGATCGGATCGATGAAGGGCGAGAGCAGGCGCCCCTTCACGGATCCCTCGACGCCGCCGAAGCGGTAGCGAGCGGAGTCGCGCAGATCTTCCACGCCGTCGACGTCGAAGTAGTGGTTCACCAGCGACACGCTCGCCTGGATCTCGTCGGTGAAGCCGTATTCGAGCTCCGTGTCGAAGTCGAAGCCGTAGTAGTCGCCGTCGTTCTTGCCGGTGCGCAGCGTCACGAACTGGTACGCCTCGGCCTTGCCCTTCGGCAGCGTCTCCGCGCCGCGCGCGAACGCCCAGAGCTGCTCGTCGGCGCGGGCCTCCTGCGCGCCCGCCAGCCCCCAGAGTCCGGCGCCGAGTCCGAGAACGCACGCGAGCCAGGCCAACCCGCGCCTTCGCGCTCCTCCGGCTCGAGGCCTCCCCATCGCACGCACACGACCCCGCACGCAGCCTCCCTCCTCCTCGTCGTCGCTCGCGAGGAACCATGGGCGCGGGGTTCATGACCGCTGGCCTCGACTTTCCGGACCCGACCCGACCCGACCGGACGGGAATGAATTGAAACTGAAAGTTACTTTCAATTTCGCCCCAGACTACCGGACGCCCCTCCGGCATGTCAACGCCACATCGGCTACAGCCTCGGCGCTCTCGACGGGAGGATCAGGGCCATGGCGACGATCGTCGGAATCGCGGGCAGCCTGCGGAAGGCCTCGTTCAACGCGGCGCTGCTGCGCGCGGCCGCAGGGCTCTCGCCCGAGGGCACGACCCTCGAGGTGGCGTCGATCGCGGGCATTCCGCTCTACGACGGCGATCTCGAGAGCGAGCGCGGCATTCCCGAGCCCGTCGCGAAGCTGAAGGACCGGATCGCCGCGGCCGACGGCCTCCTGCTCGTCACGCCCGAGTACAACAACTCCGTGCCCGGCGTCCTCAAGAACGCGATCGACTGGCTGTCGCGACCGCCGCAGGACATCCCGAGGGTCTTCGGCGACAAGCCGGTGGCGATCCTCGGAGCCACGATCGGCATCGCCGGCACGCGCCTCGCGCAGACCGCGTGGCTGCCCGTGCTGCGCACCTTCGGGATGCGCCTCTGGTGCGGCAAGCAGCTCTACGTCGCCAGCGCGAGTCAGGGCTTCGACGCCGGCGGACTGCTCACCGACGAGAAGGTGAAGAAGCTGCTGACGGAGTTCGTCGCGGGCTTCGCGGCATTCGTGAACGACCGGTGAGCGAGCGCGGCCGGCCGAGGGCGGACGGCGAGCGGACCGACCCCGTGTGTGGCATGGCCGTCGAGGAGCGGTCGCCGCACCGGCACGACCACGCCGGTCGCACCTGGCTCTTCTGCGGCGAGAAGTGCCGCGCGAAGTTCGCCGCCGACCCCGAGAAGTACCTCGCGCCCGAGCTCGAGCACGCCGAGCCGGCTGCGCCCGGCACCCTCTACACCTGTCCGATGCACCCGGAGGTGAGACAGGACCGCCCCGGGAATTGCCCGAAGTGCGGGATGGCGCTCGAGCCGGAGCTCCCGGGCCTCGGCGACGAGGAGAACCCGGAGCTCACCGACTTCCGCCGGCGCTTCACCTGGACGCTGCCGTTCACCGTCGCCGTCACCGCTCTCGCGATGTCCGGCCACCGGCTCGGCGCGTTCGACTCGAGCACGCAGAGCTGGATCGAGCTGGTTCTCTCGGCGCCGGTCGTCCTGTGGGCCGGCTGGCCGTTCTTCGTGCGCGGCGTGCAGTCGATCGCGAATCGCAGCCCGAACATGTGGACGTTGATCGGCCTCGGCACGTCGTGCGCGTTCGCCTACAGCGTGGTCGCCACGGCGGCGCCCGAGGTGTTCCCTCCCTCGTTCGCCTCGATGGGCCGGGTCGCCGTCTACTTCGAGGCCGCCGCGGTGATCATCTCGCTGACCCTGCTGGGGCAGATCCTCGAGCTGCGGGCGCGCTCGCAGACCTCGGCCGCGATCAAGGCGCTGCTCGGCCTGGCGCCGAAGACCGCGCGGCGGATCCGCGCCGACGGGAGCGAAGAGGACGTGCCCCAGAGCCGAGTGCACGTCGGCGACACGCTGCGCGTCCGACCCGGCGAGAAGGTCCCGGTCGATGGCATCGTGCTCGAGGGCGAGAGCGCGGTCGACGAAGCCATGCTGACCGGCGAGCCGCTGCCCGTGACGAAGCGCCCCGGCGACAAGCTGATCGGGGCCACGCTGAACACCAGCGGCGCGCTGGTGATGCGCTCCGAGCGCGTGGGCTCGGCGACCTTGCTCGCGCAGATCGTGCAGATGGTCGCGCAGGCCCAGCGCTCCAGAGCGCCCATGCAGCGGATGGCGGACCGCGTGGCGGGCTGGTTCGTCGTGGCGGTCGTCGCCGTCGCGCTGGCGACCTTCGTGCTGTGGGGCTGGCTCGGTCCCGAGCCGAGCTGGGTCCACGGCCTGATCAACGCGGTGGCGGTGCTGATCATCGCCTGCCCGTGCGCGCTCGGCCTCGCCACGCCCATGTCGATCATGGTCGCCACGGGCAGGGGCGCGACGCAGGGCGTGCTGTTCCGCGACGCGGCGGCAATCGAGCACCTGCGCGACGTCGACACGCTGATCGTCGACAAGACCGGCACGCTCACCGAGGGCCGGCCCGCCTTCGACCGCGCTCTGCCCGTCGCCGGCGCGCAGGAAGAAGAGGTGCTGCGCCTCGCGGCGAGCCTCGACCAGGGCAGCGAGCATCCGCTGGCCGACGCGATCGTGCGCGCGGCCCGCGCGCGCGGCCTGGCGCTCTCGAAGCCGGAGCGCTTCGAGTCGGAGTCGGGGATCGGCGTGCGCGGCCGCGTGGCGGGCCGCGAGCTCTCGCTCGGCAACGCGGCGCTCATGCAGCAGGCGGGCGTGGCCGTCGACGCGATCGGCGCGCAGGCCGAAGCGCTGCGCGCCGAGGGCGCCAGCGTGATGTACCTCGCGGACGGCGCGCGCCTGCTGGGCCTGCTCGCCGTGTCGGATCCGATCAAATCGAGCACGCCGGAGGCACTGGCCTCGCTGAGGCGCTTCGGCATCCGCGTGGTGATGGCGACGGGCGACGGGCTCACCACCGCGCGCGCCGTCGCGAGCCGCCTCGGCATCGAGGAGGTCCACGCCGAGGTGAAGCCCGCCGACAAGCTGCGGCTCGTCGAGCGCATGCAGGAGCAGCGCCGCGTCGTCGCGATGGCGGGCGACGGCATCAACGACGCGCCGGCGCTCGCCCGGGCCGACGTGGGCATCGCCATGGGGACGGGCACCGACGTCGCCATGACGAGCGCGCAGGTGACCCTGGTGAAGGGCGACCTGCGCGCGATCGCGGTGGCCCGCAGGCTCTCCGAGGCCACGATCGCGAACATGAAGCAGAACCTGGCCTTCGCGTTCGTGTACAACGCGCTCGGCGTACCGCTCGCCGCGGGCCTCTTCTATCCGCTCACCGGCTGGCTGCTCTCGCCCATGATCGCCGCGTTCGCGATGAGCATGAGCTCGGCATCCGTCATCACCAACGCCCTGCGCCTGCGCCGCGCGGCGGTCTGATCGCAGCGCAGCGCAGCGCTACGAGAGCGCGCGCAGGAGCTTGCTCGCCTCGCGCACCCAGAGCACGGAGCTGGCGACCGCCGCGCAGCGCAGCCAGTCGCCAGGGGCGAGGCTCACCGTCCCGAAGGCCTGCTGCAGGAACGGGACATAGATCGCCGCCGCCTGGAGCCCCAGCGCCAGCAGCACCGCTCCCCACAGCCAGGCATTGGAGAACAGCCCGGCGAAGGCGCTGCGCTCGTCGGAGCGCGCGTTGAAGACCGTGAAGAGCGAGAACAGCACGAGGGTCGTGAAGGCCATCGTCTGCGCGTAGCGCAGACTCCCCGTGCCCTCGATCCAGCCGCCGGGAAGCGACGCGTCGATCACGAGAAGGGTGCCCGCCGCCATCACGGCGCCGACGAGCAGGATGCCCCTCCACATCGCGGCCGTGATCACGGCCTCGTCGCGCGCGCGAGGCGGCCGGCTCATGACGTCCGGGTCCGCGGGGTCGACGCCGAGGGCGAGCGCCGGCGCGCCGTCCGTCACCAGGTTGATCCAGAGGAGCTGCGTCGCGACCAGCGGGAGCGCCGGGCCGCCGCCGCGTCCGGAAAGGCCGATCCAGTCGGAGAGCAGCAGGCCGAAGAGCATCGTCAGCACTTCGCCGATGTTCGACGACAGGAGGTAGCGCAGGAACTTCCTGATGTTCGAGAAGATTGCGCGCCCCTCCTCGATCGCCGCGACGATCGTCGCGAAGTTGTCGTCGGCGAGCACCATGTCGGCGGCCTGCCGCGCGACGTCGGTGCCCATGATCCCCATCGACACGCCGATGTCGGCGGTCCTCAGGGCGGGCGCGTCGTTGACGCCGTCGCCGGTCATCGCCACGGTCGCGCCGCCGCGCTGCAGAGCCTGCACGATGCGAAGCTTGTGGTCCGGGTCGACGCGCGCGTAGACGGAGACCTCCCGCACCGTCCGCTCCAGCACCTCGGGCGCCATCTTCTCGAGCTCCGCGCCCGTGACGACCCGGCCATCGGTCGCGATGCCGAGCTCGGCGGCGATCACCGCGGCGGTCCTCGGATGGTCGCCGGTGATCATCAGCGGGCGGACGCCGGCGCCCTTCGCGCGCAGGACGGACGTCCGCGCCTCGCTGCGGGGCGGGTCGAGCATGCCGATCAGGCCGAGAAACGTGAGGTCCTCCTCGACGTGCTCGTCGAAGTCTTCGCGCGCGAGCGCGTCCTTCGGCAGCGCGCGGAAGGCCACGGCGAGCGTCCGCAGCGCCGCGCCGGCGAGCTCTTCGTTGCGCGCGAGGATCTCCGTGCGGCGCGGCGGCGAGAGCGGTCTCGCCTCCTCGCCGACCCATTCCTGTGTGCAGCGCGCGAGCAGGACGTCGGGCGCGCCCTTGGTGAAAGCCAGCAGGCGCTCCTGGCGCAGCGCATCGCGGTGGACGGTGCTCATCAGCTTGCGCTCCGACGAGAACGGCAGCTCGCCGACCCGCGCGAAGCGCGCTTCGAGCGCCTCGGCCTCGAGGCCCGCCTTGCGCGCCGCGACGATGAGCGCGCCCTCGGTCGGATCGCCGTGTACGGTCCAGCGCCCGCCCTGCTCCTCGAGCACCGCGTTGTTGGCGCGGTCCGCGGCCGACAGCGTGCGCACGAGCTCGGCGCGCAGTGTTCCCTCGAGCGCCCCGCCGCCCTCGCGGCGCACCTCGCCCGCCGGCGCGTAGCCGCTGCCGCCGAACGAGACCCCTCCGCTCGCGGTGACGACGCGCCGCACCGTCATCTCGTTCTTCGTGAGCGTTCCCGTCTTGTCGGACGCGACGACGGTGGCCGAGCCGAGCGTCTCGACCGCCGCGAGATGGCGCACGATGGCGCTCCGCTTCGCCATGCGCTGCACGCCGAGGGAGAGCACGGCCGTGACGACGGCCGGCAGGCCCTCGGGCACCGCCGCCACCGCGAGCGCGACGCCGAGGATGAGGACGTCGAGGAGCGCCGGGAAGCCGCGCACGTCCTCGACGACGACGATCGTCGCGACCATGACGACCGCGATGGCGACGACGACGATGCCGAGCAGCCGGCCCGTGCGCGCGAGCTGCTTCTGCAGCGGCGTCGCCTCGTGGGGAGCCTCCTCGATCAGCCTGGCGATGCGCCCCATCTGGGTCTGCATGCCGGTGGCCGTGACCACGGCGCGCCCGCGCCCGTAGGTCACCGACGTGCCGCTGAAGACCATGTCGAGGCGGTCGCCGAGCGGCACCTCCTCGGCGATTGCGGCGCTGTCCTTCTCCACCGGCAGGCTCTCGCCCGTGAGGGCGGCCTCCGCCGTCTGCAGCGCCGCACAGTGGATCAGGCGCGCGTCGGCCGGAATGGTGTCGCCTTCCTCGACGACGATGACGTCGCCGGGCACTAGCTCGTCTGCCGGAACGCTGCGCCGGGCTCCGTCGCGCACGACCCGGGCCTGCCCGGCCGACATCCGGTGCAGCGCGGCCACGGCCTGCTCGGCGCGCGACTGCTGGATGTAGCCCATCAAGGCATTCAGCAGCACGACGGCGAGGATCACGATCGCCTCGTGCGGCCAGCTCGACTCGCGCTCGATCCACCACAGGACCGCGGAGATCAGCGCCGCGACGAGCAGCAGCACGACGAGCACGTCGCGGAACTGGGCGAGGAAGCGCTTCCAGCCGGGGACGGGCTTTGCCGGGGTGAGCTCGTTCCGGCCGTAGCGGGCGATGCGCCTGCGCGCCTCGTCCTGGCCGAGGCCTCGCTGCGCATCCGCGCCGAGCGCCGCGAGGACCTGCTCCACGGGCAGCCGGTACGGGGCGAGCTCGGGGCGCTGCGTCGTCGAGTCGCTCACCTGCGCCGTCCTTGAACGTCGGGACACCCGGCGCTAACACGCAGCGCGGGCGGACGAGGGCACACGGCGCGATCATGGCACAGCAAGAGGGATCCCATTGGCTCGCGCGCCCGGTCGACGAGGCGTACGACCACGTTCTCGGCGCCGCCGGCGCGGAGATCACGCTCGTCGAGTACGGCAGCTACGCGTGCCCTTACTGCCGCGCGGCGAACGAGGGCATCGCCGAGATCCGCCAGCGCTTCGGCGACCGCCTGCGGTACGTCTTCCGGCACCGGCCGGTCACGGGCAACGATCTCGCGCGCCGCGCCGCCGAGCTCGTCGAGCACGCGCCCGACGCCGAGCGCTTCTGGAAGGCGCACCACGTCCTGATGGAGCGTTCGGAGACCCTCACCGAGGAGGATCTGCGCGCCGTCGAGACCGAGCTGGGGCTCGCGGCGCAGGTCCCGGAGCAGGCGCAGGAGCGCGAGCGCCGCGCGAAGGCGCGGGTCGCCGCCGACGGCGAGAGCGCACGCGCGAGCGGGGTCGCGGTCACGCCCACCTTCTTCATCAACGGGCGCCGCTACGAAGGGCTCTGGGAGCAGAGCGCCATCGCCGACGCCATGCTCGGCTCGCTCGGGCGGCGCGTGCGCGTGGCGGCGCTCGACTTCGCGCGCTGGGCGCCGTCCACGGGAATCCTGCTCCTGCTCGCCACCGTGCTGGCGATCCTCGCGACGAACTCGGCGCAGGGCGCCGCCTTCGCGGCCTTCTGGGAGACGCCGGTCGGGCTCTCGTTCGGAGCGGCCGCTCACCAGATGCCGCTCGTGCGCTGGATCAACGAAGGCCTGCTCAGCGTGTTCTTCCTGGTGGTGGGGCTCGAGATCAAGCGCGAGTTCACCGTCGGCCGCCTGGCGAGCCGGCGCTCGGCGGCGCTGCCCGTCGCCGCGGCGCTCGGCGGCATGGCGGGGCCCGTGCTGCTCTACGGACTCGTCCTGCCGCAGGGGCCGTGGGCGCACGGCTGGGGCGTGCCGATGGCGACCGACACGGCGTTCGCCGTCGCGCTGATCGTCATGCTCGGACACCGCGTGCCGATCGAGCTGCGCATCTTCCTGACGGCCGCGACCATCGTCGACGACATCGGCGCGATCAGCGTGGTCGCCCTCTTCTACTCCCACGGGCTGCACGCGAGCATCCTGGGCGTCGCCGGCGTCCTCACGGCGGCGCTCGCCCTGCTGAACCGGCTCGGCGTGTACCGCGTCGCGCCCTACCTGGCGCTGGGCGCCCTGCTCTGGGCGGCGCTCTTCGCGGGTGGCATCGATGCGACGCTCGCTGGTGTGATCCTCGCGCTCTTCATCCCGACCCGCGAGCCCGCGAACCTGAGAACCCTGATGGCCCAGGCCGATGCGATCCTCACGGCCGAGGCGCGGCGCAGCGCCGACGTGCTGCGCCTCGGCCCGTCCGAGCCGGCGATGCGCGCGCTCGACGCGATCCACGACCGCCTCGAGTCGCCAGCGGACCGCATGCTGCGCGTCGTCTCCGTGCGCTCGAGCTACTTCGTGCTGCCGATCTTCGCGCTCGCCAACGGAGGCGTCGCGCTCGGCACGGACGTCCTGCGCGGCCACGAGAGACTGCTGCTCGCGATCGGGAGCGGTCTCGTGCTCGGCAAGCCCCTCGGCATGGTGCTCGCCTCCGCGCTGGCCGTGAAGCTGCGCCTCGCGGTCAAGCCCGCCGAGTACTCGTGGACGCAGCTGGCGGGCGCCGGCGCGCTCTCGGGGATCGGCTTCACGATGTCGCTGTTCATCGCCGGCGAGGCGTTCCCTCTCGCGAGCGACTTCGCGGCGGCCAAGATCGGCGTGTTCGGCGCGTCGGCGCTCGCCGCGTCGATCGGCTCGGCCGTGCTGGCCCGCGCCGGCCGGGCGGAGGCCGCGGACCCGGGCGAGGCGGCCCTCAGCGGGACGCCCGCCCCAGCCGGATGAAGCGCTCGCGCGCGGATTCCTCTTCCAGCGCCCGGGCGCGCGCCTTGAGCAGATCGCTGCGCGTGATCACGCCGAGCAGCCGTTTCGGGTCCTCGCGCGAGACGACGAGCAGCCGCCCGACGCCCGCCTCCGCCATGCGCTCCGCCGCGGCGCGGCACGTCTCGCGGCGATGGATCGTGATGGGTCGCCTCTTCGCGACGTCGTAGGTGATGAGGGGTCCCGTCTCGAGTCCTTCGCCCGCGTCGTCCTTCTGCAGCGGGCCGAGCCATTCCTGCAGCAGGTCGGACTTCGTGACGATCCCGACCAGGTCTCCGCTCGGGTCGACCACCGGATAGCCCTGGTGCCGGTGCGGGGCATCGCCCAGGAAGTAGTCGCGCAAGAGCGTCCGCACCGGCAGCGAGGCCGGCACCGCAATCACGTCCGCCGTCATGACGTCCTCGGCGAGCAGCCGCTCGAGGGGATCTAGCGAGTACTCGCGGCTCACGTGATGGCCGCGCCGCGCCACCTTTTCCGTGAGGATCGAGCGCTTCATGAACAGCACCGTGAAGGCGTGCGCGATCACCACGGCGATCAGCAGCGGCAGCAGCAGGCGGACGTCGTCGGTGAGCTCGAGCGCGAACACGATGCCGGTGAACGGCGAGCGCATGGTGCCGCCCATCACCGCGGCCATGCTGAGCAGCGGCCAGAGCGCGGGATCGCCGCCGGGCAGGACCGCCGATTCGAGTCCGCCGAGCGCGCCTCCGATGATCAGCAGCGGCGCGAGCACGCCGCCGGACGTGCCCGAGCCGAGCGCCACCGCCCAGATGACGGCCTTGACGAGCACGAGGCCGATCAGTGCCTGCGGGACGTAGTCGCCGCGCAGCAGCTCCGCGATGATGTCGTAGCCGACGCCGAGCGCGCGCGGCTCGAGCCAGCCTCCGAGCCCCACCGCGAGCCCGCCGAGCGCGGGCCACCACATCCAGTGGATCGGCAGCTTCTGGAAGCGGTCCTCCGCCGCGTAGACCGCGCCGGTCAGCGCCATGGCCGTGCAGCCTGCGAGAACACCCACCGGAACCGCTCCGAGCAGGACCGCCATGGCGGGCTGCGCCGCGTGGAGCGACACCGGGAAGAGTGGCGGCACGCCGAGCCCGAGATGGGAGCGCACCAGCGCGGCGACCGCGCTCGCCACGGCGACCGGCACGAAGCTGCGCGGCTTCCACTCGAACAGCAGCAGCTCCACGGCCAGCAGGACCGCGGCCACCGGCGTGCCGAAGGTGGCCGACATCCCGCCCGCGGCCCCGGCGACCAGCAGCGTCTTGCGCTCGGCGGCGGTGAGGTGGAACCCCTGCGCGATCAGCGATCCGCACGCGCCGCCGGTCATGATGATCGGCCCTTCGGCGCCGAAGGGTCCCCCCGAGCCGATCGAGATCGCCGAGGAGAGGGGCTTGAGCACCGCGACGCGCGGCGACATGCGGCTGCGTCCGATCAGGATGGCTTCGAGCGCCTCCGGAATGCCGTGGCCCCGGATGCGGTCCGAGCCGTAGCGGGCCATCAGGCCGATGAGCAGACCGCCCGCGACCGGCACCGCGATCATCCACGGGCCGAGCGGGCTCCCGGCGGGCGAGAGCACCTCGCTCGGGATCGCGAAGCGCTGGTAGTAGAAGACGTTGGTGAAGAAGCCGATCAGGCGCAGCAGCACGAGTGCCACGCCCGCGCAGAGCAGTCCCACCGGAATCGCCAGCAGCGACAGCCAGACGACTCGACGGTCGGCAGTGAAATCGGCGCCGTCGTCCACGCGGCGCGGAGAGTACAGAACGAGCGCCCATCGGTCGCCGGTCTGTGCCACGCTCCCGCTCTCGTCACCCGGGAGGTCCCATGCCCGCCATCCGACGCCGATCGCTCGCCGCGGTCGCACAGATCGCGCTCGCGGTGCTGCTGGCTGCGTGCCGCGCAGCAGACGGCCCCGCCGCGTCCGGCTCCACGGCCCGCGGCGCACAGGAGAGCAGCCCGCTGCCCGCGATCGATCCGCAGCAGCTCCCGGTGATCGAGGCGCAGCTCGGCGTCCCGCCGCAGGCGGCGCCGCCGGTGGGCCGCGACCATCCCGCGAAGGTGATCGTGAAGCTCGAGGTGAAGGAGCTCGTGCGCGAGATCGCGGACGGCACGCAGTACACCTTCTGGACCTTCGGCGGCAGCGTGCCCGGCCCGATGATCCGCGTGCGGCGCGGCGACCTCGTCGAGCTGCACCTGATGAACCATCCCGACAACGCGATGCCGCACAACATCGACCTGCACGCGGTCACCGGTCCCGGCGGCGGCGCGGCGAGCACGTTCACGGCGCCGGGCCACCAGAGCCAGTTCAGCTTCCGCGCGCTGAACGAGGGCGTGTACATCTACCACTGCGCGACGGCGCCCGTGCCGATGCACGTGGCGAACGGCATGTACGGCCTGATCGTCGTGGAGCCCGAGGAGGGCCTGCCGCGAGTCGACCGCGAGTACTACGTGGTGCAGGGCGACTTCTACACGCGCGGCGGCTACAAGGAGCCCGGCCTCCAGCCCTTCGACATGGACAAGGAGATCCTCGAGCAGCCGACCTACGTGCTCTTCAACGGGCGCGACGGCGCGCTCGTCGGCGACCACGCCCTCACCGCGAAGGTCGGCGAGACCGTGCGCCTCTTCGTGGGCAACGGCGGACCGAACCTGGTGAGTTCGTTCCATGTGATCGGCGAGATCTTCGACACCGTGCGGATGGAAGGCGCGCGCGAGGCGGTGCACGACGTGCAGACCACGCTGATCCCCGCCGGAGGCTCGGCCGTCGTGGACTTCGAGCTCCAGGTGCCCGGCACCTTCATCCTCGTCGACCACTCCCTGATCCGGGCCTTCAACAAGGGCGCCCTCGGCATGCTCAAGGTCGAGGGGCCGGAGGACAAAGTCCTCTACTCGGGCAAGGAGGTGGACGAGGTCTACCTGGCGCAGTACTCCGAGAAGGCGCTCGAGGCCAGGCGCGCGGCGGCGGAGGCGGCCAAGGAGGGCGAATCCCTCGAGGCGCGCCTCGCGCACGGCAAGGCCACCTTCCAGGGCACCTGCTCGACGTGCCACCAGGCGGAAGGTCAGGGCCTCGCGAGCGTCTTCCCGCCGCTCGCGAAGTCCGACTTCCTGATGGCCGACAAGGAGCGCTCGATCCACGTGGTGCTCGCCGGCCTCTCCGGACCGGTCACGGTGAACGGGCAGACGTACAACAACGTGATGCCGTCGTGGGCGCACCTCACGGATCACGAGATCGCGAACGTGCTGACCTACGTGCGGAACAGCTTCGGCAACCAGGGCGATCCGGTGAGGGACGACGAGGTCGCGAAGGTGCGCGCGTCGCTGCAGAGGCCCCCGGAGACCGGGCACCCGTAGGCGGGATGGGCACCCGGTCCTGCGCGGGGACGGCGGGCGCGGTCCTGCTCGGGCTCGCGCTCGCGGCGGCCGCCGCGGCGCCGGCGCCGGAGGCTCCGCCCGGCATGCGGCTCGTCCCGGGCGGGAGCTACACGCCCTTCTATCCCGTGAAGAACGAGCGGCCGACGCCGGTCGCCCCCTTCTTCCTCGACGAGGTCCCCGTCTCGAACGCGCAATTCCTCGAGTTCGTCCGCCGCGAGCCGTCGTGGCGACGCGGCGCGGT
>Ga0335070_10000562_pt1 | contig 41597 bp, 42 predicted proteins | sample Lox_Sample_13_FD_206722 | JGI IMG/M metagenome (GOLD analysis project Ga0335070, IMG submission 206722) | Soil microbial communities from Loxahatchee National Wildlife Refuge, Florida, United States - Lox_Sample_1.3 | ecosystem: Environmental > Terrestrial > Soil > Wetlands | place: USA... | reverse complement strand
AAAACCTGAGAGTTTCAACGCCACATAGGTCATCAGGTCGACAGGATTTGTGGCGACCAGAAGGATGCCCGTGCTGTTGTGTTCCTCTATTTTCGGGATAATTTGCTTGAAGATTTCGACATTGTTAGTCACTAAGTTCAGGCGTGGTTCACCAGGCTTTTGAGCCAGTCCAGCGGTGATAACAACAATGTCGGCGTCTTGGCAATCTTGGTAATCTCCTGCCCAGACTCTGACAGGCTGAACGAAGGACACACCGTGGTTCAGATCCATTGCCTCACCCTCAGCCCTTTTCGTATCGACATCGATCAGGACGATCTCTGACACAGTTCCATGAATCATCAAAGAGTAGGCAAATGATGATCCGACAAATCCTGCTCCGACTACAGCAACCTTTGGAGCACGGGAGTACGTGCTGGCTGACAAAAAACCACCTCAATGACAGCTACGCGTACAATTATCGATTCTGGAGATAAATCTTACCCATTGTTTTCCACTATTGCAAAAATGCTATAAGAGCAATTAGGCAAGACACATCAACTAGTGACAGAGCGTGGTGCTGTGAGCGTCAAAGATCCAGTGTGTGGAATGCCTCTAGATCCGAGGAAAACAGAGTTCAAAACGGGGTTTTTGACTAAACAGTATTATTTTGACAGTGAGTATTGCATGCGCAGCTTTGTCGAAGGCCCTAAAGTGGCCTATTTTTCCATGGAAATCGGCATAAAGAGTGATATGCCAACCTATAGCGGTGGACTGGGGGTTTTGGCAGGTGACGTGATCAGGTCAAGTGCAGACTTGAGAATTCCATTGGTTGGGGTCACTCTGGTCAGCAGGAAGGGCTATCTGAAACAGAAGATAACGCCTGACGGAAGGCAACTGGAATATCCAGAAGAGTGGGAGCCTTCGAAGTCTATGAGACTGTTGCCGGCCACCGTGACAATAAGAATCGGAGGAAGGGACGTCAAAGTCGGAGTCTGGGTTTACGATCAAGAGAGTCTGACCGGCGGAGTTGTACCAGTTCTGTTTCTCACTACGGACGTTGAAGAAAACTTCCAAGAGGACAGAGAAATAACTGATTATCTTTACGGGGGCGACGAAACATATCGACTGAAACAAGAGATAGTCCTGGGTATAGGCGGCATCAAAATCCTTGAAGCCTTAAACATCAACGTAAAAAAATACCACATGAATGAGGGCCATTCCAGTCTTCTCACTCTCGAGCTCTTGAGAAGAAATGAGATGGACGCTGACAAAGTGAAAAACCTGTGCGTGTTCACCACCCACACGCCTGTTGAAGCTGCATTCGACAAATTCTCTTATGACCTTGTCTCGCAAATGCTTGGAAATGAAGTGCCCCTAGAGGCGTTGAAGAGGTACGGTGGCTCGGACCGATTGAATATGACTTTTTTGGCTTTGAACTTAAGCAAATACACTAACGGTGTGACAGAGGCGCACATGGAGTATTCAAGGAAGTTGTTTCCAGGGTATCATATACAGGAAATAACCAACGGCGTCCACTCCTACGCGTGGACCTGCCAGTACTTTAGACAGCTTTTCGACTCGCACATTCGAGGGTGGGCAAACGAACCTGAGCTTCTAGTGCGAGTAGACGCGATTCCAGATGAAGAATTGTGGGAAGCTCACATGAAAGCAAAGCGGGATTTGTTCGACTTTGTTGACGAGCACGCGGGTGTACAGATGGATGTTGACGCGTTGACTGTGGGCTTTGCTAGAAGGGCCACTGAATACAAGAGAGCAACCATGATCTTTTCAGACTTGGAGAAACTTGAGGAAGTGGGAAGACAAGGAAAGATTCAGATGGTTTTTGCTGGAAAGGCACACCCTAGAGACGAGATGGGTAAAAGACTAATCAGAGACATCTACCGTTACATTGACCGATTGAAGAATGACATTGAAATCGTCTATCTTGAAAACTACAATATGGAAATGTCGGGAAGACTCACTTCCGGGACTGACGTTTGGTTAAACACGCCCCTGCCTCCGTGCGAGGCTTCGGGGACAAGCGGGATGAAAGCGGCACACAACGGCGTGGTAAACTTCAGCGTCCTAGACGGCTGGTGGATAGAAGGCTGCGTTGAAGGCCTCACAGGCTGGGCGATAGGCCCGTCCCCTGCTCAAACGATCAGCGAAGATGAAAGAAGAAAAAGAGAACTGGCGGATCTCTACAACAAACTGGAATATCTCATCATTCCAAGGTTCTACCAGGAGCGCGACAGCTGGATAAGCATGATGAAAAACTCGATAGGAAAAGTTGCATATTATTTTAACACTCATCGGATGATGCGAAGATACGCTACAGACGCCTACCTATGAGCATCAACGAGAAAAAAGATAAGAACTCATATCTGGAGCACTCTATTGCGGGCAACGCGCGCGGGCAAGAAAAACGGCTCAATTATGGAGAATGTACTTCCGATATGAGAAATGGGTCACGCCAACCAATAGTTTCAGCCATTAAGCTTCTATCCGAAAGTTTATTAGTTCTTTGGTCAAAATAGAAAACTGGCTGAAAATATGCCTACGGCAACTGAAATTCTGAATATTGTCAAGCCTCATTTTACTGTTAGAGTCTATGAAAACATGCTAAGGATAGACCTTAAGGGAAGCATCAAGAATGATATCGAGGAAGCATTCGAGAACAAACCTGTTTTGAAACAGACCATAGGAAGCATACTCGAGATGTTCATTCCCCTCCACGTGCATCTAAGCGACATAGATTCAGTGAATAAGGATAAGAGAGGGAGCGTGATGGTCAAGCTTCCACAACGTAGAGACATCATCCTTCCGCTTGGACCGAGAGATGCTAAGAGGCTTGCGGACAAGCTCAATCAGCTGATTCCAAGAGCCAAAGACAAAGAGCTGAAGCGGCTCATGAAAGAACACAAGCTTCAGAGAATAGAGAAAATTGAGCGCGAACTGGCCGAGGAAAAACTATCGTTTCCGTTAGGTGGTGCCCAACCCCCTGTCCCCCAGCCCTCTGGTGTGCTTGAAAAAGAGAAAAGGGCAGCAAGAGAGCGAGAGAATTGAGTGCCTGCGGCGCGCGCTAGTTCGCGCGCAGGGCATAAGAACCAGAGGGAGAAGGGATGAAGAGTGATTGGCTAAAGTGCTGAGCAAAACAATCCACACTTTGAAAGCGAATGAATCTATGTTTGTCTTTAAATCGAAAAGGAGCGACATCTGGTGAAGAGATGAGCCAAGGTCTCGTAACGACCGAAGATGCGAAAGCAGCCACTGTTGATGAACTGTTAAGCAAGCTTTCGGCTAGCAAGGCTGGCCTTTCTTCGTCGGAAGCAGAAAAGCGACTTCAACAATACGGCCCTAATGAGATTCCAGAGAAAAAGGCAAACCCACTCATCAAGTTCTTGAGCTATTTTTGGGGGCCAATTCCATGGATGATTGAGGCCGCGGTCGTTATGTCGGCAATCCTACAACACTGGCCCGATTTTGGGATTATCTTCACCCTTTTGCTCGTGAATGCAGTGGTGGGGTTCTGGCAGGAACACAATGCTGGCAACGCCATAGAACTGCTCAAGCAGAGGCTAGCCCTGAACGCGCGGGTCTTGCGGGATGGAAAGTGGAAGGAAATGCCTGCCGGGGGACTTGTGCTAGGAGATGTCGTGCGATTGCGTTTGGGAGACATCATTCCTGCCGACGTCAAACTGATTGAAGGCGACTATCTTCTGACCGATGAATCCGCACTGACTGGCGAATCCTTGCCCGTAGAGAAACGTTTGTCTGATGTCGGTTATGCCAGTTCCATCGTTCGGCAAGGAGAAATGAATGCACTTGTGGTGAACACGGGCATTAGAACGTTTTTTGGCAAGACCACCCAGCTCGTGGAGGAAGCCAAGATAAGGAGTCACTTCCAGAAAGCCGTCGTCAAGATAGGCGATTACCTGATTTTTCTCGCGATAGCACTCGCTATAGTCATCTTCGTGGCCTCGATTTTTCGGGGCCAAAACGTACTCGAAATCATCCAGTTTGTGCTAGTCTTGACAGTTGCGGCAATACCCGCAGCGCTTCCAGCAGTCCTCTCGGTAACCATGGCAATAGGTGCAATAGCACTCGCCAAGAAGGAAGCGATTGTGAGCAAACTGGTGGCCATCGAAGAAATGGCTGGAATGGATGTTCTGTGCTCAGACAAGACCGGTACCATCACGAAGAATGAGCTCACTATCGGCGCAACAAAACCTTACGCGAAATTCAAAGAGAATGACGTGCTATTGTTCAGTGCACTTGCGTCGAGAGAAGAAGACCAGGATCCAATCGACAAAGCCATTTTGGCCAAAACTAAAGACGTACAAGCCATTGTTGAAACCGTCGACCACTTCAAGGTGACTGGTTTTAGACCCTTCGACCCTGTCTCGAAGCGGACGGAAGCCACAGTAAAAGGAGAAGACGGCAGCCAGTTCAAAGTGTCCAAGGGCGCCCCACAGGCCATTATGGCCCTTGTCGAAACAGACAAATCGATTGAAGGCAGGATGGCAGAAGATGTCGACGCTTTTGCCAAAAAAGGATACAGGGCGCTCGGCGTAGCTCGAACCGACAAGACCAACAAGTGGCAGTTTGCTGGCCTCATCGCTCTCTACGATCCGCCAAGAGAAGACTCAGCCAAGACGATAAAGACCGCCCAATCCATGGGCGTCAATGTGAAGATGGTCACTGGCGATCACATAGCCATTGCAAAGGAGATATCGCGGCAAGTAGGCCTGGGAACCAACATAGTGTTGCCAGAGTCCTTCTTGGACAAGCCTGACAGTCAATCTCAACGTGTAGTTGAAGAGGCTGAGGGTTTTGCGGAAGTTTTCCCAGAACACAAGTACAGAATTGTGGAGCTACTTCAGGGCAAGGAGCATATTGTGGGAATGACTGGTGACGGCGTTAATGATGCACCGGCTTTGAAGAAAGCCGACTCAGGTATTGCCGTAGCCGGCGCCACTGACGCTGCAAAATCCGCGGCAGACATTGTCCTCACCAAGCCGGGCCTCTCTGTCATTATAGACGCGATAAAGGAGAGTCGCAAGATTTTCCAGCGGATGACGAATTATTCAATCTACCGCATTGCCGAGACGATAAGGGTGCTGCTGTTCATCACTTCATCAATCGTGATATTGCAGTTTTACCCAGTCACTCCCCTTATGATAGTTCTGTTGGCGCTTCTGAACGACTTACCGATTATGACGATAGCATATGACAATGTAAGGTATTCGAACAGGTCTGAGAGGTGGGACATGCGAACGTTGTTGGGAATAGCAACGTTTCTTGGGATAATAGGAGTGTTTTCGTCCTTCGGTATTCTCTACATCGGATATGATGTGTTGAAGCTAAACCTTCTCGTACTCCAGTCTTTCATATACCTGAAGCTTTCAGTGGCAGGCCATTTGACCGTGTTCGTCGCCAGAACCAAAGGTCCATTCTGGTCGGTCAAGCCTGCGAAGCCTCTTCTTCTCGCAGTCATAGCCACTCAGCTGGTCGCGACAATCATCACCGTGTACGGAATTCTGCTTCCCGCAATGGGCTGGGGACTAGCTGCCCTTGTGTGGGGATATGCCTTGTCACTTTTCATCATAACAGACTTTGCCAAAGTACGCTTGTACAGGCTACTGGACCGCACTGGTACTGTATTCCACAAGACACATCCTAGGTTATTTTGATTGCACACAGCATCCGAAAACGATTCCACGTTTATGGATTGACTGTTCCAATATTCAAGATAATAGAGGAGGGTTTCAACAGTTTTTCGAATGGCGGTTCCCCTTGTTTCTCCCTGAACTTACCTGTCAACTCAGCCTATTCCATTTGCGAGGTACTCATCGCCCAGCGTCTCTGCTCAACGTTCAAGATCTTCGTGTCTGAAGTGGAACTCCTTTCACTTCAAGGGTACTGACTTGAGTTTATCAGAGAAGCCAACCAGTGAACCTAGGTTCCACTATATTGCCCGAAGTCAAAAAATGGAATGGTTCAGATGTGAAAGCGTTCTCATGCTCGCCTTGTTCTCGATCAAAAAATCCTTCTGCCCAGACATGAAAAAACGTCTAGTGCGGGAGTTGGCAAGAAAGAGGAGAAAGGAGAGTTTAGATGAGGCTTCCACCAACCCCAGCAACATTAGCTCATAGAGCGTCCTCTCGTTTAAGGCTATGTCAGTCACGTGTCAAGGTGACAGGACAGTCTCACCTTGCGCTAAGTAAACTTAGCAGCCAGCGAGCGCGAGGCTTTTTCTCACTGGAGCCTTGGGACGTCTTCAGAGAGATTGGTCCATATGTCCTCAGCTAGAGCCCAAAACATGCTGACGGTGTTTTGGTCAATTGACCACACCATTTCATGCGGGAACTGAAGCACAGGGGACGATGAGAACAGGCAATCTGAGTCTGTGACTAGGAAGCTTACAGGTCTCTCTTTCAGAAAACGCAATCTAATCTTAGCGGCCAACCTCTGTGCGACTTCAACGCTCTGTTGATCGACAACTGCCACCAATCGCATTGAGATATTCCTCTTTCGCAAAGTCTCAAGCTGTGATGTGACCAAAGAAACACCTGTTTCATCCACTTTGGAAACTATGAATAACCTCGACTGGGCACTAGCTATGGAATCTAGTACCTGCTTCTTTACGTTCTCCGCTCCTTGAATGATGGTGATTGGTTGCAGTGTTTTACCAGTTTTCATTGAGTTTATCTGCCGTTTTGCCGGCGTTGAAATCTTCCAGACTTTTTCGAAGAAATCTTTCATGATGTTGATGTGGCCCGAGTCGTTGGTCCACAGTTCATGCATCAACCCGCCGTTGGTCAGACTTTCACTCGGGTGCACAGCTGAGCCTACGATAAGCTCTTTGCCGTCAACTATCGTGGCCAGTGAAGTGACGGCTGCAGAATGTCTTATTTCACAGTACCTCCCTAACCGATTGATCTGGTTGACATTTTTCTCATCGATTTCTGTTATTATTCTCACCTTCACATTCTTTTTTGCACATTCGCGAAGCATCCTGTCCCTGTCATATATGACCGCGCGTCTGATCTCAAGTTTTGGGGCTATCCAAAGAACCTCATTCTTCGCTTTCTTCAGCATTTCTTCGATCTTCTCATTGACCATGTGTTGGCCTGAAATGAGCGCGAAATGAACAGGTGGAGATACTGTCAGTCCAGCGGACCTACCCTCCACTTTTCTCAATTCATTTTCTAGAACAACCTTTTTCTCGGTAAGCTCGGAGATTTGCTCAGTAAGAACCTGTCTTTGACCCTCGATAAGTTCCGAAAGAATCTTTTCAGGACTAGTTGCCAAGAAATTTGTGGGTTTGTCAATAATCGTTTCGACCATGCCCAGTTTCTCCAGTCGTGGCAGGACGCGGTAGATTTCCTGACGAGGAATGTTCGCCAACCTAGCTATTGCACGAGCATTAGCTTTCTTGAGCTGTAGTAGGGCGAGATAGGCCTTCGCTTCGTTTCCTGAAAGGCCGAAAGTCATCAGTTCTTTTATTAGCTTCTCTGAAAGTGGCATGAGTGTCATTTTGTCACTCTACCATGTGCCACCGTTGTTGAAGTCGCTCTTAAGAATTATGAGAGATAGTGCTTGCAAGACGTGACGAAATCAACAACGAAGAGAACCGCTTTTCCTGTCAACTCGATCAAATATCCGAACGATCGAGAACAGAGAATTGTGCCTGCAGAAAATGCGTTATGATGTTTGGAGAGGATTTCTCATCGTTATTGTGAAATCGTTAAGGGTTGTAAGATTGTCACGTGACAGGCACATATTTAAGACATAAGACCTAGTTTCATCCTGCTTGGTGATTAAAATGAAAAATGTGCAGGCGTTAATGCTTGATGAAGAAGAAAAGGGGTCGGAAGTCACAGAAGGCTCCGACTTAGTGATAGGTTACGAGTTGCAGTACTTGAGCAACGACGGAAGTCAAGGCGTCCACAAGGTCGAAGTAAGAACCATAAACTTTCAGGATCTGATTCGTCATCTGCGACAAGGTGACCCTGTTCTCATAACACCCAAGCTTCATCTTCACAGGAAGAAAAGACAAGATCAAGCGCCCTGGTACTTTGTGCACATGTGATTGGAATAGATGACCGAAAGCCTTTCTCAAGTTACTGCGTGCCAAACGTAGCTCCAGATTTCACTGGCTTTTTGCCTGTTCACCTGTTCGTGCTTTACACGTGAGAAATAGCTTGCGCTATCCCATTTCCTTCAGAGCTTGTTCTATTTCTTCATAGTCTGGCTCTATCGCCGGGTTATCCGACGTCCACGCATAGTGAACCACACCGTTTTTGTTTAAGATGAAAATGGAGCGCTTGGCAACTGTGTAGCCTCTAAGTCCCTCGAATTCAGCCGACTCGATGCCATAAGCTCTTATGGTCTCCCGGTTGTAGTCGCTCAAAACAGGAAAAGCCAAGCGGTTTTCTTGAGCGAAAGCTTTGTTCGAGAATGGGTCATTTACGCTTATTCCGATAACCTGGGCTCCTAAGTTGGTTAATCGGATTATGGAATCACGGAAAGCACACATTTCTTTTGTGCAGACACGAGTGAAAGCACTAACAAAAAAAGCTAAAACAATCTTGCGACCGAGAAAATCCTTCAAGTTTCGAAGTTTTAGGTCAGTGTCTGGCAACGTGAAGTCAGGGGCTTTGTCCCCCACCCTTATTCTGTTTGTCAATTCAAAACAACCCTGTGAGTCCATTCCGGGGAAATCTGTGATGCACTTTTTGGTTCACACGTTCCTTTTTAATGTATGCATGACATCGCTTCTCGTTAGGATCCCCCTTAACAAAAGTCTGTCTTTTTCATCTACGATAAGGAGTCTTCCAACGTTGTGTTGGCTCATTTTCTCAAGAGCTTCAGCCACAGTATCATCTGGAAAAGCTACAATCAAGTTTTTCGAGGCTATCTCGCCAACAGAAACATTCTTTCGAATCTCTTTAGCAACTTTCATTGCGTCCTGCAAGGTAACGATTCCCACGATCTTTTTTGATTCGTCAACTATTGGGAAACCAGTATGATGGTGTTTAGCTATTTTGTCAAAAAGTTCATCAACTGTCATCGTCGGCGGCACGGTGGTCACTCTTTTAGTCATAATCTCTCTCACTTTCACTTTCTCCAGCATGCCGATTTCGGTAACTGGAGTCTTGTAGAACAGATCCACTCCAGTGGGGACCAAAACTCCCAGTTTCTTCATGGTGTCGATTTCCTGTAGTGCAGATTGTCTCTTGTACGAGGCCAACTGGAGCAGGTGTGCCAGGGATTCTGGCTCAGTTTCTATTTTCCTGGTTGTTATGACGCCTTCTTTGACCGCTTGGTTGAAGAAGTCTTCGCCTTCCTTAGTTCTGATGATAACTATGGACCAGTCTTTCAATGGCCCTGCCCCGCCAACGCTCAAGTCGGCAAGCTGGGAAGTGAAGTAGGTGCAAGTTCTACAACGGTTCATAACATGAGACTTGGCTTCCGAAAGTGGAATCTGTACGACACTGTTTTCGGTAGTTACAACGTATTCATTCGCCGTCAGATCGACATTTTGAATCTCGTTAGCCGCAATGTTATATTTGTCTAGCAGATACTCTAGGAGGTGGCCGAGCGAGAAAGTCCACAGACAAAAGAGTCCTATAGTTATTCGGAGACTGCCCATCATCTTGTGTTGCCAAGCTTCAAGTTTCCGCAAGGCAACAACGTGGCAGGGAACGCCAACAAAAGCAATGCTGACTCTGCCGTGCTCAAAAACTGCGCGACCGAAAGCTTCTGCCACTGCTGAAGGAATTATCTTGGCGTCTACGGCTGAGAGTGTGTCATCTGGCACGAGGCTTATTGAGGGCTCAATCTTTATGGGCACTCTGGATGAGGCCTCTGAAGCTATGGCACTGTCGATTATCTTTCTGGCAAGCGCAAAATTGAGAAGCGCAGTTACAACGCCCCCGCTTCTGCTAACATCTCTCAGAGTGGGATTAGTTGCATGGGCGAGCAGAATTCTTCTGTAATAACCTATGCTCTCTCTTCTGTGAGGAGCGTCCGCGACGAACTTCAATGTTTCAAACAGGAGCGCATCAGTGTGTGGGCAGGTGTCATAGCAGATTGGGCAAGAATCTATATCTTCAGAACAATCATGGAGTCTATGGGGTCTGCCATGCTCTAGCTTTATTGCATGAACAGGACAGGCAGCTTCGCACACGCCACACAAAGTGCAGAACCCAGGCTCTATTATCAACCTTTCCAAATCATTAAACGCGATGAGTTTGTTCTTCTTCTCGGACATGTTGGACACTGCTAATAATAGAAGCGAAATTATGCTTAAATGTGTACTCGAAATCTCGAAGAAGCTAAGGTACAAAGTGAAGTTGCTGTGTTACAGGCTGGATAAGGTTTAAGATTATTGTAGGATAGATGCCTATGATTATTAGTGCTCCGACGAGAATGAAAATTGGCACAAGCAGCTTTTTCGGTTCCTTGATCTTGACTTCTTTTTCTTGAGGTACCCTTGCGTACATGTAATTGATCAATCTCAGCAAGTACGCGGTTTGTATGACGCTGGTCAGGACGCCGACTACCGCCAGCCAGCTCAGGTTTGCTTCAATCGCAGCCGTAAAGACCAAGTATTTTGCGATGAAACCTGCAAGAGGTGGAACGCCCGCAAAAGAAAAGACGCTTAATAGTAACGCTAGACTTGTGTAGGGAGCTTTCCTGCCTATTCCCGAAAAATCCTCTAGAGTCTTGAACCCCATACGGTTCAAGATTCCTATGCTCATGAAAGCGAGTGCTGTCGTTATTCCTCCCACCAAGAAGAAGTAAAGGTTGCCCGTTATACCGAGAGATGTTACACTGGTTATCGCCACGAGATTGTAACCCACATCTGCGACGCAAACGTTTGCAATCAAGCGTTTCACGTCCTTCTGGATCAACGCAAGAAAATTGCCCACCACCATTGTCAGTGCAGCGAAAGCAGCAAGCATAACAATCCAGTTCAGAACAGTTGAAGGCGTCAGGATGTAGATGAGAACTCTTAACAGAATATAGTAGCTTCCTTGGTCCACAAGAGCAGAGAGAAAGGCTGACGAGGATGCTGGTGCGGCAGTGTAAGCGTCTGGGAGCCACATGTGAAAAGGTACGACCGCAGCTTCGATAGCGTAGCCCGCGGCAATGAAAATGAAGGCGACTACGAGCAGATTTTTGTCTTGCAAGGCTATCAACGCCTGTTTCACTGCCCAGAAATTAAGTGTGCCCGTTATGCCGTAAACTACGGAGAGTCCATAGACTATGAAGGCTGAAGCTATTATTATCATGACAAGATACCTTAGCGTGGCTTGCAAGGACCTGGGCGTTTTGTGATAAAGCATCAAGAAACTTGAACCAGCTGCAGAGGCTTCCCAGAAGATGAAGAGAGTCAGAAGATCTCCTGAGAATGCGGCGCCTATTATGCAGCCAATCATTATGAGCATAATTGCGTAGTATCTTTCTGAGAGTTTTTCGCTAACGTCGACGTAGAACATGCCGTAGAGAAAAGCAACTGCACCCACTGCAGTGAAAATGATTGCCATGTAAATGGATACAGCGTCAATTAGAAAAGTGCTCGAAAACACCGCATTGGTTCCACTTGTCAGCCCTATGCTAAGGAACGGGTTCGCTAAAGATTGGTCGTAATATTTCATCGCCAAGTTAGTGACAGTTGCGGTTGCGGTAGCAAAAACCAAGGCAAACCAACCTAAAAAGAGAGCAGTTCTCTTGCTTTCTCTTTTGCGGATGGCCTTGACCACAGGGATCGTTAGGAGCGAGAACAAAACGAAACCGATTATCGGGGAAGCGACGTCAAAGATGTTTACCATATGCTTTCCTCACTAGACAAACTTCAACGTGTTAATGAGGTCAAGGAAGAACGTGGGCCACACGCCAAGAACTATGACAAAGGCTCCCAAGATAAGCATTGCAATCCTCATGGAAAGTGGTGATTCCTTGACATCTTCACGCTTTGTAGGTCCCAAGAAAACATGGCTAACGTATCTTAGAGCATAAGCAAGCGACAAGACTGTAGCTACTATCATAAACGCAGTTGGCAGAAGGTAGAAACCATCAATACTGATCGCTTTAAAGGCGCCGACGAATATCAGGAATTCACTGATGAAACACGCAAAAGGAGGTACCCCTGCTATGCTTAACGCGGCTATGGTCGAAGAAGTCGCTGTTATCGGCATCTGTCCTGCGAGTCCTCCCATTTCGCGGATGTCTCGAATCTCGAGCTGTTTCATGATTCCTCCTGATGACAAGAAAAACAAGCCCTTGCTCACAGCGTGATTTATGATATGCAATGCCGTCCCAGCCATCACCACTTGGACTAGTTGCATTGGTTTCCCTGAAAAGATCATGGAAAGCCCGAAAAGGACATACCCCATATGAGATATGCTCGAATAAGCTATGACTCGCTTGATGTCATTTTCCACCAACGCAATGAAGGAGCCAAAAAAAGCAGATAGGACTCCGAACACTGCCAAACCATGCATAAACACGGCACCAAAATCGGTTGCCATCACTGCTGGGAACACTGTTCCTAAAGATACCCGAAAAATAGCATAAGCGCCTGCTCCAATTATGACACCGCTCAAAAGAGCAGACATCGGCGCTGGGGCCTCAGAGTGCGCGTCTGGCAACCACATGTGAACTGGAACGATAGCCATCTTCACGGCGAAACCCGCTGTAAGAGACAGAAGAATCCACTTGACGATGTCAGGTTGGATGCTCATCAACGCATTTCGTGCTTGAAACATGTCTAGGCTTCCCGTAGTGATATAGATGCCTCCTATACCGAGCAGAACAAAAGCAGCGCCTGCGTGGGTGAATACGAAGAACTTAAACGCCGCCCTATACGGCTCTCTGTAACCCCACCCACCAATTATGAAGTAAGCCGGAATAAGCACCAATTCCCAACAGAAGTAGAAGAGTATGAGGTTTGACGTGATGAAAACGCCGAGAAGACCTATGGAAAGCAGCGACAAAAGCCCATAATACTCGGCAAGTCCCTTCTTCTCCCGCATGTAGCCGACTGAAAAGAGAGCGGCTGCCAAGACAAGCACCGAAGTCACGATCGCCAAGGATAGACTGACCCCATCGACAAAAAGCGTGAAAGAAGCGTTTAGGACTGGAATCCAATAGTAGGACTCGACGTACCTGTGCTCCGCGCTACCAAAAACCGTGGGGACAGTAGTTGAAAGCAGCACGATGTCAGCTAAAGCTATCAGGGCGATGAGAACTGCAGCTACCTTTGCACTTTTCTTCCCGGTGAAATAAACAAAGGGCACGGACAGCGTGGGCAGAAGCAGGGTTAGCAAAAGTGTACCTTGCATCTCGTCACCTGTTGTTGCCTCTTGGTCCTTGAATGCGTGAGAGAATACTGTAGCGCTCTCTCGCTACGCATGCCTTGAAGAATGGGCGGCCTGCCAGCATATCGTGAAATTGGGTTGCCGGACCCATTGCTCTTTTTTCGTGTTTTCTCTTGCCGATGACGGCGGCAAATGGGTTTCTCTGAAGCCAAAGCGAAGCGTTGCCAGTCACCGGCAAAGCCATATCGGGAATGTCTGTCATTACCTCCCCCACTAAACAAGTCTAAACGTATTGATGAGACTGAGGAAGAGTGTTGGCCAAATGCCGAGGATTACGACGAGTACTGCCAAGATAATCATCGAGATCTTCATAAAAAAGGGAGCCTCTTTTACTTTCTCCAGTTTGACAGTCCCAAAGAATACGTGGCTGACGTATCTCATAACGTAGGCAAGTGATAGAACGGTGGCCACCAACATCAAAGTCGTCGGAAGAAGATAGAAACCGTCACTGTCGATAGTCTGGAAGGCGCCGACGAATATCAGGAGTTCGCTTATGAAGCACGCGAAAGGCGGTATCCCTCCAATGCTCAGGGCCGCTGTGGTTGAGCATGTTGCTGTTATCGGCATTTCCCCTGCGAGCCCTCCCATTTCGCGGATGTCCCGAGTTTTGACCTGTTGCGAGACAGCCCCATCTGACAAGAAGAACAATCCCTTACTTATCGCGTGATTTACAAGATGCAAAACTGTCCCCGCTATCGCCACAGGGGAGGAGAATAAAGAAAGCCCGAAAAGGACATACCCCATATGAGATATGCTCGAATAGGCTATTATCCTCTTCCCGTCGCTTTGGAGCGTAGAAATCAGAGAACCTAACAGGGCAGAAATAACCCCGAAAACAGCCAAGCCGTGCAGAAATCCAGTGCCGATATCAGTCGCCATGATAGCTGGGAACACCGTTCCCAGAGACACTCTGAGCATCGCGTATGCTCCGGCCCCAGTTATTGCTCCGCCCAGGATGGCAGACATCGGGGCGGGCGCCTCAGAGTAGGCGTCTGGCAACCACATGTGAACTGGAACGATAGCCATCTTCACGGCGAAGCCCGCCGTAAGAGACAGAAGAATCCACTTGACGATGTCAGAGTGTGCAGTCATTAGAGCCGTTTGTGCCTGAAACATGTCCAAACCGCCTGTAACCATGAAGATGCCTCCTATGCCGAGAAGTACGAAGACGGCACCTGCATGGGTGAATATGAAGAACTTGAATGCTGCTCTATATGGCTCTCTGTGACCCCACCCACCAATTATGAAATACGTAGGGACAAGCATCAGTTCCCAGCAAAAGTAGAAGAACATAAGGTTAGACGTGATGAAAACGCCGAGAAGACCTATAAAAAGCAACGACAAAAGCGCATAGTACTCAGCAAGCCCCTTCCTCTCCCGCATGTAATCGACTGAAAAAAGAGCTGCCGCTAGGATAAGTATCAAGGTTACGATTGCCATAGACAAGCTGACCCCATCGACAAAAAGCGTGAAGGAGGAGTTGAGAACCGGAATCCAGCGATAGGACTCGACGTATCTGTGCTCTGTGCCTCCGAGAATCGTGGGAACCGTTGTGGAAAGCAGTGCGATGTCGGCCAGAGCTACCAAGGCGATGAGAACTGCCGCTGCTTTTGCACTTTTCCTGCCCGTCAGATAAACAAGGGGAACAGACACTGAAGGCAATAGTAGTGTTAATAGCAACGTGTTTTGTATCATATGACTTCATCTCAATATTGTCACTATCACTATTACCAGGACTATAAGAAACCCAAGCAATGCCGCTGCCACATAGCGTTGCAAGGATTCATTTTGTCTTTTTCCAATCTTGGAGGAATATGCCAACGTTCTGTTTGCCGCAACGTACAGAATACGGTCGACAAGAATGTCAAAGTATTTGTGAGTGCCCCGAGCCATGGTCGTCACGCCGTCAGCTACAAAATAGGGCAAGCGCGTGAAGACTGTATCTTCAACATATCCAAGACCTTGGGCGGCTTTCGTGATTCCTCCGGCTACAACTTTCTCATAGAAATCATCGAAGAAATAGCCATGCTCCAAAACTGTGTTTAGCGGAGCCAAATGCCTTGTGACAAATTCCAACAGCCTTGATTTTCGATAGTAGAAGATGTAGATGGGAATACCTCCCACAAGAAGGACTAGAATGAAAATCAACGTGGAAACACTGAACACCTCGCCTAACCCGATTTCCACATTGACATGCATGAACGCAGCGATTGAATTTGCGAGGAACCCCCAAACAAAGCATAGAATGGCGAGTATGCCTGAAGAGAAAAGCATGGTTTTCGGCGGCTCGTGTATGTGGCTTTGCTTGACGTAATCTGATGGTTTGCGAAGGAACGTGAGTATGATGAACCTCAGAGTGTAAGCAAAGGTGACTGCCGCAGCAGCATATATCGTGAGCACGAGCAGGATGTCGCCTGTTGACCAAAGACTGCTTATGATGAGGCCCTTGCTGAAGAAGCTCGCGAAGGGAGGTACCCCTGTACGAGCGAACAATACGACGAGACACAGTCCAAAAGTGATCGGCATCGCTTTTCGCAGTCCACCCATCTGCCGCATGTCACGCGTTCCAAGCACATGGACTATTCCGCCTATTGCAAGGAAACCAAGGCCCTGAAAGAAAGCATGGCTTATCAGGTGAAAAAGACCCGCAAACCAGCCTGGTGAAGAAGCAGACGTGGCAGCGCCCAATGCTGCCATCATGAACCCTATTTGACTGATGGTCGAGTAAGCTGGCACCCCTTTTATGTCAGGAGTGTACAAAGCCAAGATAGCACCAGCCAAAGCGGTAGCAGCTCCGATCCAAGCCACAGAAGACAACCACAGTGGAATCAAGGGTGTCAGAGCGCCCAGCAACGTAAACAACCTAGCAATAAGGTACACTCCTGCCTTCACCATCGTTGCCCCGTGCAGCAGAGCGCTAACGGAGGTGGGGGCTTCCATAGCGGTGTACAGCCAAGTGTGGAGGGGTAATTGGGCCGATTTTGCGACTGCGCCGCCGAGCATAAGAAAGGCGACAGCGGTCAGGATCGGCATTGGCACAGTTCCTATGTGGGCAACTGTGTAGGAAAAGGAAAATGAGCCCAAGCTTGCGTAAAGAAGTGCGATAGCTGCCAGAAGACAAACGTCGCCTACACGGGTGATGAGAAAGACTTTAACGCCTGCTCGAACGGCTTCAGGACGTTTGTACCAAAAAGAAACCAGTGAATATGAACAGAGTCCGACTGCTTCCCAGAAAACGAACATTTGAAGAAAGTTGTCTGACATGACAAGCCCTATCATTGAGCCTACAAAAAGAAGCATGAAGAAATAGTATCGGGTCAGGCCTTCCTCGCCGGCCATGTAGCCTAAAGAATAGATGATTATTATACAACTGAAAAAGGCAATCAGACACGCGAAAAAAACGCTCAGCGGGTCCACGAGCACTCCCAAACTGATGCCCAATTGAGGAATCCATGACACGCTTGATTCTGGGCTGTTTACAGTGTTAAAGTAGATGTCGGGAATCATAGAAAGAGCGAACACTGTAGTGACCAAGCTCGCCAGCACTGCAAAGAAGTTTCTTGCCTTTATGCCCAGACGCGCGATGAGCGGAACGAGGAGGCTTGAAACAATCGGCGTTACCCACACAAGCCAAGGCGTGTAAGGCAACAACTATCAATCATCCCTGCTTGTTTCACCATCGCTCTCTTGGTCCTCGTCTGTTGCAGACCACTCAAGTTCAGCCAGTTTCCTAAGGTCGGCTGTTCCATATTTCTTGGATAACACAATCAATAACGCCAAGACCGTGCCCGTAACGCAGGTGTCTGTGGAAAAGGCAAGTATAAGGAAAGCTTCGCCCATTGCTCTGTTTAATGAAGAGGCGAGCAGAACGAAGTTCATTGATGCTGCAGTCGCGATGAGTTCAACTGAAATCAGCACTTTCAGAAGATGATGCCTAGTTAATAGACCGTAAATGCCGATCGCCATCAGGGTCATGGACAGTACAACGTAATCGATCAACTGTTTTTCTCCTTCTTCACGTGCAGAACTATAGCAATACCTAGAGCCACCGTCATGATAACTAAGCCTTGCAAGACTATGTCCACTGCTCTCAAATTCCATAACGCCTGTGGAAATGAGACTTGAGCAGAAGCGTTGGTTGTGGGTGTGCCAACTGATATCAAAAGGGACGGAAGTGACAAAAGTATCGCCGCTATTACTGCTAGAAATGCTTTTTTCAGGGGTTTCCTTTGATTTGTTTTCTCGGTCAGAGTCTCACCCGATAAGAAGAGAACAGCCAGTGTTCCCATGCTTATCCCGAGCTGGAAAACAGCAGCGAAGCCAGCGTCGTTGAGAGAGTACAGAATTGCCACCAACACTAGTACGCCTGTTAGGGCAGCGACCGAGTATACTGCATTGTCGAGCCAGATTGCCAAAAAAGCTGAAACAACCAACCCTATTGCGATTATTTCGAGAATCGTCTCAGTTCTCGCTCCCCTTTTTGTGGTCCGTTTCAGGTCTTACCACTAGGCAGTACTTATCAGTTGAGGCTAACTCGAAGAATTCTGAGTATTTGATGGCGTTTCTGGGACAGCTTTCAGCACACTGATAGCAGAAGACACAACGATCAAGATGAAACAGAGGTCTCTTCTTTCCCTCAACTTCTATCATTTCGATGGCCTTTGCAGGGCAGTCACTGGCGCACAAGCCACAACTTATGCAAAGGTCAATATCGAATATTTGCCTGCCTCGCAAGCCTTCAGGAATTTTCGGTTTGACTGCAGGATACTTCTGGGTAGCCGGTGTCCTGAAAATCTGATGAACCACTTCTTTTAGCATCGGTGAAAGCCTGTTTTTTCTTGCCATTCTCTCAGTGCACTCCCAGGTTTAGCCAAAATGCGACGCCGGCTGTGGCAGCAAGTGACAGAATCGAAAGCGGCATCAACAGTCGCCAGTTGATCTCTAATACCTGGTCGATGCGCAGCCTTGCAAAGACGCAGGTCAGATACTCGGTGATTCCAACGACCAACAGAACCTTGAGGACGAACCATAATGAAAACCATAATTCTGGCACGCCGAAGAAGACTGGTCCGTATGGACCGCCCAAGAACAGTTCAACCACGAGGACGGCGCCCAAAACGATTTGCACGTCTTTAGCGAGTTTAAGAAAAGCCAATCGGCGACCACAGTACTCAGTTTCGTATCCGCCCACTATCTCAGTCTCGGCATGGGGGACATCAAAAGGGTCCTTCTCTAATTCTGCCTGAAGGGCAATAATGAACAGTGCGAAACCCCAGGGCAGCAAAACAGCGAAGGGCACACGTTGGCTGGCTGCGATGGTTGAGATGCTTAGGCCACCTGCCAGTATGGCAGGGCCGAAAGCAAGAATGGAAAGAGGGATGTCGTAGCCGAGAAACTGTGTGAGAACTCTGGTGGCGCCTATTTCGCTGTAGGGATTGCTCGAAGACCAGCCTGAGAGAAAGAGCAGGAAATTCGCAATTGAAACCAACGCTAAGACGACAATCAAATCGCCCTGAAAGCCTGAATTTAGAATCACGTTGGACCCGTCAACAGGCAAGAAAAACATGGCAAAGACGAATATGGAAAAAGAAAGGATGGGCGTAAGCTTAAAAACAAGACTTCTGGCGTTCCGAGGAACCATGTCTTCTTTTGCGAGCAACTTAACAAAGTCGGCCAAGGGTTGCAGGATTCCAGCAGGACCAGTGTAAGTGGGCCCAATTCTGTTCTGCATTCTAGCCTCTATTTTTCTTTCAATCCAGTCACACAGAAATGTGAATAAAACAATGAAGGAAAAGCCTGGGAAAACCAAGGCACGAAAGACTAAAGTGAGATCCAAGCTCACGATCTTGGCCTCATCTATCTGTGCATGAAAAACACGGATCAAGACTTACAAAACTCACGGGAACATCCGCTATGTTAGCGTTTTTTGCTATGTGAACAAAGGACAGGATGTTCGCGAATGTTGGAGTGCGCATTTTGACCCGTTCGGGACGGGCTGAGCCGTTGCTTTTTACGTAATAGAACAGTTCGCCCCGGGGGGCCTCAACACGGCTGAGCCCTTCGCCAGCAGGCACAACTCTCGGAACTCGGACTCTGTAAGGCCCGTTTGACAAATTGTCCAAAGCAAAGTTTAGGATATCTATGCTTTCACTGATCTCATCAACGCGAACCATTAGTCTCGTCCAAGAGTCACCTTCACTGTAGCTTACCATATTGAAGGGGATTTTGTCATACGCAGCGTAGGGTTCATCCTTCCTTACATCCATTTTCACGCCTGAACCGCGGGCCACAGGACCGACGACGCACAGCTTCAACGCGTCTTGTCTCTTCAATACTCCAACTCCCTTCGTTCGCATTTTCAAAGTGGGATCACTTTCAAGAAGATCCTTGTAAAAGACCATTCTCTTCTTCAAAGTTGCCAATCCTGCCTTGATTTTTAACGTCCTTTCTTCTTTCAAGTCTCGTCTTACGCCTCCAATAGTCACAAATGACGCGATGACTCTGTTGCCAGTGAGCATTTCCATTGTATCCATGACGATTTCTCGGTCACGCCACATGTATTGGAAAAGGGGCTCGTATCCAGCCTCATAGCCGGCGTGGCCCAACAGGAGCATATGACTCTGGAGTCTGTTAAGCTCTAGGACTATCGTACGCAAGTATCTTGCCCTTGCCGGTATATCAGTTCCCATTATTGCTTCTACAGCTTGGCAAAAACAAGTGGCGTGGCAACAGTTGCAGATGCCGCATATTCTTTCAGTCAAGTAAATGTCCTGCAGGTAGGTGCGACTTTCTGCGGCCTTCTCAACTCCTCTGTGAACATAACCGATGCGAGGTTTTACGTCTTTCACGATCTCTCCGTCAACTTCTAAGGAAAACTTTTCTGGTTCTATCAATGCAGGGTGTTGTGGCCCAATAATGACCGTAGTCAAACTTCCTTCGTCCGAAGACACTCCTCCTTCATCCGAAGTACTAATCTCCCTCGACCTGCTCTCCGCACTTGCAAACTCGGCATCCTTCCTCAATGGAAAAACGTTCTTCGGCCATTTTTCTGAAAGAATGAGTCTTTCCTGGTCTGGGTTGCCTTCAAAGGTCAGGCCAAAGAGGTCCGCAACTTCTCTTTCGTGGAAGTTTGCGCCAGGTAGCATGTCAGTTATCGTCTCGATCTTCGGATCCTTCTCGGGCACCTGTGTCCTAATCGTTACAATCGTCCCATGCGTCCGAACATGGTACATAACCTCGATGTTTTCACCCAAATCCACACCAGTAATTGCGGATATGCCTGCGGTCTCGTCTCTGTCAAGCAAGATTTTCAAAGCTTCTCTATGAATGCCCAGGTTGACTCGAACCGAGAGCTTTTCAGGCTGCAACGGAGAGGTTTGGAGCACTTTCTCTCCGAGCCCGTTGGCAAGAACGGCTAGGATTTCTTGTTCAACGCTTGTCATCGGGTTTTCGCCTCGGTCGACCTCTTTTTCAGCAGTTTTACGATCCCGTCGATTATTGCCTCTGGTTTCGGCGCGCAACCCGGAACATAAACATCTACTGGAATGACCTTATCAACTCCTCCGACCACACTGTAGTTCCCCTCGAATACACCGCCCGAACAGGCACATGCCCCTATTGCCACGACGAATTTTGGTTCAGGCATTTGCTCATAGATGCGCTTCAACCTCTCAGCGCATTGCTCAGTAACCACGCCCGTAGCTACCAGAACATCAGCATGCCGCGGCGACGGTTCAAGAAGAATTCCGAATCGCTCAACATCATATCTTGGCGTCAGCAGCGCCACGACTTCAATGTCACATCCGTTACACGCGCCAGAATTAAAGTGGAGAACCCACGGCGACTTTCTTTGCGCCCATTCAACGAGCTTGGCACAGCACGTTACTGGTCGCCTCCTTCAACAAGAAGGAAAACTGTTACGAGCATTATTAGCAAATAGAACATGAAGAGCAAAGCGTTTGATGGAGAAAGGGCTAGAGAGGCGAAGGCAACAAGCAGGACCGACGAGTCCAAAACGACGAAGTAGATGAGGTACCTGTACAATGAAACGTTAATTCTGAGTCTGGAGAAAGTAGCTTTCTCCCCACAAGCGTACGTGGACCTGCCGTCTTCGGTTTTGACTGTCCTAACTGATAGGTGACGGCCGAGTAAGTAGATTAGGATTGAGGCTGCAAATATCAATATAAAAGCTACTACGAATTCATAGAACGTAGAGAGTGCCACCTTCTCCAACTAACATGCGGTTCATTAGGACTCCTTTCATCAATCGGTCCTCTTTGCTCTGTTAGAATTCACATCGTCCTTTGCAGGAAGTATGTTCTTTTGATGTTGGATGAGGACGATGGACCTGCCAACTTTTTCAACCCTGTAGCCCAACTCAATTGCTAGCGCAGAGACAGCCCCAGCGAGTATTCCCCAGTCTATTCCCGTCACACCGTTGAAACCCATAGCCTCGAAAATGAGAGTGAGCGGAATGATTGGACTTCCGATCTCTATCAGGACTTTCTTTATCGAACTTGTGTCTATTTTGCTGAGCTCAACTTTTTTCAATGCGGAAATCCCTGTTTTAAGTATGCCTTGTTGTAATCAATATACTCGAATATAACCATTCTCCACTGCCGATGTAATAACGAACATCAGTGCGCAGGAAAAACGAGCAAGAAGCCCTTGAATTTTTCAGTTAGAGTGAAATTTGCATAACAACAGATCAACCTATAAGCCACTCATTAATAGCGGAAGTAAGACCAAAGTCCAAGATTGTGAGTAGCGCGCGCACCTGACATAAGCCGATGGAAAGAGGAAACCAAACTGGAGGCAGTTCAACCTTTTGCCTGGAAGCCTGGAGTTGACCCATTGCATGTGAGAATTGAGAAGGCAGGGAGCGAGAAAGAGCTGTCAAGTGAAGAAGAGATCGAGGCGATTCAGAATGATATCAGGAAGTTTAGGTCTCCGCGCGCGCCCGCGCTTTATGCCTCACGCCACCCCCCGCGGCTTTCACCTATCTTTCAGATGTTTTGGTGCTTCTTGCAGTTGTCCGATCCAGAATACGGCGATTGGTAGAAGCCACAGATAGAATCGCAAAGGAACATTCTGTATTCTCCATTGCCAGAATTGAGGAGCCATCGTCAAAAGGAAAAGAAGAGTTGACAGTACCAGGAAGTTTCTGACTCTTCTGTATGGTTCAATGAGTTCTGCCGCGATTAGCTGTTTTTCTTCCACGGCCAGTTCATGGACGAAGAAGGCCAAGATGAACATCAGAGCTGCCATGTCTGCCGCGAAAAAAACTGAAGCATATTCGACGACCACTGTTTCGTTCGCGCGCCCATACAATGTGACAAGGTTGAAGAGGTAGGGCACAAGAGACACCGAGAACAACATTGCCACGTTAAGCATTCGGGTCGTCCTATTCTCCAGCGGAAGCACGGACATGATGCCCGTGTAACGTATCCAAACAGAAATCAATACGAGAAAACTAAAAGTGAACGACAACAAATCGCTTGCGAGATTTGTCAACGTCGCTGGCGGCCTCGTCAACAGCGAGTAAGCGCTCAGCGACAAAGCCAAGCCAAATATCAAATCTGACAAACTCTCAATCCGCGCGCGCTACGTACCCTACCCCGGTCAACGATATGATCCAAATATGAACCAACCATGAAACCACCAAACCCGCTCATGCGCGCCTTCCAGCCCCCTCAAACCAATTTTGAGACCCTCTTGCAGTTCAAGCTCAGAAGCCATTCCTTTAGCGAACCTGACCTTCTTCGCTCGCGGATGCTACAATAGTTCTTGTTGCTTGAGCGCGCTCGTTGAATGGAAAGTGGGAGCTGAAAATCATAGACAATATGCTTGTCTCATATAGACAGTGGCTTATGGGCTAGGGGGCTCTCTTTCAAAAATGCTTGTGATTTTTATTTTTGTCGCTTGGATCGGAAGACAAGGACTGACAGCACAAGTGCAACTGCAACGATTATGGCGCCTACCTCGGCGGTCATGACGATATTCCTGTAGGCGCTCTGTTTGGCAGCGATGCCGACCAAGGCCCATATTATGACAAGGTCGTATCCGATATCTCTTCGCGTAACTGTCACGGCTAGTGCAATGACTAAAGCCACTGCAATCACGAGAATAGCCCAAGTTTCATTGCTTATACCGAAACCGTTCCAACTCACAGAAACCAGAGCAGCCGCAACATCGGCGATGGAGGCGATTGTTATCCAGGCCAAATAAACGCTGAACGGCAGATGAACAGACAGCTTTTCTCTCATTGGAACGTTCGCTTTGCCGATGTTCAAACGTAGGTAAATCGCGATCAGACTCGCCAGAAGCGCCAAAATTAGAGGAACCGAGAGCGTGATGTATTCATATTGCCAGAGAAAGATCCATGCGATGTTGAAGATACAGCTCAGCAAGAACAGAACACCTACTTGTTTTTGGAACGGCTTATCTTTTTGACTCGGCAATGCTTGAAAAGCGACGAAGACAAAGAGCAGAATGTAAATGATGCTCCAGATGGAGAAGACGTAACCGGCGGGAGTGACTAGCGTCGCATATTTGTCAGAGATTGAACCTGTTGATTTGCCGTTAATCAACCCGGTACCAGCTAAACTGTTTACAATTAATGTGACAACGAAGGCAGCGACATTCGCCCATTTCATCAGCGAAGTTTTTGATTCCATCGAAACCCTCACCTATAGCAGCTTTGTTCATGAAAATATATAAAACTTCAAAGCGCGCTCGCAGGCTAAGCAGTGAACTCTTAAATAAAGGGCTCCCGAATCATAAGTGAGGTGTAATTTATGAAAGGTTTCAAGTCTAATATCGAGAAGAACACTTTGGGCAATAGTAATTTCAGACGCGTCCTCTACACGGGCAAATACAGCCAGCTTGTACTGATGAACCTTAAACCCGGCGAGGAGATAGGTGAAGAGGTTCATAAAAAAGTGGACCAATTCTTCAGATTCGAAAAAGGCGAGGGAACAGTCTCCATAGATGGCGTCAAGCAAAAAGTCGCTGATGGAGACGCAGTCATAGTGCCTGCTGGTGCACGACACAACGTGACAAATGTATCAAAAACCGCAGACCTTAAACTGTACACGATTTACTCGCCACCAGAACACCTGGAGGGCACGATACGCAAGACGAAAGCAGAAGCGCTGGCGAAACCAGAAGAATTCGACGGCAAAACCACGGAATAATTCCTTTTTTTCTTTCTACACGCTAGATTGCATTAGTCGAGGGCGTGATCAACCCAAAGAAAAAGTGTGGGGTAGTGATTCGATTTTATGGTCTTCCCCACCCGATTCCAGCGGGGATGTGGAGTGCGAGCGGTAAAGCCAGCATGAAGACCCAAGTCGTGAAGACGAATGGTCCCGTTAGGCAAGGGATTCCCCATCGTCCGAAGAAGTTCTGTAATGCGGGCATCGTTATCAGGGTGCAGACTACAGTTGCCAATACGGCGTAGAGGAAAGTCTGCCAGGTGAGCGGAAGGAAGCTAGTCAGCGCAATCATCACCAAGACTTGGTTGTAGCCGTGAATTCCAGCTCTGATTTCACCGGTTGGATACTTTGCCAGGATAGCCAAACCCGCTCCTAACGCGGAACCTATCAGCGCCATCAATCCTGCCAAAAACAGAGGAGAGTTTGGATTCCATCCTGTCGTGTAGGCGTTCGTGAACAATCTGCTGCTGGACGCTAGTTCAAACGTCAACGTCAAGCCGATGACCCAGAGGAGCCCTGTCTTCCAGTTTTCAACGAAGACCACCTGAGAAACTCCTTTCAGAGTGGCTTTCAAGAATTCCATCGGTGTCCATTTGAAACCGGAGATTTGCTTCTGCTTAGGGTTCTCGCTACCAGGAATCTCGTCATCTGGACCGACACCGCTAGCAAGATCGTGCACTTCGACTAGGCGTGCGGGGCGATCAGGAGTGCTCGGAAGGGGGTAGATGTCGTGTCCCCATCTCTTTGTGGCCCACATTATGAACCATGTGGTGAAGATGAAGGAGGCTGTGAAGCCGGGAATGGCGAATCCCACGCCCAATGCACCGCTAAACAAGTTTCCCATGACATTATCGAACACCATCCAGACGATCGAAGTTATGAAGGCGCCAAACAGCGAAAGTGCAAGCGTGACTTTGTTAGATTTCACGAATGGCCCCGAGAAGAAAGCCATCCCTGTCAAGACGGAGTTGTATCCGAACAGTCCAAATGTGACTAGGTCTTTTGGGGCGCCCAGAATTAATGCCATGGCTGCTCCTAGCAAGCTGGATATGGCCATGATCGCGCCTGCTTTTCTGGAAGCGATGAGTACGCCGATAAGTATTAGGGCGCCTGCCAGAGGTGAGCTGAGCAAGGGCACTTCTGAGATTCCGTTGAGCAATATGTTGAAGAAGTCTATGATTGGGTTTCCCGTTGTAAAGGTTGGTGCTGCCACTTCTATCACTGTTTAGAAATGGAACGACGAGAATTCTTAAGGCTATGTGACTGCGGTGGTGCAGTAACGGAATTCAATCCCATGAAATTCCTAAAAGCGCAAGATCTTCATAGACCGATTTGCCCAAGAACCCGGAGGCCCGCTTGCCAACTCATTTTTGCGGTTTCTGCCTTTTCCGCATACCAGAATGCAGAATCGCAGCTATTTTTGTTTGCGTTTAAGAGTCCCTTGGGCAGCCTTGATCGCAGCTGCGTCCCCTCCAGGTCCGCGGAGGATGTAAGCAACCCCTACGGCTATCAGTCCGCCGATGATTGGTCCCGTAATGTAAACCCAGTAATGGGCGAAGTTGAAGAGTATGAGGTCTGGGCCGAAGGATCTTGCAGGATTCATGGAAGCACCGCTTGTTGGGCTCGCCCAGAGTCCTGCGAGCACGATGTATCCGCCTACAGCAATCGCCGAGAGGGGTCCCACGTTCTGCGCTTGGGACGCCGTTCCGAGAATCGTGCTTACCACGCCCAAAGTGAGCACAAGTTCTATCAACATCGCCTGCACGTCACCGAGGCCTATGCCCGGCTCGGTGGCTCCGAACGTTCCTGCCTTTCCGAATATCGACCATAGGAACAGGCACGCTAGACTGGATCCGATTAGCTGGGCTATAATGTAGCCGGGGAACGCGCCGCCAAGGAAAGTCGCCTCGGGCTGCGAAGGAGATGCTCACCGCTGGGTTCAGGTGGGCCCCAGAGACGTTTCCCATAAACAGGATGATTGCCATCACCATCAAACCGGGTGCAATAACTGCTGCGGCAGGCTGACGACTCCTTTGCTTAATACGCTAACGATGCCACCTCCAACGGCTGCGAGCACCAGGAAAAATGTTCCTAGTATCTCCGCCGACAACCGTCGCCACTCAAGTTTAGGATCATCGAAATCCTTTTTCCACGGCGGTTGAAGTTCAGCGATCACTCGTAGCCTTTCTTTCAATTGCCGCTTCTTTGGTTTCGTTTCGGATTCGCGCTGCTCAGCCTCTACCATTTAATCATAGTTCCTGAGTTTGGATTTCTTTTGGTGGTTGCTTCCGATTGTAGATTTGCTCCTTCTTAAATCCACTCCCGTTCTTCCTCTGTTCACTGGTTTTCAGGAGCGCGCGCTATAAAAAAGCTGGGCTAGTATATTCTGAGTTCTGGAACCTCGGTGCCTGTTTCGGTTTTTCGGAAGAGTCTCCAGAGGCCGAGTTGGAAGTTTTTCAGGTCGTCCAAGCTGTTGGAAAGCGCCTTGATCACGATTCCATCTTCGTACGGCATTTCCGTGCTTCCACCATAGACCGACTTGAACTCTACCAGTTTTTTTGCGGTGACCGCATTTTTCGAGTACCAGTACGTGTTTAGCAGGAACTTGTACCCGCCCATTATTATGTCCACGGCCTGCTTGTCTTCTTTCCTGTATACTGCATTGTCGATCAGTGCGATTTTGCCGTTCTTTTCGATGATCATTTTCGAGGCGAAAATGTCGAAATCCCAGAACTCGTCTCGGGCTATTCTGCCTGGACAGAAAATGTCTGAGTAAAAGAGCTTAGAGTTGTCGGTGACGTGGAAGGCGGTGCATTGATACCATCTGCTGTTTGCGAAAGCTATGGTTTCTTTTGGCATGTATTCAAGTCTGCTGTTGTCTCCGAGATAGACGTCTGTGCGTCTGCTCGCGTAGTTCAGATCCATCTTGTAGAGTTTCGTGGCCATCGTGTCAGTTATGAACGCCTCTGCATCGTTTTTCAGATGGTACTCGTAGCTGTAGCGGTCGCCCTGGACTATTCCGCCTGTTGGATTGACGTAGAGTATGTATGGCAGGCCGGGCTGGTAGGGGTCATAATAGAGTTCCCGCATTATTTTTGCTGGCTGTTGATTGAAAACGTCGGTAAGGTGGGTTTTTTCCCCGAATCTTTCGAATGTTAGCCTCGAGATTGCGTTCTTGCCCGCAGATCCTACAGGGAGTCTTGTTTTTTCTTCCTCATATTCTGTGAAGAAAGAGGGTGTAGCCGTGAGGACGCTCAGAATGTCGTTGTTCATTTCGAGTCTTTTCTCCGTTATTTAAACAGGGCTTTTTCACGGATTATCTTGACTACTTCGTCGAGTCCGACTTCTTTCTTGAGCGAGACGAGGACTGTCGGTTTGTCTCCTCTTATTTTCTTGGCATCTTCCATCATCAGATCCAGGTTGGCTGTCTTTATGTCTGATTCGGGAATGGTTGTTTCAACGTATGCGGCGAGGTCTATCTTGTTTATTATGAGTAGATCCGCTTTTCTTAGTCCTAGTCCTCCCTTTCTTATGGTCTTGTCTCCGCCGGCCACGTCGACCATGTATATGAAGAAGTCGGCCAGTCTGGGGCTGAAGGTGAGCGTTATGTTGTCACCTCCAGACTCGATTAGGACGAGGTCTAAGTCAGGGTTTTCTTTTTCGAGCTTCTCAACCGCCCCTATGTTCATCGAAGGGTCATCTCTTACTGCTGTGTGAGGGCATCCGCCAGTTTCGATTCCGAGTATCATATTGGGGTCTATTTTTTCGCCCAGTGTGATTGCCAGTCTGCGTGCATCTTCTTTAGAATAGACATCGTTCGATATCACTCCTACTTTGAAGCCAAGTTGATTAAGCCTTGGTACCAGCTTCTCTATCAGTTCGGTTTTTCCGCAGCCTATCGGTCCTCCAATTCCAACTCTCACAGTTCTAGGCAAACTTTTTCACCTCTCCTTTCAACTTATGAACATTCTATTCTGGTTTAATTCATGTCTCATCGAGGCTATATCGATAAGCGGGAATGATTGATTCAGGTCCCTCTGGTCGCCGACATGGAGCTTGATTCCTTCGATTCTTTTGTTCATCATGTTTTGTGCTTCGATATAGTCTATGGCGGCCATCCTGACCATGGAGGCTATCACCTCGATGAGGTTAACGTAGATCAGGGAGATTCCTGCTTCCTCGCCCAGATTCATCTCCTTCGAAACGACTGCCAAAGCAACGGGATAGGTTCCGTGAGCTTTTCCTTGCTGAACAAGCTCTTTGTAGGATGCACCGAGGCAGCCTCTTTCAAAATCCATTGCGCTAAGGAGATTTGCACCCATCTTGACCATAGCCATTCTGTTTTCTTCCGCTATCTTTGATGCGTAGCATATATCGTCCAGTTTAAGGAGTGTTTCAGCATCGTTACGTTGTGCAGCCTCGAGACAGTAGTTGAATATTTGAAAGTCGAAGCTTTTCCACACCTTCTCCAAGTAAGTATGAACAGCTTCGCTGAATCTTTCCTTTGGCAGCTGATCCTCCGCCACTACCTGTTCCATTCCCTGCGAGATTGTGAATGAACCCATTGGAAAGAAGGTGTCAGATATTCTGATTAGGTTCAAGAGTTTTTGAGGCATTTCTTTCAAACGTGCTCCTCTTCTTCTCCTGCGTAGTACCCTGAAGCTGATGCTGAAATCACGCGTTGCTGCGTCTCAACTTGCAGCGGCAAGCCGGACCTTTTGAGTATTTCACGAATCTTTTCTTCGGCAATCGTGACGGGCACGTATGCAGCGTCACCTTCCACCAGAACCTCCAGGTGATGGTTTCCCAGACTGTAGCCCAGTCTCAGGGCGGTTTCAATGCCCTTAACAGTCTCGGATTTCCTCGGAGATACCTTTACGACGGGTTCGGGTTCAATTGAAACTTTATAGTAGTGATCTTTGTCTGATGGGCCGAAAACGTCTTTATCGTTAATTGCTGCCCCGCGCGGAAGGTCTATTATAAGGTCTTCACCGTCGGATGCTCTTGTTCGCAGTCTACCTCTCCTAGCATCTTCCCTTCTGGCTTTCACTTCGATTGTTTCTGCGTTGTCCGGTCTTTCTGCCAATTTTTCAAACCGCATCAAGTCTACGCTCCGAGGATGGGCTCTTTTTTTCTTTTCCGCTTTAGGTCATGAATGTTATTTCTCATTTTGAGGACTCTTCCCATTACGTCAACGTCGCCATAATGGCCGTACGCGTTGGGGCTAATCGATGCTTGCATGAATTTGTCGCCGTCCATGATCATTCTTGCGCCCTTCTCCAATTTTTCAGCGACAAAAACTACATTTGTCAAATGGGAAAAAAAATTGAGGTTGAGGTGGGTTACAGGGTCAATCCAACCTGACAGGTCGGAAATCTTGAGCGCTGTGACCACACCATGTTTTATTTTCTGGGGGTCGATTACTTTGTTGTCTTTCACGTTGTCGATGGCTGTTATGTGTCTTATCAACTGAAGCGCCGCTGGTCAGTCTAGAACAGGTAGTAGAGCTGTGTCATCGGGAGTTCTTTGGCGGGTTGTGAGGTTATGAGTTTTCCGTCTAAGACAACCTTGTGGGTTTCTGGGTCTATGGTTATTTCCCCTGTTCTGTCGTTCCTGACCATGTGCTGTTTGCCGAGATTTCTGGTCTTGCAGACTGGAAGTATCTGCCGCTTCAACCCGTATTTCTCTTCGATGCCGAGCTCGATTGAAACCTTGGATACGAATAGGGCTGAGATTCTTTTCTGAGCCAGGCCGAAGCCGCCGAACATTGGGCGCCAGTACACGGGTTCAGGGGTCGGAATCGAAGCGTTGGGATCTCCCATCATCGCGTAGGCTATGAAGCCTCCCTTGATGACCATCTTTGGCTTCACACCAAAGAACTTTGGTTCCCACAGTACAATGTCTGCCATTTTGCCAGGCTCTACGCTTCCCACATAGTCAGCCACTCCAGCAGTGATAGCTGGGTTGATGCAAAGCTTAGCCAGATATCTTAGGACTCTGAAGTTATCATTGTTGGGCGAGTCTTCCGGCAGCTTCCCGAATTGCATCTTGTTCTTGTGGGCGGTTTGCCAGCATCTAGTTGAGACTTCACCGCATCGGCCCATTGCTTGGCTGTCCGAGGAGTACATGCTGAGAACACCCAGATCGTGCAGAACATCTTCGGCAGCTATGGTTTCGGCTCGTATTCTTGATTCAGCAAAAGCTACGTCCTCTGGGACCGCAGGGTTCAGGTGGTGTGTCGTCATTATCATGTCGAAGTGTTCGTCTATGGTGTTAACCGTGTACGGTCTGGTCGGGTTGGTTGATGAGGGTAGTGCGTTTGGTTCTCCAGCTATTTTCATGATGTCCGGTGCGTGTCCTCCGCCTGCTCCTTCCGTGTGGTACGTGTGCACTGTTCTGCCGTCTATCACGTCTATCGTGTCGTCAACGTAGCCGCCTTCATTTAACGAGTCCGTGTGTATCGCGACTTGCACGTCGTACTCATCGGCCACGGTTAGAGAACCGTCAAGGGCTGCGGCGGTTGCTCCCCAGTCTTCGTGCATCTTGAAGCCTCCAGCGCCAGCTTGAAGCTGTTCGATCAGGGGTTCCGGCTTGCTGTCGTTGCCTTTGGCTAGGAAAAGCCAGTTCAGCGGCAGACCCTCAACTGCTTCCATCATCTTTCGAATGTTCCAAGGGCCCGGTGTGCATGTTACGGCGCAGGTTCCGTCTGCCGGTCCTGTTCCTCCGCCTATGAACGTGGTTATTCCGTTGGCTAGGGCTTCAAAAGCTTGTTGAGGACATATCATGTGGATGTGGGTGTCGAAGAAGCCGGGTGTCGCTATTAGGCCTTCGCCGGCTGTTACTTCGGTCACGGAGCTTACAACAAGATCTTTGTCGACGCCGTCCATTATTCCGGGGTTTCCTGCTTTTCCGATGCCCGCGATTATGCCGTTTCGTATTCCGATGTCAGCCTTGAATATTCCCATTATGGGGTCCATGATGAGTGCGTTTGTTATGACGTGGTCCAGTGCTCCGTCGGCCTGTGTGGCGCCGGGACTTTGTCCCATTCCTTCTCTGATTGTTTTGCCTCCGCCGAAGACGATTTCGTCACCGTACACAGTGAAATCTTTTTCAACTTCGGCTATTAGGTTCGTGTTTGCCAGTTGTACTCTGTCTCCCTTTGTCAGGCCGTACAGGTCTGAGTATTGTTTTCTTGGAATTTTCATTCTTTCACTCCCTTGAAAAGAAGTTTTTTAGCCTTTTCCAGGGACAGGATTTTTCTGTATTTCGTTCTTACGCTACCGTTGACCAAGTTGTTGAAGCCGTAGACGTAGTGTTTTCCTCCGTATTCTACGAGTGTCACCGTTTTTTCTTGTCCAGGTTCAAACCTAACAGCAGTCCCAGAAGGTAGGTCGAGTTTCATGCCGTAGGCTTTTTCTCTGTCAAAGTCCAATGCTCTGTTCGCTTCGAAGAAGTGGAAGTGCGCTCCGACCTGGATGCCTCTGTCGCCCGTGTTTTTGACTTTGAGGGTTAGGCGTTTTCTTTTCGGGAATGTTTCGATGTCGCCTTGTGCAAGGTATATCTTGCCCACTGTTTCTTCGCTCATTTCTTTTTACCTCCTGATTTGGGCTGGATTGGGTTGTGTATGCTCACTAGCTTAGTCCCATCCGGGAATGTTCCTTCAATTGCGATTAGACTAGCCATGTCTGCGACGCCAGGCATTACGTCGTCAGTTGACAAAACGTGCCTGCCTTCTTCCATCACCTTCGCAACACTATCGCCTCTTCTTATTCTTTCGAGAGCGTAGTCTGTAATGTAAGCAACTGCTTCAGGATAGTTGAGTTTGACGCCGTCTTTGAGTCTGCGTTCAGCCACTCTTGCAGCAGTGAAAATCAGTAGTTTGTCCAATTCGCGAGGAGCTAATTTCATTCATGTTCACCTTTCTTTTAACTCTCAATTTTCGCAAATGCTACTCTCATCGAAAACTCTTAAGCATATGTGACTGCCACGCTGCAGCAACACGAGCAAATATCGTATCGAAAAGTGGCAAGGACTCGCACAAGCTGTGTCCATTTAATTTCAAATGTCAATATGATTCTGCTTTCTTGCTCCCTCATTTTCGTAACAGTGTTGCTGCCGAGTTGCAGTCACACAAGTTTATGAACCGCACGAAGACGAATAGAAAAGTGAAATACCTCATTGAGGATGAGTGATGCGGGTTTCCAAGGTATGGTAACACTAATATTGAAAAAGGTATTACTAAGGTGAATAAGTGGCGGAAGAACACGTGCTGTAATCCAACCATCAGCCCTTTAGAAAGTATCTTGGAGGAGATTGATCGTTGGTGACGGCAAAAAATGAAAAATGCGATAGATTGGGTTTAACGTTAAATGAGAAAGTAAAAATAGGCGGTATTTACGGCTCTTTGGCTGCTGTGACAGCGCTGCTCATACTGGTTGCAACAATGATTGGATACAGATACGCTGCTCTCGGTGGACTGGGTCTCGTGTCATATGTACTTGGATTGCGACATGCTGTTGACGCTGATCATATAGCTGCGATTGATAACACTACCCGAAAATTATTGCAACAAGGAAAGCGACCGGTAACAGTCGGAATGTGGTTCTCTCTTGGCCATTCAACCATCGTAATTGCGTTGACAGTCGCCCTAGTGCTTGCAACTAAAGCAGTTGTAAATGCTGTACCTGCATTCGAGAGCGGAGGTGCTATAGTCGGCACCTCAATCAGCGGGGTATTTCTATTCATAATCGGACTGGTCAATGTTCTCATAGTTCTAGATGTCTACAAGACATTCAAGGGCTTGAGGGAAGGCAGCCTTAGTGGAGCTCAACTGGATGATGCCATCAACAAAAACAGTTTTATGAGCAAAACTTTTGGAAAGTTATTTAAAATTGTGAACTCTCCTTGGCAGATATATCCCGTAGGTATACTCTTCGGGTTGGGTTTTGATACAGCGAGTCAGATTGCCCTTATCGCCATAAGCATAGGCGTAGGCGGAAGTGTACCATTCTGGTGCGTCCTTATAATGCCGCTTCTGTTCACTGCAGGTATGGTTACAATTGATACGTCAGATGGTATATCAATGCGGTGCGCATATGGCTGGGCATTCCTTAAGCCTATAAGGAAAATCTACTACAATCTCACAATCACGGTAATTTCCGTTCTAGTAGCTTTCGCCATTGGAGGAATCGAGTTGATCCAAGTGATTGCAAGTGAACTTGGTTGGACAAGTGGCTTCTGGGGTGTTCTAGCTAACCTTGATTTTGAAAACATGGGCTATGCAATTATAGCGATTTTCCTAAGTTCATGGCTCGTCGCCATGGCCTACTACAAGTACAAAGGATACGAAAAAACTGCACTGCCAAACAGTACCACTTTACGCGTACCCGCTAAATAAGCGACCGGCAGAACTTCAACAAGCATCATAATACGAGTTATGGCACGCGCTAAGTGCAGGGCTCTGGAATAAGCGCGTCGCGCGCGCGGAAGCACAATTGTAGTGGACAACGCGGGCATCTTTGCCGATCAAATGAAGGATTATCTAGATTATGTCAGATCTTCAGGTAAGTATAGAAGCAAATACGTGCCCGTTGGCGAAGACGGGCTTGAAGTGAGTGTCAGATTGTAGATGCCTTCCACCCATCATCGAAACCCTGACAGAGGCAGAAAACTGCGTTCAAAAAACAACCACAATTACTGGTGCATTAGGCGCTTATGCTTTTCCGTAGACCGGGATTGATGCGCCGCTTATTGTTTTAGATTCATCGGACACTAGGAAGAGCATGACTTCTGCGACTTGTTCGGGTTTGACCCATTTTGCAAAGTCTGCGTTTGGAAAGTTACGTCTGTTGTCAGGCGTGTCGATGGTGCTAGGCAGAATGCAGTTCACGTTGATGTCGTATTTCTTAACTTCCTCAGCCACCGTCTCTGTCAGAACGATTATGCCCGCTTTGGAAACGGCGTAGGCGCCGTCCTTGACTCGGTAACGCTTTTCGGCAGCCGTCCTTGAAGAGACGTTTATGATCTTGCCGTAGTTTTGTCTGATCATGTGCGAAAGCGCTGCTTTGGAGCATAGGAAAGCGGATTTCAGGTTGACATTCAACAAGAAGTCCCAGTCGCTCACACTCGTGTTCACTATTTCTGCGCCGCCCTTGAAGGCGCCGACTATGTTCAGGAGAATGTCCACGTGACCGTACTGGCTGATGACTCGTTGAAACAGGGTTTGCACGCTGTTTTCATCGGTCACGTCTGTTTGGACACTGACCAACATGTCTTTGGAGTTGCCGACAAAATCGCTGAGTTCTTTAAGCTTCTCTTCTCCTCTATGCGTTGCTACGACGCGTGCACCTCGGTCTAAGAGGGTTTTGGCGACAACCCTGCCGAGCGCACCCGTCGCTCCGGTCACTATGGCAACTTTTCCGTTCAAAGACATACTATACCTCTCTTCGCGAGCCCAGCTTCTTGAGACTGTCGGCATTCATGTGTGGCTAGATGTGTGCCAAGACATTATCGAGTGTTCTTTTTTGTCTTGCGCCTCAGTGAGCTTGCGTCTATCTTCTCGTTTTCCCTTCTCGTTATGAACACCGAGTCTCCGTTTTCCACGCGCATCTTGACTTCGTCAAAGTCAATTTGATCGACTTCTTTAACCTCGACACCTTGATTCTCATCATCGCTGAGAAAAATCAGTTGAAAAACTCGTCTCTTCTCAAGCTCTCTAGCGACGTTTCCAGACGGTTTTGTCTGTGTTCCCAAATCCAAAACAGCACCGACGCGGGTTTGATTTTGTGAGAGCATTTGTGGGGTTTGGGGAGGCCTTTTAGAGGGGATAGGAAGAAAGTTTAGAATCAGGGAGGAAGAAAGGAATTTGGAGCAAAATTTTTTCTCCCCAAACCCTTCCACTGCTCTGACTACCTTGGCGGAAGAGACTTGGGAGGCCGCGATTGCATTTGACATGACCGCTTTCAGCTCCTTTCATTCTTCTTAATAGTATCACGGGCGCTCATTTGGTTCGTTATATCCTCTTTGAACCCAACTAATCTTAAATCTATGTTACTGCGGGCTTGCAGTAACAGGATTAAACAAGAAGAAAATTGTCTTAAGCGCGGGTTTTTAAAGCCCGAGAAATCCTCAACAACAGGGTAACGTGTCGATAGGCATCCAGCAAGCCTCCTGGGAAGTTTAGGAATGTTGATGAGACTAGCAGCAGAACAATGGACACGGACCTGTTCTTCTGGATATTCACAACCACACAATGAAGGGTTAGTGTTTTAAGCCTGTGTGACTGTCAAGCCGCAGTAACAGCCCTTCTCAAGAAGGTACATGAAGAGAGATTTCGACTGGCACGCGCAAACAAGCCTTCCTTTGGTTCTTCTTGTGTGTTAGGCCTTTAGGAGAAACATTCTGCACGAGCTTGTGCGATGTGACCAAGCAAAACTATTATTAGATCTTCGAAGAGAAATGGCTGAAAGGTGATAATTTTGACAAAAGAGGACGAAATGTTAGAAGAACTTAAGAAGATTCGAGCATCGCTCGAAGCAAAGCCTGCTCCAGTTGCACCCCCACGTAAGGGCTTGTGGGGCGAGTTCATGGACTTCATAAAAAAGTACCAAATCATGGGTCTCGCCGCGGGCTTCATCATCGCTCTTTACCTCGGAGAGTTAGTCTTAGCGCTTGTCAAGGACTTCATAATGCCGATCATAGGGCTGATACTGAACCCACTCGGATTAGGGAATTTGGCCACAGCACAGGCAACCGTTTCTTCGCAGAATTTTCTCTACGGAGACTTTATCGTAGCCTTGATAACGTTCCTCATAGTAGCCTTGGTAGTCTTCCTGCTAGTGAAAATCACTAAAAGATGGGGCATCGAGTAAACCCAACAAGAAACATCAATGCCAACATCATCCCCTTTTTATAACTCCCAAAATATCACGCGCGCGCAATTATTGAGAGTATCAGAATTTCTATGTTCAAAAGTCTTGAATTTGCATAGCACAGAAACAGCCAAAAAGGTGTTCCGATTTTGGAGAGGGGTTATTAATCAATTAATGCTATATCGATTAATGAATTGAGAATGAAGATAAGAGAAAGTGGTATGCCAAAGGAAGAAGAATGGAATTTGTTTTTTGACCCATCTAAAATACTGAGTTTGCTAGGTTTAGGTCAGAACGTGGTTGATGTAGCAGATTTTGGCTGTGGCTATGGCACATTCACAATACCCGTTGCAAGAATGATTCGAGGAAAAATCTATGCTTTTGACATTGAACCTGAAATGATTGAAATGACAAAGAAGAAGGCTAGAGAGCTTCACTTAGATAACGTAGAGGCAGTTCTTCGAGATTTCATATCAGAAGGTTCAGGGCTTAAGGATTCGAGCGTTGACTTTGTTATGCTTTTTAACATACTTCATCTTAAGAAACCAACCGACTTGCTCAAGGAAGCTTACAGAATTCTAAGATTTGACGGTAAAGTTGGCATTATTCATTGGAATTATGATGCAACAACTCCAAGGGGCCCACCAATGAGTATGAGACCCAAACCTGAACAATGCAGACGTTGGGCTGAGTCAGTTGGGTTTAGTTTTGAGGAACAATTCGACTTAAAGCCCTATCACTATGGTATTCTAATGAGAAAGCTACAGTTGTCTAAACAGCGCGCGCGAATGGATGAGAAACCAATAAATTAGGCTCTGCCGTACCTGAATTTTAAGGTGTCAAAGTTGGTTACTGAAAAAGCAATACATTTCCACGCTTGCCAGATAGCAACCTCTAATTCCGTGAAACAGCACAAACTGAGGAAGCTCATAGCGTGGTTATCCGACAAAGAGGGAAGGGGAATGGAGTTCATCTCCCTCTACATACCTCGGGAGAAATCAATAGATGAGATAGTCGCAATCCTCAAGGAGGAGTCTGATCCTGCTGTCATGAAATCTGAGAGCATTAGGAATCGCCTTCAAGACGCCCGCAAGAACGTAATACAGCGTATAAAACTGCAGAAGGAAATTCCGGAGAATGGGCTAGCGATATTCGCCGGAACTTTCGTCGCGAACGATAGTGAAAGCGAAGTTTTGAACGTCGAAGAGCTCGTCCCACCAGAGCCGATTACTACGTATGTTTACGAGGTTGACGACCATTTCCGGTTAGAGCCGCTGAGGGAAATGCTGAGAGACCAAAAAGTTGTGGGGCTTATCGCTATGGATTCAAAGGAGGCAAGCTTTGGGATACTCGATGGTGAACGCCTCGAAATAATCGAAAATATCACATCGGGGGTTCCAGGAAAGTCTGGAAAGGGCGGATGGAGCCAGAGGCGTTACGAAAGAGAACGCGGCATGGAACTCACACACTATTTCCACAGGGTTGCGGAGCATGCAACAAAGGCATTTCTCGAGAACCACAAAGTCACGGTGTTGATAGTTGGAGGGCCTGGTCCAACGAAAGAGGATTTCCTAAAGGGTGATTTCCTTCATTATGAGCTAAAGAATATGCTTCTGAGCACAGTTGATACGCAATCCGCCAGTAGAGAAGGGGTGAGAGAGGTTCTAGGCAAATCGTCTGAGGCACTGAAAAATATGTGTGCGCCAGAGCAGAAGAGGACCGTGCAGCGTCTTCTGGCAGAATTGGGCAAGCAAGACGGTTTGGCTATTTCGGGCCTAGATTCAGTGTTGAACGCGCTTAAGAATGGTGAAGTGGAAGTTGTACTAATGACAGATAATACAGACATGATTGAAATTGTCGTAATGTGCAAAAAATGCGAACTGTCAAGGTCGAAGATAGTAAACAAGGAGAAGAAGGTTCAAACTGTACAGGAAATGATATCGAGCCCATGCGAGAGGTGCAACGCTGTTGAATACGAGGTGGAAGAGAAGGACATAATAGACGTATTAGAAGACGTAGCTTCACAGACAGACGCAATAGTTGAGGTGATATCTCCAGATTCGGAAGAAAAAGCAAAGCTCACAGTTTTGGGAGGCGTTGCCGCTCTCTTGAGATACAAACCTGAATAAAGTGGAATGAGAATCGCGAGCGCACGCGCCTATATTGTGATGCGGTTCTTTATTTGTCGTCTGTGTCTTTTTGTGTGCGCCTGTGTTTTTCTTATTGGCGCGCGCATATGGGTTATCCCCTCCTAGTTCCAAAGGCATGGAACCTCAACCGAAAACATTTTCGGGTTTCGCTTGGTGAAGGCAGGTTCGTCAAACTCGATCGCTTTGAGAACCGTTTGAACACTGGCAGAGACTAAGTTCTATTGTTTGAAGCTCAGGCCTCACCACGTCTACTTCTCCGTCTAAATTGGCTTCCGCCCGCGCTGTGTCAGATAATCTGATAGTTTTCTTTTCCCCTTTGGTTGACCTTAGGTATCTTTATTGTGAACTGTACTCCCTTGCCAGGCTTGCCTGTTTCTTGTATTGTCCAGCCATAGACTTCTATGATTTTCTTTATCAGAAAGAGTCCATAGCCTGAGCCCCTACCTGTGGTATGGCCTTCTTTGAAGAGCTTCGGTTTTTCATCGTAAGGTATGCCGACACCATCATCACCATAGAATAGCTTCAGTTCATCTCGCTCCGTTTTCTCGAAATGCACATTGACCTTGGTAGTCTTACGACCGTACTTGAGCGAATTGTCAATCAGATTGTAGAAGAGCTGCCTCAACAGTGAATCAGCCAGAACATTCAGACCGTGACATTCATTCGTAACCTTGGTCCCATCCAAATCTGAGAATAGTGAAACGGCCTTCTGAACAGCATCTTCTACATCAATGTAGTTCAATTCTTCGGCTCCTAACATTTCGTAGTCCTTAGCGAAATCAAAGATCCTGACAATCTGTTGACAAGCTGATTCCATTTCCTCATAACTCTTCAGAATGTCAGGGTGATCCGCGAATCTCTTCTTGTTCAAATAGATGTTACCCGTTATTATCGAGAGCTTGTTCCGAACGTCATGCCGAGTCAAGCCGCCAACAACCCGCAACTTCTCATTCATCAGAACCGTTTTTTGCATCATTTCGACCATTGCTGCCTCTGCTCTCTTGCGTTCGGTTATGTTATGAATGATATCCACGAACCCGATTGGCTCACCTTGTTCATCTCTTATGAAACCCGTCGTTATCTCTATCGGAACTTCAGCACCGTTCCTTGTCAAAGCCCTATACTCTGTTGTTCTGCCCTGACCTGTTCTCAAGGAATCCATCGAGTCCAGCAGCGCCCGCTCTCGGTCCCTCTCAACAACAAAATCAAGCACATGCTTTCCTATCAAATCGCCTTTATCGGTGCAACCATACATTCTCAGAACTGCATCATTCACGTCAGTAATATTCCCATAGAGGTCACCTGTTATTATGCCATCTAGAGAAGTTCTGACTGCAGTGGTAAATCGACGTAGTTCATCCTCAGCCTTGTCCTTCTGACTAGCGCATGCGACTGCTACCTCTGAAGAATACTCGATGGGACATTCACTCATCTAATCAACCTCCATGCTTCCAAGTAACTGAAACGAATATTCATCTGCGCTGTTCAAAGCTTGATAAAGCAGTTATGAAAGCATCATCTGTATTCATAATACGTGCACGCGTTATTTTTGCGGATCCTAATGGGTCGATGAAATCATGCGCTAAGAACAGTGGGCGGGCAGCATAGCAAGGGTAACTGCGATGACGCCCACACCCACAGAGAAGAGACGAATAAATCAAGCGGCGAATACTAATATAGTCAAAACGGCTTCATGCATTCGGTGTTGACAAGTGAAAAGACCGGCAAAAGCCCAATTCGTGACTGTTTCTCTGATGATTCTCACCGCGTTTATCGTGTTGCCAGTGCCAGTTCAGGCAGTAGACTACATTCCTGGAGTCAAAGTTGGAGACTGGATAAAATACGGCTCCAGCGTCACGTGGACCGGAAACGGGACTGAACCCTCCTCTATCACAGAAGAAAAGAAAATCGATTGGCTTAAAATGGAAGTTGTAAACGTAAGCGGTACATTAGTCTACGTCAACACGACTCTTCACTACAACAATGGCACCCAGATCCCTCAAAACAGCACCGTGGACGTAAGTGGATCATCTCAATACAGTTCAGGCTTTTTCCTCATTGCAGCTAACCTCAAGAGCGGAGATGCAATTACAACACAGGCGAACTTGGTTAAGATAAATCAAACAATCACAAGACCATATGTTTTAGCGAGCAGAAACGTCAACGTCGTCAACGTTACAACAGTCTATCAAGGCCAGACTTCGACGACCACTATTTACTTTGATCAGAGCACAGGATTCATGGTTGAAATATACTCGAAATCACCCGACTACAACAATCCGGGTGCATACGCTGAGCTTTCAATCAAAGCAACCGAAACCAACATGTGGAACGCAGACTTTGTTCAGACACTATACAACTACGTTTTCTACATCATCGGAGGTGTAGCTGTCGTTTTATTAATATTCATCTTGGCAGCAAGTATTTCCCTCCGAAGAAGAAAACCCTCTCAACAACCTCCACCTCCATCCACCGCCTCCCCTCCACCGTCGTCATAAAAACGCCCACAACAAAAGCAGGAAGCTGTCCAAACTGTAAACTGATGGCGCGCAGAAGAGTTATTACTGCACCGAATCACACTTCAGTGTTTGATGTCAGGTGCGCTTGTTCAGGGGTGCATAGCTTACCAGGAAAGCCTATCATGAATCACGCAAGGACTGTAAATCAACTATTGAAAATGCGAACTGTCAGACGAAGAGAACATTTCCTCTTTAACCTTCTTTGCTTTTTGTATTTCAGGAGAAGTGCGGCGACCGCGCTTGAAACCCGTCCTGTCGGCACATTCATCATTATCCCTTACGTTTTTTTCTCAGAAGTCTATTTCTTCCGATCGTCGAGATACTTTGTTGTCATGGGCCAACGAATCGTCGGACTCGTCGCGCTCCAGGAGAATACGGAAGCAATATTCATCAGTGTTTTGGCCAGTCATCCTTTCTACAGAAGAATGGGCATGGCCAGTTTCATACTGGATCATGCCGTCACATTAGCAAA